>Ga0255048_10001028_pt1 | contig 20368 bp, 20 predicted proteins | sample JV7_2_2_MG_FD_183619 | JGI IMG/M metagenome (GOLD analysis project Ga0255048, IMG submission 183619) | Seawater microbial communities from Jervis Inlet, British Columbia, Canada - JV7_2_2 | ecosystem: Environmental > Aquatic > Marine > Inlet | place: Canada: British Columbia | collected 2016-10-06
GGTCGACGGCGTCCTCATCTTCGATGAAGTCGCCGAGCTGGGCACCGTCCTCACCGATGGGCTGTTCCAGCGAGACCGTGTCGGCGACGCCGAGCGCCAGTTCGACCTTCGTCACATCGACACCGGCCTCTTCAGCGATCTCCTCGGGCCGGGGATCACGGCCGAGCTCCGCCTTCAGCGAGGCCTGGGCGGCCCTTACCGCGGCCAGGGTGTCGTGGAGATGCACCGGAATACGTACGGTGCGCGACTTGTCGGCGATCGCCCTGGTGATGGCCTGGCGGATCCACCAGGTCGCGTACGTGGAGAACTTGAAGCCCTTGCGCCAGTCGAACTTCTCGACCGCACGGATGAGGCCGAGGTTGCCTTCCTGGATCAGATCGAGGAAGTCGATGCCGGAAGTGTTGGCGTACCGCCGAGCATTGGCGACGACGAGACGGAGGTTTGCGGTGAGGAAGGCGTCCTTGGCTTCCTGACCGTGACGCACCTTGCGGCGCAGAGCGACCTGCTCGGCGCGAGAGGCGAAGTCCTTGCTCTCCAGCTTGTCTGACGCCGACTGGCCGGCCTCGATCTTCTGGGCGTAGTCGACTTCGTTCTCGGCGGTGAGCAGTTCGTACTCGCCGATGGCCGTGAGGTACTGAGAGACGAGATCGGTGGTGAGGCGGCCCCGCTCGTCGGTGAGCTTGTTCTTCTCTCGCTCCTTGAGGGTCCGGGTGAGTGTGTCCCGCTGCATCCGCTCTTTGGCCTCTTCACGTTCTCGTGAAGCCCGGTTGGCAACCGTCTTGCGCGTCTTACCGCTCGTCGTCATCTACAGCGTCCTCCAGCGAGATTCTGACCCGTTCGCCCAACTCAAGATGCTCATCCCTGGAACCCGCTCGTCCCCACAACCCAGTCGTCCCGGCTGCACCGTTGCCCCTCCACCTTGTGGGCAACCTCGTGATGCGAGGACACACGCCAGCATGTGAAGACACGCACAATCGAAGGTTCCCCCCAAATATCACACACGGTTGCCCGTTTGTGAACCCCTTTTCGGCGGGTTCTCGGCGCAGGCTATGGGCCGCAGCCGCCTAACCGAACGCTCGAGGCGATCCGCGCGTCTCTCATGCCGGAGCAGAGCACCGCCGTGGTGTTCCCGGCCGCCGCGATGATCGTGTTCATCGTGCCCGGCCCCGCCAGGCTCCATGTGGCAACGCGCAGCGTCGCTCTCCCTCATGCGTGAGAACGGGGCTCTACGGCCAGATTCCCCCGCAAGAACAGTGGCGTCAGTCGGCTTCCAGGCCTTCGACGACGTCTTTGGCCTTGTCCGTCCCCGTATCGATGTGGTCGGAGAACGTGCCACCGGTCTTGTCGTCTACGACATCGGCAGCCTTCTCCAGCCCGTCTTTGATCGCGTCCTTGTGTCCGGCCGCAGCATCCTCAGCCTTGTCGGCGAGATCGCCGATGTCGTCCAACAGGCCCATGGGGCTCCCCTTCGATCGTCGCACCGAGCCTACCGAGTGGGGCGAGCCGTCGAGAAGCAGTTGTCAACCCGCCCGGTACTGCAGGCCTTCACCGCCAACCGAGGTCACCGTCAGGCGATCGCCCTCGATCTCAGCGCGGAAACCGTCGCCGAGAACGGTGACCACGAAGCCGTCTTGGTCGGCGTGTTGCCCAGGGCACTCCCCCTCGGCAGCAAAATCGGTGAACACCACCTCGCCACCGGCTTCGATCCATCGACCCGACAGGTCACGGCAGCCAGTCCCGCCGACCAACGTGCCGTCGGCGTCGAGGCGCAGCGTTGCCGTCGTGCCGGCATCGGGCGACCTGACGGCTTCTCCCGAAACCAAGCCCTCCAACGTCCACGTGGTCCCGACGAGCTCGGCAGTGGGCACCTCGGGAACCGGATCGAAGGTCAGCGAGACGTCTGGGCCGGACAACAGCAGTCGGCCGCTTGCGATCGCCCACTGATCGACACCACCGAGACTGCGGAAGAATCCTGACTCGGCTGCCATCACGTCCGGTTCGCATCCCATGTCGGTGGCCCCCAGTGCCGAGAACACGAGCGCAGAACCGTCGATCTGGACGGAGCCGAAGTAGCCGTTGCAGGCAGCCCGTCCCCCGGCATCCGCTCCGTCGATCGTCAGGGTGATCGGCCAACCGGGTACGAGCCGCGACCCGGAGGTCAACTCCCAGACGCCGTCCGGTGCCTCGGGAGCACCTGACGAGGCGCCGGCGCCGGTCCCACTCGCTCCGCAGGCAGCGGCGAGGAGGCCAAGTGCCATGGTGAGGACGACTCGCATCATGCGGCTCAGACGCTATCGCCCCCGCGCCCGGTTCCTCGTCACCACGGGGCGCCCGACCTCCTACCGTTCGCGGCATGCCGAACCGTCTGGCCGAAGCCGCCTCGCCATACCTGCTGCAGCACCAAGACAACCCAGTCGACTGGTACGAGTGGGGTGACGCGGCCTTCGCCTCCGCCGCAGCGCTCGACCGGCCCATTCTGTTGTCCGTCGGCTATGCGGCGTGCCACTGGTGCCACGTCATGGCCCACGAATCCTTCGAGGACGAGGCGACCGCCGCTGCGATGAACGCCCACTTCGTCAACATCAAAGTCGACCGCGAGGAACGGCCAGACGTCGACCGCATCTACATGGACGCCGTGACCGCCATGTCCGGGCACGGCGGATGGCCGATGACCGTGTTCCTCACCCCGGAAGGCAAGCCCTTCTTCGCGGGCACCTACTTCCCCAAGGAGCGTCTCCACGGCCGGCCCTCGTTCTCGGACATCCTCGCCGCCGTCGCCGACGCCTGGGCCACGAAACGCAGCGAGCTCGCCGACCAAGCGGATCGCCTCACAGCCGCGGTGGGCGGTGCGCTGCCCATGAGCGAGGACCTCCCGGATCTCGCCTTCCTAGAACGAGTGCTCGGTGCCCTCGAGGACTCGTTCGACTCCCAACATGGCGGCTTCGGTGGCGCACCGAAGTTCCCCCAGGTGCCGACGCTGGAATTCCTCATGCGCCTCGCCGCGCTGACGCACGACCAAGAAGTGCGCGCACGGGCACTCGCCATGGTGGAGCACACGCTCGATGAGATGGCCCGAGGCGGCATCAACGACCAACTGGGCGGAGGCTTTTCCCGCTACTCCGTCGACGCGGTGTGGCTGGTGCCCCATTTCGAAAAGATGCTCTACGACAACGCCCTCTTGGCACGCACTTACCTGCGCGCCTGGCAGCTGACCGACCGGCCCGAGTTCCTGGACACGGCACGGCGCACCCTCGACTACCTGGCAGGCGACATGCTCGACCCATCAGGCGGCCTGCACTCTGCGGAGGACGCCGACTCCGAGGGAGTGGAGGGCAGGTACTACGTCTGGACCTGGGACGAGCTCGGCAAAGCCCTCGGCCCGGATCGCGAACGTGCCGCCGAGATGTACGGCATCAGACTCGAAGGAAACTTCGAGGGCAGCACCATCCTCTTCCTCCCCGAGTGGCCTGCAGACACCGATGCCAGGGCCGAGATCGATGCCAGGTTGTCGGCAGCACGCGACGAAAGGGTCCGCCCGGGGCGGGACGACAAGGTGGTCACAGCATGGAATGGCCTCGCGCTGCGGGCGTTCGCCGAGGCCGCCGCGGTCCTCGACGACCTCCGCTACCTCGGCATCGCAGAGGACATCGCCACCTTCCTGGTCGCTCAGCACACCGAGCACGGCGGTCTGCTCCGTTCGTGGCGGCACGGCCGTGCGGGCCCTGCCGGTTTCTGCGACGACTACGCCGCGACCGCGCTGGGCCTCTTCGCTCTGTACCAGGCCACAGGCGACGAGACCTGGTACAGCAGCGCAGACCGGATCGTCCGCGAGATGGTCGATCGCTTCGCGGACCCAGCAGGCGGCTTCTTTGCGACGGCAGAAGACGGGGAACGGCTCATCGCCAGGCCGAAGAACGTCCAGGACAACCCGACGCCATCGGACAACGCGCTGGCTGCCGAAGCGCTACTGACACTGGCGGCATACACGGGCGAGGCCACGCTGCACCTGCAGTTCGAGAACACCGTGCGCACCGCAGGCGCCATCATGGAGCGTCACCCCGCGTTCGCCGGCCAGATGCTCGCCGTCTGGGCGACTGCGTTGCATGGAGTCAAGGAGGTCGCAGTCATCGACGCTCCGCTGCTCGAGACCGTCGTCTGGGAAGCGTTCCGACCCGAGGTGGTCGTCGCCACCGCGGGGCGGTCCGTACCTCTGCTCACCGGTCGAGAACCCGGCAAGGCGTACGTGTGCCGGAACCACGTGTGCGCTCTCCCGGTGTCCGACCCGGTTGCCCTGCGCTCCCAGCTGTAGCTCGCGAAATCCTTGGTTATTCGGGGTCGTTCCGTACCATCGCCGCGCATGGCGACCTCCGCCCAGCTTCCCCTGTGCGTGTACTGCGGGACCTCACGGCCCGCCGATCAGTCGCGCTGCCCGACCTGCGGGAAGACATGGATCGACATCCGTGTCGGGGCGGCCGCCGCGATCCCGGTGGCTGCCGCCGTGGGCGCAACCATCGCAGCCGAATCGGGGGGAGGGGGCATCGCAACCACTCTGCCACCTGCGGCCGCAGCTGCAGCACCGGCCGCTGCCGGGGAGGAGTTCCTCCAGGATTGGGACCACTGGGACGAGCCGGAACCGCCAAGGCGCGACCGCTTCCGCTGGGTCATCCCGGGCGTGTTGGCCCTCGCCGTGGTGGTCGTCTACGGCCTGATCTTCTTCGGGTTCCTCGACACCGGCTCCGAGGCGACCTCCACGAGCACCGATGACGCAGCGCAGCCCGCTGTCGTGGCACCAACCACAACGGCAGCACCCACCACCACCGCAGCTCCGACGACCGCCGCCGCAGCACCCACGACCACTGCAGCTCCCACCACGACACTGCCGCCACCACCGGCGGTCTCCTCGTTCAGTGCGACCGGTGACCCGATCGCGCTCAACCAGCTTCCGCTGAAGAACAAGGGGATCGGCCCCATCGCCATCGGAACAGAAGCCGCCGAAGCAGCAGGACGGCTCACGGCGTCCCTCGGTACCGCAGAGGCGAGTGGGTTCGCCACCGAAGCGCACGGATTGTGTGCCGGCGACTCCGGATTCTGGCTGCAGTGGGGCGAGCTGACCGCCGTGTTCTCCGGCAGCCCTGAGACGGGCACCTTCGTCTCGTACCGGTATGCGCTTCCCCAAGGACCGGCGACGTCCCACATCGACTTGCGCACCCTGAGCGGCATCCGCGCCGGGGATTCCGTCGCAGACCTCGAAGCCACGTACGCACAATTCACCATCGCGTACGAGCCGATCGCCGGCCAGGACTACTTCGCGCTGTACGAGGGTGACCAACTGCTGCTGTGGGGCCCGATCGGCTCGATGCAATCCGCGGGGCGGATCGAAGGCATCTTCTCCCCGGACGCCTGCCCGGCCCCCTGACCGCCCCCACAATCGGGGAAGCCCCATATCATGCCGGGCCACATGTCCGGTGATCACCCCACGCGTGTCTCCTGGTCGAGGCGCGTCTTCACGTTGCCGAACCTCGGCGCCCTCGCCGCCGCCACGGCGGTCTTCACGCTCGCGCTGCGCACCTGGGACAGCAACCGCGGCGCAGTGCTCTCCGCTCTGATCGCCGCAGCCATCGGTGGCGTCGCGTGGGTGGCGACGTCGCGAGCAACGCGCGGACCCACCCTCGACCGGGCGCTCCGAGGCACCAGGCAACTCGGCTCGGTCCCTGACGTCCCCGGGACCCCTGCGCCGACGATCCTCGAGCCGGGATCGCGGTCAGCCGCGATGTACCGCGAGATCGTCGCGGACCTCGAAGCCAACACGACCGGACAGATCGTCATGGTCACAGCACCCTCTCCCGGTCAGGGCAGCACCACGGTTGCCTTGAATCTGGCCGTTGCCGCCACCCAGGCGGGTCGTCGGGTGCTCCTCATCGACGGTGATCCGGCCGGACGGGGCATCTCGCGCTTCATGGGCACGGGGAGGGTCCCCGGTCTCACCGAGCTCGCGGCAGGCGAAACTGATCTCAAGGAAGCTGCCAGGATGTGGCAGCTCGACGACCACACGATGCTTCCGGTGCTCCCTGCCGGGGCCGCTCGGTCCGATGCGCCCGAGTTGCTCGCCGGGCCCAGCATCGCCGCGGCCCTCGACACCGTGAGCGAGCAAGCAGACCTCGTGCTCGTCGACGCCTCGCCCATCACGTGGGACGGCACCGCGGGGCCCCTCGCCGCCCACGCGGACGGCACCGTGCTCGTCGTCACCGCGGCGGCGCAGCCGGACACCGTCGCCACCACCACTCGAGCGCTCGAAGACGCCGGCGCTCCACTCCTCGGCTTCGTCGTCAACAAATCGGACGGCGCCCCGCTCAAACCCAAGCTGGTCGCCCCGTTCCTCGGCCGCGTTGCGGTGCTCTTCGTGCTGCTCGCGTTGGGATTCAGCGGCTACACCGGCACCCGGCTCTGGGCCTCGTGGCAGGGGGTGGAACGTGGAGAGCTGGACACGGCGGCGGCGCGCACGGTCGAACCGCTCCCGGACGTCACCGTCGATGAGGTTGAGGACGAGGAGATCACGGTCGAGGAGTTCGAAGAGAACGTGACCTCGGCGCCGGCCTTTGACGGGCCGTACCAATCGGTGCTGCTCATCGGAGGAGACGAAGTCGCCGGGGCTGCAGACGTCATCTTGCTCACGGTGCTACCGAACGGCAGCGGCCAGCCGTTCATGGTCTCCCTCCCGCGCGATCTCTACCTGCACAACGAGTGCACTGGGAGCTACTCGCGCATCAATGCCACGATCCACGGGTGCGACGCCATCAACGGAGAGACGAACCTCGCCCTCACCGTCGAAACGTTCACCGGGATCCAGGTCGACCACTTCGCCAAGTTCGACTTCGATGGATTCGCCGAAATCATCGATGCGGTGGGGGGCATCGAGATCTGCGTCGAGTACGCCGTCCGCGACTCCAAAGCGCAGCTGTCGCTCCCCGCCGGATGTACCAATGCCACCGGGGACCAGGCCCTCTCCTGGGTTCGGTCCCGTCACACGCAGCAGCAGGTGAACGGGTCCTGGAAGTCGGTGCCCGGAGCGGGTGACCTGTTGCGCAACCAGCATCAGCAGGAGGTGCTGCTCGAGTTGTTCGACAAGCTGAAGTCGTTCAGCTCTCCGAACGACCTGGCATCCAAGGTCAACAGCCTCACGAACGCCTTCGCCCTCGACGATGGCCTCGGGATCGCGGAGGCCATCGGGCTCGCCTGGTCGGCACGCGCCGTCGACCTCGACGACATCCTTCGGATCGAGGTCGACGTCAAGCTGACGTCGACTCGGGCCGGCCAGTCAGTCCTGATTCCGACGCGGCCGTTCGAGGAAGTCCTGCGCGAGGCGAACCCGGCGTTCGCCGCAGACCTCTACGGGGATCCCGACACGGCATTCGGAGCGAGTGACCTCGGCTGACCCGCCCGGCGCCGTACACTACGCGGCCGCCGACCGAGGAAGCCGAGCCCAGTGGCCGACCCGACCGACCCGTTCGACTACGACAATCCTCCTGGGTGGACCGATCCGTACTCGGACCTGTCCGACCTGACCGGAGATGAGCCGGTCCCACCGTTGGAGCCTGAGGGACAGCCTCCGGCAGCGCCCCCTCCGCGCTCACCACTCCTCACCGGCCTCATCATTGCCCTGCTCCTCGTGGCGCTCTCCGTCGCCATCTTCCAGCTGCTGAGCCCGGACGACGGCACCACAGAGGGGGCAACCACCACGACGATCGCGGACGGGGCGACGACTACGACGACCGCGGACGGCACGACGACCACCACAGTGCCGGGAACAACGACGACCCTGCCGGACTCCGGCGACTACGACCCGGTCGGAGACGCCATCCCCGTCGATCGCCTGAAGCTCATCACGGACGGAATGCGGGTCAACGACAACGACATCCCAGACATCGTGTTCGGAACCTCAGCAGCCGAAGGCATCGGGCGCTTCATCGCCAGCTTCGGACCCGCAGATGACGACACCGGGTGGCAGGTGTCGACCGGAGGCTCTGGCGTCTGCGAGGGCGACCTGGAGCGGATCATCCGCTTCGGTCCGTATGCCGCGATCGTGACCCTCGACAACAACGAGGACATCTTCAACGGGTACCGCCAGGATCTGTCGTTCGGAGATTTCAACAGCCCTGCCGTCGATCTGGAGACCCTGTCGGGCCTGCGAGCGGGCGACACCGTGGGAACCCTCAAAGAGCTCTACGCCAACCAGTCCGTCGAGTTCTCCACCGACCCCCTCGTCGGCGACATCTTCGAGCTCCGGTCGGCCAGCAGCGGTGATCTCCTGCTGTGGGGCCCGGTGCGCGGAACGAGCGACTCCGACCTCGTCATCGGCATCTACGCCCCGGACGTGTGCACCCGGGGGTGACGGCGATTCCCGTCGCCACCGCCCCGACCGGTAACATCGCCTGGCGATGACCCGGAATCCTGCTCTGTCGATGCTCAACGGCGCCATCGCCGGCTTCCTGCTGGCGATCGGGTTCTTCGCCTTCTTCGGCGGCATGACCGCCCTGACGACGGTCCAGACCGGGGAGCCTCCGGCCGAACCGATGTTCGTCGCCAATTCGATCTCGTTCAACCTGCTCGTCTTGTTCCTCGGCGCCGTCGGAGGCCTCATCCTGACGATCGCGCTGTCGGCGATGGCCCGGCTGTTGGATCCCGATGAAAGCCGGTTCCCGCCTGGGTACGTGCTACCGGTCGGTGTGGTCCTGGGCGCAGCCATGGCCCTCGCCACCGTCGGTCTCGGCGTCACGCTGGCCGGGGACGTGGACGTCGATGGCCAACTCACGGTTTCCGTACTCTCGCTGGTCGTGATCGCCGGCATCACCGGCGTCGTTGCCGGGGGCGCCACCGCCCCGATCGTCGATGCCCTCGCCCGTCCGGCTGCGGTGGGACCGCGCAACGAAGCAACCCCATTGTCGTCCAAGGCGTTCTGGTCGGACGCGATGGGCGCCGTCGGCGTTCCACTCCTGGCGGTGGTTGTCGGCGCGTTCTTGGCCATCTCGCTCAGCCAGGTGCTGCTCAACGCCGAGTCGACCGCGGTGGCGGTCACGGTGTTCGCCGTCGTCGGCGCTGTGATCCTGGGGCTCACCACGCTGCTTGCCCTCAGGCCATGGGACAAGAGCGACCGTCCCGCGAGCTGAGCGCCCTCAGCCGGCGGGATCGCTGCGGACCACAACAGGGCCTTCGGCGTGTTTCTGCTCGTCGGCCCACCAGCTGAAGAAGACCCAGGCGATCCACCCCCACAGCACCAGCCCCATGCCGATCTTCATGATCAGGCCTGCAATGATCTGGTCCGTCATCGTGTCGATGCCCCACAGTTCTGGAAAGGTCTCGTAGATCGGATACAGCGGCGTCGAGCCGAGGGTCATGAACGATGCCGGAATGGTCGGTACCAGCGACTGCAAGAACAGGTACCCCATCTTGCCGAACGGGGTGAGCGACTGGGTATCTGGGATCGGATCCATCACGGGCCACCACATGATGAGCGCCGTCACGAAGAGCATCGTGTGGGAGAACAGATGGAACAGCTCGTTGGTCAGCATCAGCTCCTCTACGGGAGGAACGTGCACGATGGCCAGCCAGGCGTTGAAGACGACCAGCGCGACCAGGGGCTTCGTCATGAACTTCACGACCGGCAAGATCGGCCCGACGAGCACCCGGATGAGCCACCACGGCGTTCCCCCCAGCAACAACGGCGGAACCACCAGGGCGATCAACAGGTGTTCGATCATGTGGAACATGAAGAGCCGCGACTCGGCCAGATCGTGGATCGGCCACCCCGACGCCAGGAGCAGCGCGGCCAGCCCCGTGTAGAACGCCACCCGCTTCCCGTTCGTGACGGGGACCTCGTCCGGCGGGCAGTAGACATCGGCAAGCCGTCGGATGCCGTACTCGTAGCCAATGGCCAGAGCGATCACGAGACCGAGAACGTCGAGATGGGGATCGAACGGCGGAAACCCGGTCCCCGCCACGGCGGCGACCATGTCAGAGCGCCCGGAACGCTGCCAGAACGACGGCGAACACGATGATGGCCCCGAACACGCCGATCAGGAAGTAGAAGCGCAGGCTCGGGGAGTCGTACTTGAGATGCATGAACACGGCGACCACCACCGCAAACTTCACAATCCCGGCAATGATCAGGAGCGGTGCAGACAACGAACCGATCCCGGCGATGTACGGCACAGACACTTCGAGTGCGGTGACCACAGCCAGGAACAGCGCGACCAGCCAATACGTCTTGGCAGTCGGGTGGCGGTGCGTCGTCGTCATGAGACCTGCAGAAGGTACACAACCGTGAAGATCACGATCCACACGATGTCGACGAAGTGCCAATACAGGGCGATGATGCCGGTGTTCAGACCACCCTCGCGATGCAGCGGCCTGCGGAACGAGAACGCCACGAGCCCGGACAGGAGCAGAACGCCCCCGGCCACGTGCAGGCCGTGGAACCCGGTCAGCATGTAGAACGAGGAGCCGAACGGGCTGACGCTCACGGTCAGGCCGTGGTCGACAAACTCCGTGAACTCGAAGATCTGGCCGGCGAGGAAGGTGACGCCGAGCAACGCGGTCCCGATCAGCCACACTCTGGCCTGGCGGTTGTCCTTGCGTTCCACGGCGTTGTCTGCGAGCACCATCGTCAGGGAGCTCATCAGCAGGACGAACGTGGTCGCCGACGTGAACGGGATGTTGAAGATCTCGGCACCGGGCCCGTCGTTCGTCGTGTTCCGGTACAGCAGGAACGTCGAGATCATCGCCGCGAAGAAGAACGACTCGGATCCGAGGAAGACCCACATCGCCGTCTTCCGCGTCCGGTCGAGGTCGTGACCCCCCTCGTCGGTGAGAACCGCCTGCTGCTCCAACGCCATCAGTGCGCCTCTCGCGTCACGGGCTCTGCGGCCCAGCCGAAGAAGGCGAACAGGGCGATCACGGCGCCGACGCCGAACGCGCCCCAGCCGAGCCATCCGGACGAGCTGTAGACGAGACCGAAGCCCATCGTCACGATGCCCATGGCGGCCACGATCGGGTAGAACGACGGTGACGGCGTATGGATCCCGTGCGTCCCTCCTCCGTCATCGCTGGGAACGCCGTCGACCACCCCCCCGCCTGGGGAGCCGCCATCGTCTCCTGGCTCCTCCAGGACGTCCGGCGAGGCTCCCGTCACCTCGGGGAGCCTGACGGCACGCCCTTCTTCGTCAACACCGTACTTCTGATGCCAGAAGTCATCGAGGTGACGCACGAGGGGCACCTGGTCGAAATTGTGCACTTTCGGCGGCGACGACGTCGCCCATTCCAGGGTCCTGCCGTCCCACGGGTCATCGCCTGCCGGCCGGCCGCCGCGGTAGCTCTTGATCAGGTTCCACACGAAGAACAGGAACGAGATCCCGATGATGAACGCCCCGATCGTTGCCGCCAGGTTCCACAGGTTCCAGCCCAGGCCGTCCGCGTACCGATACGTCCTGCGCGGCATGCCGTCGAGACCAAGGATGTGCATCGGGGCGAAGGTCAGGTTGAATCCGAGAAGCATGAGCCAGAAGTGCCACTTGCCCAACGTCTCGGAGAGCAACTTGCCGGTCCACTTGGGGAACCAGTAGTAGGCCCCGGCGACGAAACCGAAGACGGAGCCTCCGAACAGCACGTAATGGAAGTGGGCGACCACGTAGTAGCTGTCGTGCTGCTGGGTGTCCGCAGGAACGATGGCGTGGGTGACGCCGGATAGACCGCCGATCACGAACATCGCGATGAAGGCGAGCGAGAACAGCATCGGCGTCTGGAAGCTGATCTTGCCGCCCCAGATGGTTCCGATCCAGTTGAAGATCTTCACGCCAGTCGGTATGGCGATCAGCATCGTCGCCAGCCCAAAACCAGCCTCGGCCACGGGCCCCAGACCTGCCGTGAACATGTGGTGAGCCCAGACACCGAAGCCGAGGAAGCCGATCGCGATCCCGGAGAACACCACGAAGGCATAGCCGAACAGGGGCTTGCGGCTGAACACCGGCAGGATCTCTGACACGATCCCCATCGCAGGGAGGATCAGCACATACACCTCGGGATGGCCGAAGATCCAGAAGAGGTGCTGATACAGCAGCGGCGCCCCACCCTGGTCGAGTGCCGCCTGGTAGAACAGCGTGTCGAAGTTGCGGTCGAAGAACATCTGCCACAGCGCGATGCCGAACACGGGCAGGGACAGAATCAGCAGGAACGACGTGACGACGGTCATCCACGTGAAGACCGGCATCCGCATCAGCGTCATGCCAGGCGCTCGCATCGTGAAGATGGTGGCGATGAAGTTCGCAGAGGAGGCGATCGACGCCAGGCCGAGCAGCTGGGCACCGACGGCATAGAAGTCCATCCGCATCAGCTCTGGCAGCTGGGTGGACAGCGGGGCGTATCCCACCCAGGCGCCGTCCGGGGCCCCTCCGAGGAAGAACGAAGAGCTCATCAGGATGATCGACAAGAGGAACAGCCAGTACGCAAAGGCATTCAGCCGGGGGAACGCGACGTCACGCGCCCCGATCTGCAGCGGCACGAAGTAGTTCTGGAATGCCGCGGCGATCGGCATGACGACGGCGAACACCATCGTGAGGCCGTGCATCGTGAAGAGCTGGTTGTAGGCATCGGCGGAGAGGATGGTGCCGTTGGGCTGTGCCAGCTGCATCCGGATGAACAGGGCTTCGAGCCCTCCGACGAAGAAGAAGATCAGCGCGGACGCGGCGTAGAGGATGCCGATTCGCTTGTGGTCGACCGTGGTGATCCAGCTCCACACGCCCTTCGTCGAGGGCGTGTAGCCGAGGTCGTCAGGCGTGGTGGCCGTCACCGCCATGCCGCACCTGCCTGGGCCATTCGTCGTCCCCTCACTTCCAGCTCTCCAGGAGCGTGACCAGGCCGGCGATCTCGTCGGCGGTGAGACCGTAGTCCGGCATGCCGAGGAGACGCCGTCCCTGCAGGTCGTTGAGATCGGGAGCCATCGGCTTGAGTGCCGGCGGGTTGTCGATCCACTGGGCCAGGTGCTCGGCGGTGTTGTCCAGGATCGCGGCCCCGAGGGTGGTCCTGCCTCCGAAGTGGGTGAGGTCTGGGGCAAGGGCCGACCCCACGGCGGCCGCCCCTGCGCCGTCGTCCACGTACGCCTGGTGACATACCGTGCACAGCTCAGTGAAGGTCTCGTACCCGGTTGCGGCCGGGGTGCCGTCAGCTGGGATCAGGGCGGGCTGGAGCTGCTCGCCGACCCAGTTCTCGAAGTCGGCCTCCGTCTCAACGAACACCCGCATCCGCATGTCAGCGTGGCCCAGCCAGCAGTACTCGGCGCATTGGCCCGGGATGCCGACTTGCTCTCCTTGATCGTTCAGTGACAGCGCCAGCGCGCGGTCGTTCGGCGTGAACTTCATCTGCTGCAGTTCACCGGGCAACAGGTCGCGTTTGCCGGCGAGCGGCGGCACCCAGAACGAATGCAGCACGTCTGCCGACGTCATCACGAGGCTCGTCGTGCGCCCCACGGGGACGTGCAGTTCGTTGGCGGTGGTCAGCGGGCGGCCGTCCGCGGTCGTGAAGTCCGGATACTGGAACTCCCACCACCACTGGTGACCGATCACGTTGACCGTCACGACATCAGGACCCTCCGCAGGGGCCCGCAGATCGAACAGCGTGCGCACGGTCGGGACCGCGACCACGGCCAGCACCACGGCCGGAATGATCGTCCACGTGATCTCGAGCCGCGTGTTGCCGTGGGTTTGCTTCGGCTCGGTGTCGTCGCCCTTGCGAGCCCGGAACCGGATCATGGCGATGACGAACACCACCATCACCACGACGAAGATCACCGTTGCCAGGGTGAGCACCAGGATCCACAGCCGGTCGATGCTCTCGGCCTCGTCCGACGCGGGGTTCAGCGACGACTGCGGGAGTTCGCTGCTGCACGCCGCCAGGGCAAGCGCGGAGAGGGCGGCGACGGCGGCCAGTGAACGGCGCGACCAATGGCGGCGTCGGCCGCCGTGGCGTCGTCTCGACACGGTGCGCACTCGCTCCTCGGTGGGTCCGGCAGTCGGCGGGATGGTACATGCCCCCGGTTCGCGGAGCTAAATCATCCCGAGACGACCGTAGGGCGGGACGAAGCGCAGCCGCGGTAGCGTCCCGAATCGAATCCCGGTGACGCCGCCCGGCTCCCGAGGACCGGTCACGGGAGCGCCATCATCGACATCCCACTCATCGTCTGGGTCATCGCGATCGCGGTCACCTTCGCCGGAGCCGCCGTTCAGGGGACGGTCGGCGTCGGATTCGCCATGCTGTCCGTTCCGATCATGGCACTCCTCGACCCGCGGCTCGCTCCGGTGCCCCAACTCCTCGTGGTGATCCCCCTGGCCCTTGCCATGGCATGGAGAGAGCGCCGCGACCTGGACTTGACCGGGGTGGGATGGATCATCGCAGGCCGAGTCCCGGGAGCCGCCATCGGTGTGGCGCTGCTCGTCGTTGCCACCCAGACCACGCTCGATGTCGCCATCGCGGTGATCACCCTGGTCGGCGTCACCATCATCGCGAGCGGCTACCACGTGCCCCAGACCAGGGCAACGAAGTTCGGCGCAGGCGCCCTGTCGGGCACCACAGGACTGGTTGCGTCCATCGGCGGTCCGCCCCTCGCCCTCCTCTACAGCCGCGAGGAGGGGCCAACCGTACGGGCGACGCTCGCCTCGGTCTTCACGATCGGGCTTGCCATCTCGGTCACCGCTCGCGCGGCGGCCGGGCTGATCACCCGCGACGACGTGGTCGTGGCCCTGATCATCTTCCCGGCGTTGGTCGCCGGCTACCTCGTGAGCGGCACGCTCAAGGACCGCATCAGGCCGCACACGCTGCGGCGGTGGATCCTCGGTCTATCGACGGTGGCCGCTCTCGCCCTGCTCGTACGCGCCTTCGCCTGAATCACTCGCCGATGCCAAAGCCGTCCAGCACGTCGCCGAGGGCGCCGAGCAGCTCACCGGTGGCCCACACGAGCACCCACAGCAACACGATCGCGGCCACGGCGGTGAGCCCGGCGCGGAAGTAGCCGAGGTAGGGCCGGTCCGGGTCGAAGAGGGACTCGCGGAACCAGTGCAGCGTCCAGGCGTCCTCGTCTCCTGGATCTGCCACGGTCTCGGTCGCGGCTGTGACATCGGCGGGCACAGGGATGGCTCCCGTTTGGGCTCCCGGGATGTCGGCAAACGGGTCTCCGGCGTCGTCGTCAGCCGCTTCGTCCTGCGGTGCTTCCACGATGTCGGCGAGCCCACTGAGCTCCGCAGCGTCCAACTCGAGGACGTCGGCGAGGCGCTCCAGCACATCGCCGTCCGGGACCGCCTCGTCGCGTTCCCACGAGCGCACCGCCGCCGCGGTCCTGCCGACGGCGCTCGCCAGCTGACCCATCGACAAGCCGTGCGCCAGCCGTGCCTCGCGCACCGCCTGGCCAAAGGTTGCTGCATCGGTCACTTTCACCGGATCCAGGATATCCGCACGGGGCGATACGCCCGGATCGCGCGGCGCTCCCATGCTCTATCTTGTTGCCGTTGCCCACCAAGGGGATGCCATGACCGATGTGACCTACGACAACCTCGTTCAGCTGTACACCACCAGCGTCGAGCGGTTCGGAGACAACCCGTTGTTCGGGGAACGCGACGATGCCGGGACGTGGGACTGGATGACGTATGCCCGGTTCGGCGAGACCGTCGACCAGGCGCGCGCAGGATTGGCTGCGCTCGGCGTCGGCAGCGGCGACCGCGTGGCGATCATCTCGGACAACCGCACACAGTGGGCGGTCGGGGCCTACGCCACGTACGGGCTCGGCGCCGCATGGGTACCGATGTATGAGGCCCAGCAACCCAAGGACTGGTACTTCATCCTCGACGACAGCGGGGCCAAGGTGGCCTTCGTCGCCAATGACACCATCCGCGCTGCCCTCGAAGACCAGGCGGCGGAACTCGGAGACCTGGAGCACATCGTCGTCATCGACGGCGACGCCGGAGGCGATGCCATCACCTACGACGACCTGCTGGCCAAGGGGGCCGAAGCACCAGCCGACGCCGTGCAGTCGGAAGGTGACCACCTCGCCGGCCTGATCTACACCTCGGGAACTACCGGCAAGCCGAAGGGCGTGATGCTGTCTCACGGCAATATCGCGTCGAACATCAACGCCCTCAACCAGGTGTTCCCGCTCGACCCTGAGGACCGCTCGGCATCGTTCCTCCCCTGGGCGCACTCCTTCGGGCAGACCGTGGAGCTCCACGCCCTGGTGTCGTTCGGCTCATCGACGGGCATGACCAGCGCCAAGACCCTGACCCGCGACCTCCCCGAAATCCAGCCGACGCTCCTCGTTGCGGTGCCCACCGTCTTCAACAAGGTCTACGACGGCCTCCAGAAGATGATGGAGGCCAAAGGCGGCGTCACCCAGGCCATCTTCAACAAGGCGATCGCCAATGCCCGCAAACGGTCTGACCTGGCCAAGCGGGGGAAGAAGACCCGCTGGGTCGAGATGCAGCACGGTCTGTACGACAAGGCGGTCTTCTCGAAGGTGCGCGACGGGTTGGGGGGAAACCTCAAGTACGCCTTCTCCGGCGGTGCCGCCATCTCGACCGAAGTCGCCGAGTTCATCTCGGCCGTCGGGATCACCGTGTACGAGGGGTACGGGCTCACGGAAACCTCTCCTGTGGTGACCGCCAATGTGCGTGGGGCCCGCAAGGTCGGCTCGGTCGGCCAGGCCATTCCCGGCGTCGAGGTGAAGATCGACTCCGACGTGTCCCCAGAGGAGGGGATCGGTGAGATCGTCGTCTACGGACCCAACGTGCTCCAGGGGTACTACAACCTGCCTGACGAGAACGCCAAGGTCTTCACCGAAGACGGCGGCTTCCGTACAGGGGACCTCGGCTTCATCGACGAGGAAGGGTTCCTCTTCATCCGGGGGCGGATCAAGGAGCAGTACAAGCTGGAGAACGGCAAGTATGTGGTGCCATCACCGATCGAGGAGCAGATCAACCTCAGCGGGTTCGTCGAGTCGAACATGGTCCACGGCGAACAGCGACCGTACAACGTGGCGCTGATCGTTCCCGACTCGGAAGCGGTGACGGCGTGGGCGACTGAGCAGGGCCTCGACACGTCTGACTACGGCTCGCTGCTCGACAGCGACGAGATCCACACCCTGATCTCGTCAGAGCTCGACCGCACCCAGGAGCCGGTGAAGCACTACGAGCGGGTGCGCGACTTCGTGCTCGCCGGCGATGAGTGGACCCCGGAGAACGGCATGCTCACTCCGTCGCTCAAGGTGAAGCGCCGTGCGGTCATGGAGAAGTACGGTGAACAGATCGACGCCCTGTACCCGGAGTGAACCCAGTCCTCGGAGTGAACCTGTATTCGGAGTGAGCAATGGCGAATGAGTCCAGCAATTGGGCCGACCAGCTCGGCGACATCATCGACAAGGCCGTCGACTCCGCCCACAAGGCCTGGGACGGAACCGAAGAATCGCGCAGCTCGTTGATGGAGTCGGTACGCAAAGCGGCAAACGACGTCGCCGCATACGCGACCGAGGCCACCGAGGCGACGAAGGCGGCATGGCATCACGACGGAGCGGCTGTGACAGAGCCCGGGCCTGCACCCGAAGACGCCGCAACCGCCGACGAGCCGCCAACGGAGGATTGACGATCAGCCCTCTGCAGGCACCGCACACGCCCGGGCAGTTGCCCGAGCCGTGATCTGGACGAGGTGTGCCCGGTAGGCCTGGCGCACGGTGACGCACACACGGTCGGGAGTGGTCGTCACGGCGACCTCCCGGCCAGGACGAGGGCGCGCCGCGCGGGCCGCCACGGTGGCGGCCGCGGCTGCGGCGTCTTCGTCGATCGCCAGCCGGCCCGCATATCGACTTGCAGCGTCGATCTGAGCCGCACCAGTCTCGGCGCCGACGTCTGCGGCAAACGCCGCTTCGCGTACGACGGCGGCATGCATCGATACGTCGAGTGCCAGGAGGAGGACCACGAGCGTCGCCAAGATCAAGCCGCCGACCATCGGAAGCATCGAGCCCATCTCACCTCGAACGGCGGCAATCATGGCACGCTCAGATACGGACTGATTGTGGCCGTCGCCGAGCCGCGGACCGGCATGGTGAGGGCCGCGCCCGCCGGGCCGAATAGGGCCACGTCGAGGACTACCTCGACGTATACCTCATCTCCAGATTGCCAGGAGGTGACCGCGGCCTCCGGGGCCAACTCGGCCGCCACCGCCGCCGCCTGGGAAGGATCACCGGTGCGCGCCGCAGTCACTGCGGCCGTACGCGCAGCTGCTGAGACGTGCTCGCCCGCAGCAGCAACCCGACCGATGGTGACGACCCCCTGCGCGGCCAGCAGCGCCACGAGGAATCCGAACACCAGCGTCTCGAGGAGGGCGGTGCCCCGCTCGGTCATGGGGGCCTGACCACAGGAACCTCTGCCCGAACGTCGACGCGCAGAGGCACCAGGTCCGGTCCCGGGGGCCGCCATCCGAAGCGAACGGTCGCGGTCACCGTCCGGCCATCTGAGGCGACGCCCACAACCGGATCGACGGCACCGGGCACCGTCTGGGCGATGCGATCGGCGAGCTCCGAGGCGATGTCCTCCGGGTCGCTGCCAGATCTGGCAGCATCTCGGGCAGCGGCTCCTGCCGCCGCAGACGATGTTTGTCTGGCGACGACGAAGAACGCCGCCTGGGCGATCATCGCCACGAGGAGAAAGACGACCGCAATCGCCGCGATTCCCTCGATCGTGGTCGATCCTCGGTCTAGCCGAAGAACGAGCTGAGTTGTCCTGCAATCGCTCCCCAGACGTCGCCTGCTGCCCCGCGTACTTGGGGCAGGAGCATGGCGATCACGAGGACGGCGATCGTTGCGAGGCCGAGCCACTCCACGGTGGCCGCTCCTCGGTCGTCGAAGCGCAATGTGGCACTTCCTTTGTTCACGGGGCCAAGCTCTTCAACCCCTGGATCGTCGGGTAGAGCAGGAAGAGCAGCGTGACCGGGACCATCAAGAACAGCACCGGCCCGTAGGTGGCAACCGCCCGCTTCCCGCCTTCCACAGTGACCTCTCTGGCCAGCGCTGCCCGGTAGTCCTGCGCCAGATCAACGAGCGCGTCTGCGAGCCGGCCGCCGCTCGTGTGGGCGTGCGCCAGGAGGCCGTAGAGACGAGCAGATTCAGCGTCGGCAGACGACGCGGTGACCATGCTGAGCGCGTCGCTGAGCCCGCCACCGACCTCTACGCGAGCCAGCGCACCTCCGAGCTCATCGGCGGCCACACCCTCGCTGCGGTCAACGAAGCGAGCGATGGCATTGATCACAGACTCTCCGGCAAGCACATCCAGCCCGACCGTCTCCGCGACGACGGGGAGCTCAAATCGGAGCCTGCGGGCGCGACGCTGCCGGAGGGTGGTGAGATGCATCGCGTGCAGAAGCCCTCCGGAGAGGGCACCGAGCACGATGAGGCCCAACGACGATCGCGCCGATCCGGAGTCCGTCCACCCGCTGCCGGCCAACAGCCCACCGGCGACGGCGCCGGCGGCGAGGGCTGCCACCCGGCGCTCCACCATTTCGGGATCCCACAACGCGACCCGGCCCCACAGCCGTGCGACCCACCCGGGCGCCTGATCAGCCTCGGAGGGTGCGAGGTAGCGTCCCACCTGCACTGCCATTCGCTCCCGCCGCTTGGCCGCAACCGCCACGAAGACACCGCCGGCCGCCACAGCAGCGACCAGAACATTCATCGGAACACCCGAGGCGCATCGGAGAGCCGGGCACTCCGGCGGGCGAGCACGAAACCGAGCGCGGTCGTCGCGAATCCGATGGCGATCACGACAACGCCCGAACTCGAGCGGAACGACGCAGCCGACTGCGGGTTCGACGTGATGCTCAACGCCAGCAGGGCCCACGGCGCAACCAGGGCTACTCCGATGGTCAGTTGGGCCTCAGTCATCGCCGCCTCGTGCGCCCTCCGGAGGCGCAGCTCGTCGGCAACCGAGGTTGCCAATGCAGCGATGACCTCGCCCACACGCCTCCCTCCTGACCGCTGCGACGACGCCAGCGTCACGAGCACGCGATCAGCGACCGGATCCGCCAGCTCGCCGCGCAGCCGGTCGAGCGCTGCCGCGAACCCGTCGCCGTAGCGAACGGACCGTACGATTTCAGGTCCAGCGGCCGACAACGTCGGTGGTGCGGACGCAACAGCTTCGATAAACGCCTCGACGAGGGTGGAGCCGGCAGAAACACAGGTGCGCATCCTGGCGAGGACGTCCGGCCACGCCTCCGCGACGGTGCGCTGCCGCTGCCGGCGGCGGGCATGCTCTGCTGCAACAGGAGTTGCGCTGGCCAGGACGCCAACGGC
>Ga0255048_10001030_pt1 | contig 20343 bp, 18 predicted proteins | sample JV7_2_2_MG_FD_183619 | JGI IMG/M metagenome (GOLD analysis project Ga0255048, IMG submission 183619) | Seawater microbial communities from Jervis Inlet, British Columbia, Canada - JV7_2_2 | ecosystem: Environmental > Aquatic > Marine > Inlet | place: Canada: British Columbia | collected 2016-10-06
GCCGCTGACCTGCACCGCGTTCGGATGCGTGGCGCGGAGATTGACAAGCGCGACCTGACGCTGACGCATGCAAGCGATGCGCTCGGTTACATGGTGCACAAGGCATACCCACCGTATTCGACCAGTTCAGACCGGGCCGAGGTCTCAGGACGCCGAGCTGCTGCAGCGCCAACGGGGCAGGCTGCAGCAGCTCGGCGTCAGTTCTCAACCAAGTTGACGGAGCTTGATCCCTTTGGCACGAACGTACCGAGCCCGTAATCTGCGCCTAGCCAGGCGTAACGCAAAGATCCTTCGTGGCGGTGTTGCCATCGAGCCGCGTCAAGTGGTCTTCGCTACGCCTCCCGATACCGGCAAGGGTGCCATAGAGGGTAGTCGTGACAAGTTACCGCGTGATCCGTTTGCGCTGTCGCGTCGGTTCAATCGTCGAGCGGAAACAGATCACGAGAAGCTCGACAAGCTAGACAGCCTGGACGATCTTTACAACGAGATGGATAGGGATGCTGTCATCGGTGCCAGTGTGCAGCGGCTGGAAAGCAATGTTGACAGCGAGCTTCGTTTCGTCGGCGATGCGGACGTCAAGCCTGATGTGCAGGAGGCTATCGAGGCATGGTGGGCACCTGACACGCGGCTGCGCAAGAGTGCTATCCGAGGCGTCAATGATGCCTGGAACCGTGGGTTCCGTCTTCTGGAGATGACGTGGGCAAACGATGACGCAGGCCGTGACATGGTCGACTTGCTGCGGGCTATTGATCGCGACGCCTTTAGGCTTTGGGAAGATGGTTACGGTCGGCCTATCGGCCTTGAGCTGGATGTGATCCACGATATCCCCGAGCAAGAGCCTGGCAAGATTCAGATGGGCAGCAGTCCCTTTGATCGGGTCGAAATCACTACCGCTGATACCGAGTGGGACCGCTACCTTTTCCTTACGTCGCCGGAGACATCGAGCCGTGTAGCTGGTGACGCTGGTGCGTATGCTCGTGCATGGCCGCACTGGCACCTTGGCATCATGGCTAATCAGTGGTTGCGCAGTGGTGGCGAGCGGCTAGGCATGCCGCCAGCTATCGCGACATTTGCCGCTAGTGAGCTGAATCCGCAAGGATTCTCCAGCACCAAGGATGAGGTGCTAGAGCAGCTAGAGGAAATTCAAACGCACTTCCGTGGCGTGCTGCCGGATGGATGGCAGGTCGCGTGGGCAGATACTGGCGCCGTGGGTATGGGCCAATTCTTTGAAATGCTGCTTGGTCACAGCCGCAAGATGATCGAGTTATCCATCACTCTGGAAACGGTGAGCGGTGGCGCAGAAGCTCAGGGCACACTGGGCGCGAACGTCGCTTTGCTGGCCACGACGTTCGGTGGGCTGGTGCGGTCGCAACAGGTGCGCACGGCTGGCCTGATAGACCGGCTCAATCGCCGCATGGTGGATGCTAACTGGGGCGAGGGCACTGCAATGCCTCGCGCTGAGTGGGCTAATCCTGACCCCGCCAAGGATGCCGAGATGCATAACCGCGTGCAGCAGGGCATCACGCTAGGCGTCATCGATGTTCACGAGCCATGGTTGCGCGAGCAGTTCGGAGCGCCGCCGGTGGATGATGACCTGATAGACGTGACTGGCGAGACCAAGGCGAAGATTGAGGATGCAGGGTTAGGCGTGACGCCTGAGGCTGGGATCGTCGCTGGTCAGAACGCGACGCCCGAGGCGATCCTTGACATGCTCGACCGTGTGGAGGAAGGCAGCTTAAAGGAGAGCGCAGCACGCACGCTGCTGTCCAGCGCGTTACCGTCAGCTACACCTGAGACTATCGAGGATATGATCCAGGAAGCCATAGCGTCTGGCGCCGACGACGATGCTGGTGCTGACGATGCTGGTGCTGACGATGCTGGTGCTGACGCTAACGCTGGCGGCAGCGCGCCGGAGTTTGAAAAGGCGCTCAGCGGCGCGCAGATCACGGCGCTGCAAGGCATCGTCCAGAGTGTGTCTGCCGGCACGCTAGCGCCTGAGGCTGCGCGGTTGCTCATCGGTGCCGGATTCCCAATTGCCCCTTCAGTGGTTGCGCAGATGGTTCAGGCTGCGGTTACCACCGATCTGCCGGAAGAGGAGCGGGAATCCATTATCAGCGATGTGGATGTGGTGGCCGCTAGCGAGCCGGCGAGTCCAAAGGTCTACGCTGTCTGTGATCGTTTGCGGTCTGGGTTTTCGACACTGCGCGAGAAGGTGACGAGCGGTCATTACAATGCTATGGAGCCGGCGCCTATCCGTAGTGCCATTATTAGCGCCTATCGGCGTGCAGGTTGGGACAAGCCGCGAGCCATGAGCTTTGCAGAAGAGACCCGTGACGAGATCACATCATGGTTGCGGGTGGCGCTCGATAACGGCGAAGATCCTGTAGAGGTGATGGATGCAGTTGAGGCTTATTACACGGACTGGGGCATTATCATGGAGGCGCTAGAGGATGATAGCTGAAATCGTATGGGATGAGCACAGGCAGGACTGGGCGTATCGTGTGCTCGATGGCGAGACGGTCTATGAGGCCGGCGCGCTTTCTGGTGATAGCGTGCTGCGCAGGCTGCTGGCTGATAACCAGATTGGCACGGTAGTCTGCCTGGATGATCGAACCATGCCGGGACCGTGGGTTGAGATGATGGACGGTAACGAATCCGCATCAGGCTCAAAGCCAGGGTCAGACATCGATGCCTGATCAGTGCTCGCAGTGTGGGTCGTTCGATATCAAGCCTGTTATCGGAAATAAGAAATTCGTTGCCCGTTGTCAGGGTTGCGGAGCCGTGAAAACCTGCGCCGGATGACGGTGCAAAAGTCAATGGGTGCCGTGCGCGCCTAAGGAGGAGAAGCGTGGAAGCGTTCCTGAAACAGCTAGCTGAGGGTGGACCTTACGCCTTGGGGCTGGCGTTGCTGGCGTTGGCCGTCTGGAAGGGCGGGCGAGTCTTCTGGCCATGGTTCATCAAGCAAGAGGAAGAGCGCCGAGAGGAAACGCGTATCACGTTTGAGCGGCTAGCGTCAGCGCACGAGCACGTCAGTGAACGGCTAGCTACCACGCATAAGGACGACACCACGAGGATCACCGCGCACCTGGGTAAGATCCACGACCGGCAAGCCGAGCAGGGCGAGACGCTGGCTGAGATCAAGGCAGCGGTAGCACGCAAGGCGACACGTCGCGAGACTACACCAGGTGAGAACCGAGCGGGGCAGGGGTGAGTCTCGACCCGCGCAAGCGCGAGGGGTTTCGGCGCGGGCTGCTGGCAGAGGCTGAGAAGCGGCGACCGGAATACGAGCGGGCGATCCGTCGTTTGTTGCCGCAGCTCATCGCCAGCACTATCACTAAGCGGGCGCTAAAGCACGTCGAACTCGGCGAGAGTGGCAAGGCGCAGGCAGCGTTACGTCGACCTAGCAAAAAGGTGATCCGCCGTCTGATGCGTGAGGTACGCGTTACGGCATGGCTCGCCGGGCTCGGGGAAGCCGAACAGATCCTAGACAAGCTTCCGGAGCCGGAAGAGGAGGAGCGCTTTGCCGATCCGCTGGATGAGGCTATCGTTGAGTTGAACAAGATCCGCGAGGAGCGGCGGCGGCGGTTGCGCGAGAAGCTGACCCGCGGTCTGGCGCGTAACCCGGAAGCACGCTCGCGCCCTGTTGCGGACGTGACCACGGTGCAGACTGAAGCTCTGTTGCGGGCGGCGCTGGCCAAGGCTCGCGAGGAGATAGCTCGGGAGATCCGAGAGGCGAAGGAGGAAGCGCGCAAACAGGTCCAGAAGCAGCGCCTTGACGCAGCGAAGGCTGAGGCGACACGTAGGCAAAAGATGCTTGAGCGCGCCGAGATGTTGCGCCGGCATCAGCGGGCAAAAGGTAAGCCCCGTGACGACCGCGGTCGGCGGTTCAATACGAGGGTGACAGCAGACGTGGGGGCTGTGGCTGCGTCTACCATGGAGGTGGACTGGGAGGTTAGCCAGCGCGCTAAGGTGGAAGCCTACAAGGTGAGCAAGCGGCGTATCTTCCTGGAGTTCGTTGCGCGCATGGATGGCGAGACGACACCCGCTTGTGCGTTTCTAGATGGGAGCGTGATTGACAAGAGTGATCCGGACGTCACGCGCTACACGCCGCAACTGCATTTCAACTGCCGATCAGCGTGGCGCCCTCGCGTCAGCAAGGATGACCTGCACGACTGGGACACTAAAAAAGCTCGCGTCATCGCTGAGCCTAGCCTTGAGGACAAGCCGAAGCGATATAGCCTCCCTGGCGGCGTGCGTCAGATCAAGGTGCCTGGCGGTGCGCCGAACGTGCCGCCGCCGCGTAAGCTATCTGAGTGGCTTGGTGGTGGTGGCAAGCCGACGTCACGAGCACCCAAACCGAATGAGCCTGTGGGTGCTCGATCAACGGAGCTGGCAGGCCGACGCGTGAAGACTGGCGATCCGCCATCTCGTCGTGACCGGCGCCCGCGAAGAATGAGGAGCAGAGGATAGACGGCGCCCTGAAGGCCAAGGTCAAGCGACTAGAGGCAGGCGGCTAACGGTATGGCCATGACGTGCGTATAGTGGGTATGAATAAGGCAAAAACTAGGATATTCGAGGCTCTGCGTTGCGCCGTCTATTTCGCTGCTGGCGCGTCTGCTATGTGGTATCGGCTGGAGGTTCTAGGCTGGAGCTGGTGATTTTCTTCTTGACCAGATAGCTGTATGCTTCCCAGAATCCACATTAGACGCGGCAGGCATTGCCGCCCCCGTATGCCAGGGGTGCTAGGGTAGAGCGCGAGTAGACGCCCAGCAGGTTGAGGCTAGATCCTCCCTGCCGGATGACCCACGCTGCTACAAGCAAGCCGCCGCGCACCTTCGAGGGCAACGCCCTTGAGGACATGCCAGAGGTGCCGATTTTCGCACCTGGCCGCTATGCCAGCGAGTTCGATGATAACGGGCAGGCTGTCGCCTGGGTCGAATACAGCGAGCCGGATATGCACGAGTTGGCGCGCAACATCAATGCGTGTCTCGCTACTGGTCAGCCGATCCCGATCAAGCATGGACACAAGGGCCGCGGTGCCATTGGTTGGCTAGGTCGAGCGGCCGTCAAGGGCGGCAAGTTGGTTACGGCATTCAAGGGTGTAACCAGCCACTTTGCGGAGATGTTCCGTTGCAACCGATTGCTTGGCCGTAGCGTCGAGATCACTGCGCATCCAGCTAGTTTCAACTTCCGGGGTATCTCCGGGCTGACCGTCAAGGCGCTCGCGTTTCTTACTGACGAGCAACCGCGCGTCAAGACCCTGGACAGCAAGGTTTTTGCAGAGGTGTTTTCTGAGCCTGCCTCTGGCGGGCATGTGTCCATTACGTTTCAGGAGGCAGCGATGCCAGAGGAAAAAGTAGCGGCAGTAGTCGCAGAATCAGCACAGAGCACCGCGGCAGCAGTTGAGGAGGCGCAGGCCGATGGCATGGCCGCTCTCGCTGCGAACCTCGAAGCCATGCAGGCGGCGCTCGAAACCGTGCTAGCTCGTGTCGAAGCCATTGAGGCCGGCATCTCCACGGAGGCGCAAGACATCGACGACGACGAGAAGAAGGAAGGCGATAACGCCGACGACGACGACGAAAAGAAGGAAGGCGACGAGCAGATGAGTGAGGCGCGGCTGTATCGCCAGCGCGCTGCCGCTGCTGAGGCCGAGGCTAAGGCTATCGGCTCGCAGCTCTCGGCCATTCTTGCCGAGCGTCGCGACGCAGAGCTTCAGGGGTTCGCAGAGACGTGCCGGGACCGTTACGGCAAGGCGCGTGCTGACGAGCTGGTTCAGGTGGCAGGCAGCAAGCTGGCCGCTATAGACATCTCGGATTCGTTTGACGAGACCGGTGCACCACGGTCGGTCAGCGTTTTCGATGAGCTGCTGACGGTCGCAGGGCCGCGCACCATCCACCGTACACCCGGTGTGGCGCGCAAGCCGGCATCGGTTGGCAGAGGGGGCGAGCATACCGAGGAGAGTGTCACGGCTGACATCTTCTCGGAGGTCGGATCTGAGATGGTGAGCTATCTCAAGAGCCGGCCAGACACGCTCTCTCATATGGTCAAGCAGCGCCTTGAGGCGCAGGAGTAACGATGGCTGACCCTACCTTTGCGAGAAACAACATCGTCCGATACGAAGGTGAGAGCGTGAAGCGCTTTCCTGTCGCAGCGGGCGTCAAGCTACTCAGGGGATACCTGATGCAGATTACGTCCGGTGGCACCGGCGAGGTTGACTACGCGATTGATACCGGCGTGGTACCCGGCTTCTCAATCGAGAATGTCGACAATACCGGTGGTTCGGCGGGTGCCAAGTTTATCAACGTAGCCACCGATGGCGAGATCATCCTGCAGGGTGATGCCACGTTGGCGAACGCTGACGGACAGGGCGTAGGCGATCTCGCCTATCCCAACGCAGCCGCGACCGTGGACGGCCTTGAGGTCGACAGCGCAGGCACCAACCCTGCTGGGCGCGTGAGCGCATTCGAAAACACCAATGACCAGCATGGGCTGACCAACGCAGTGTGCGTGGTTGTCGGACCCAAGGCCCTGTAAGGAGAGCTGACCCATGCCACGTAGCAATGCCTTCGGTGCACGGTTCAGCCGTGAGATTCTGTCTGCCGAGTTTGACCTTGGCGTCAGGACCATTCAGCCGCATATCCCCATGCTCATCGACCGCGTGCCGATGGGTGACAAGGAAGGGACCGAGCAAAAGCACATCATTACCGGTAACGTCGGTGATCCTGTGGAGATGTTCGCGAATACTCCTCCGCTGTTTGAAACCATTGGTGACTACAGTTTCCTCATCGCTCCAAAGGAGTACGGTAGAGGACTGCAGGCCACCGAGAATGAACTAGCGGATGCTCGCATCCCTGTCATTCCCGACGCGGCAAGGCGTCTCGGTGAAAAGGCCGGGATCTTCACCGAGCAGACGCTGGTTACAGACGTCATTGAAAGCTCTACCGCTTTCGATGGGTTTGACGGCGAGCCACTGTTCAGTACTACCCATAACTGGGATACGAGTGATCTTGATCCGGGTGTTCCGGCTCCCACGTTCACGACCGATCAGGACAACGTGGTTACGGGCTCTGTCTCCGCGACGACGTATGCCAATACCACGCAAGTGCTGACTGACCTTTATGCCGCCATGGCGCGCATGGAGGGGTTCAAGGACGACAAGGGCACGAGCATCACCCCTCCTGGTAATGACCAGTGGGTTGCTCTTGTGCCGGCAACTGTGCCGACGTCGCGGCGGTTCTTTGACCTGGCGTTTGTTGAGAACACTCGCCCGGGTGACAACACGAATCGAGACGGTTTCCGTTTCGGTATCAATGTCGTTTACTCGCCGTACCTGACTGTTGGGTCTGAGCCCGGCACCTGGTACCTGTTCAAGATCGGCGCGGGTCACCGGCCGCCGCTCGTGTTGCAGGAGCGCCAGGGCGTCGATATGCGCGCCATCCACAATGAGGAAGAGCGCATTTGGAAATGGTTCTTCACCATGCGGTTCGGTGTTGGTTACTCGGCTTGGTGGAACTGCATCAAGATCGACAACAGCTAGCGGCTTCTCCTTGCTCCGGGCGATCCTCAGCCGCCCGGAGCACCCACCCTGCAGGCACTAGATGGCTTTCACGATACCGGGCGCCAGCTTCATCACGGAGCTAGAAGCCACAACGGAATACGCCAGGCTCGCCGGGGGCAGTGTCCCGACAGCGACCGCAACACTGGAGTCAATCCGTGCCGGCGTTTTCCAGGCGTATCACGAAATCATCCGGTGCCTGCGGGCGCGGGGTTACTTTATGGCCGACATCGCTTTATGGGGGCTCGCAGAGGGCAAGTCGGTGCAACTCTATCTGAGCGTTTACTACTGGGGCCGTGACGGCACGGTGCGCACAGATGCCGAGTGGTGGGATATCGTCCAGACCTACCGTGAGCGGTGGGATGACGTCTGCAAGGGCGGCGCCATTTTCGATGCGTCGGGCAACGTCTTGACGCCAGACACAAGTAGCGCAGCGACAGCGCAGCAGCAGGCTGAGGGCGTGGTGCGTAACGGCACAGCAGGCTCTCTCCATGATTTCTGGTTCGATGCTAACCCCAGGCAGTTCATGGGCAATAACGCGCACGACATAGCGGCAGGCACCACTTACGGCAACTCAAGGCTGGGCACCTGATGGCGATTACCTATAACGGGCAACTCTTCCAGGATCTGAAACTCATCATTGCCGAGTGGAATACGGCAGTGACGAACCTGGCTACGCTGCGCACTAACGAAGGCGTTTTCCTGACGACGGTCAACGAAGCGACGCTGCGCACCGAGGAGCATGTGCCGATGGGCACGGCTGGCGGCAACGTCTTCTCGGTAGGCAAGCAAGGTCATAATTCCGTCATGTCGCAGTCGGTGCGGTTCGCTCAAAACGAGTGGATAGCATACGCAGCAAAGCACATGAGTGATAACGGCGTCTTGACCGTGACTGACCGCACGCTAGCGAACGTGCTGAATGTGCTTTTTACAAACATGACGCTAGACACCGAAACCATTGACGCGAGCGTGCCAACCATCAGCGCGGTGACGGTAGACGACACCAACAATCAAGGCGATGGCACTATCACCGTTGCGATCAACGGTGATACTACTCGTGCCGAACTTGCGCTAGCTGGAGAGCTGGTGTTGCGCTGCGTCTCGGCAGGGTTCAGCGTCCAGAATCAGGAGGTCTGGCAGCTCGAGCATACGACGACGAATCCGCGCACGGCTCTGGAGCAGACCCGCGTTAGTCCGACGCGGATTGTCACTGGCGAGAGCGATGTTGAGGACGTGGTTGAGGATGCACAGAACCTCCCGGTGCCTCAGGTTGGCGGCAGTATCCATACCGGCGCCATCGTCAACATTACGACGCCCAGCTATAACACCGTTGTTGAGAGTGGTGACACTCTCAACGCCTTCACCAACTACAATGTGCAGGCGAAGGATGGCACCAAGAGCAACCTAACCCGCGATAACACCACGTTTGTCGGTGGCGGCGCGAACGGCAACGGCACCATCAGCCTCAACTGCGTCCGCACAGCAGGCGCTCCCGTCAACTGGGCGTTGACGTGGTATCGCGAGACGACGCTAGACACGGCGCTTTCAGACACCATCAGCTTTGATGAGGGCGACGGCGATCAGACGCTGACCTGGAAGCCTGCCGCTACAAACCCAGAGGTGGGTGTCTTCCTTTCGACGGCCGATAACTTCATCCAGGCCGACATCGATGATAGCGCCATCCAGGTGGGCGTCGCTACGTTCCGTGTAGACGTGACGGCACCGCTTCCTTGGGGCATCGGTGATAAGGCGGAAGCGACTATCACGAACGCCTATGGTGGCGTGATTTCCCGATTCTTCACGCAGGAGCTGGGTTACCCGCTGCCGGTGAATAACGCAGGCACCGAGACTATCACCGATCCGTGATCCATCATCCTAGCCATGAGGGCCGACCGTGGCACTACGGATAGAGAGCACCCTCTCTAGCACGCTGCTGGAGCTGACTAAGATGCCGGTAGAGATCGAACGCGAGTTCGAGAAAGATCTACCGATCATCCTGGAGCTGATGGCGTTGCAGCTAGAAGAGAATGTAGTCAATGAGGTGTTCGGTAAACAGAAGTCACCAAAGGGTCAGGCGTGGAAGCGCATCAGCAAGCTTACCCTGGCGGTGCGGCGTGGTCTGAAACAGCCGAGCAAAAAGCTAGGCATAGGCCCACGGAGGAAGATGTTGCGATCTTTTGAGGTTGGCGGCCCTGGCAACCTGTTCAAGCTGCGTAAAGACGGATTCAAGTACGGCAGCAAGCTCAAGAAAAACAATAAGTTCGTGGCGGGCACGTTTCAAACTCGATTCAAGATGCCGAAAAAGAAGACTGCAACGGCACAAGCTGCAGGAAGCCGTAGGGGCTCCATACAGGCCGGCATCCAGAAGAATGCAGCCAAACGCATCCGGCGATTTATGGTGGCTGTGGCGGGCGTGCCAGCGCCAGGCAAAGGCCGGCAGCTCAATCACCCGAACCGCCAAATTCTAGAAATGACGTCGAAGTGGGAGCGGCAGCTAGCGGCGATCCTTGAGGAAGGTGTGCGCATCAGCACCGAGAAGGGGATTGAAAACGCGCTGAAGACATCCAAGCGGCGCACCAGCGTCAAAGATTTTGGTGTTGTCGTGGGGTTCGCTGGTGGCGCACAGACTAACCGCGGGCGGTTCGGCTGATGGCTGCCACGTCTACGCAATCGGTGCTCGCAGAGGAGATACGCGAGCAGGTAGCGGCAGCGCTGTCGCTGACAACGGACGCTCGCATTTTCATTCGCTACCCTCATCAAGAGGCTATCTGGGCAGACGAATCAGCCATCATTGAGTTTGGCGTTGTGACGTTAGGCGAGCGCGCTGACAATGAGGCTGACTTCGTGAGTTACGAGGTGGCCGTCACGCTGGTGGCTACCAGCGATGACAGCGAGATTAACGGGCAGCGCCTGGATGATCTAGGCCGACTGGTGGTTAAGGCGCTAGGCGACCGTGCTAGCGACCGTAGCCCGCTGATGACCGATCCTTTGCCCATATCGGGGCTCGCCTTTCCGGCGAATGTCGCGCCTTTCTCGATACGCATGCTCACGACTGAGCAAGGCGTTATCGGCGAGGATGGCGGATTCAGGAATTCTATGCGTATCCCGTTAGAGGTGCGCACCTATGAGCGGAGCACGTAACCCATGGCCGGTACCTTCTGTCCAGTCACATCACGCCTTGCGGAGTTCGCCATCGTCGCGGAGGCCGCTTACTCCACATTTCAAACGCCGTTTACTGCGGCGGGTGGTGTGGTACAGATCAGCCATCGTGGGGTGACGTGGGGACGTAACCACGCGCCTATTGACGGCAGTAGCGCGCACGGCACCACTCAGAACATCATCACAGACCGTACTATCCGTGGCGTGGATGCGCCGGCCGTGGATGTGACGCTACCGTTGCGGGATGACAGTATCGATCTCGTTATGGAGATACTGCTAGGCGGAACGAAGGCTGCCGGCACGTGGCCGATCAGTGATTCTCGTGATCCGTATAGCATCGGCATCCACGATACGATCCAGTTCTGGCAGTTTGCTGGCTGCCTGATCAACACGGCATCGATCACCATGGCTATCGGCGCCGTGACTGAAGTGCAGATGGGATTCCTGGCCACATCGCTGGTGAGTGCTGCGCCAGGTGCCTTCCCGGCTCTGACGCCTAGCCACGCGAATCGACCCTATGTGCTAACCGACTGCACGCTTACCGAGGCGACTACTGCGGGCGGCGTAGCTGCTGGCACAGCCATTCCGTTCCGTGGCGCTACCATTAGCATCGCTCGTAACGTGATCGTCGATCAGGCTAACTCTGTGGAGCCGAACTGCCTGACGCCTAGCACGTTCGACGTAACTGGCACTATCGACCTGTGGTGGTCAAGCGAGCTGAACACCGAGCTAGGCGCCATTATCGCCGACGATGCCGGCGGCGGTTACAGCATCCATTACCTGCAGTTCCGCATGGTAGAGGGCGCGCGCATCCTGAACCTCGTGCTACCTGTGCGGCTCGATATCGCGAACTTTGTGGCGCCAGTCGGTGACGGCCCGGTAACTGCGCCAATCAACTTCTTTGCCGCGGGTGACGACGGCACGCCGACTACGGCAACGATTCTCGCCACTGACAGCTAGACCACGGAGGGATGAGGTATGACTGTTCCAGTCATCAAGGATGGGGGCTGGCAGCTCTCAGAGGAGTACGCTGGCGATGAGACGCAGCCCCCATTCCGGGTGCTGTTCCGTCGCTTCGCTTACCGCGACCGCCTGCAGGTAGCCCTGTGGGCTGACCGTCAGGCGATGATGGATGATGGCGGGGAAGACGCGATCAACGAGGAGTTCGGGATGGAGGAATCCCGGGCCATCGCTGCGCGCCTGCGTGACCCAGACACGCAAGAGCAGTGGACGCCAGAAACGGTTGAGGAACTCGGCGGGCACAGCGCGGCGGCGCGCGGCTGGCTGTATGACCTGCTGTATCAGCCGATCTTCGATGAGCTGGAAAGCGGCCTACAAAAAAAAAACTGGGAGAAGCGCTTGAGTATTCGGGCTCAAATCCTGCGCTTGCAGCTCGACCTTGTGCGGAGTGCCTAACGCATGTCTATGAAGACTGGAAGCCAGGCGAAGGCCAGACCGGTCGCATGCTCGGGGAAGACTCGTTACCGCTCCGTGCCGGCAAAGTCCCGCTGCGGCCACCCATCACACGGGAGATTGGTGACCAGCAATGCAAGATGTGTCCGAAGTGGGATGCGGATAGAGAGCGCCCCCGCGCCGACCTGTCTGGGTACGGTGCCAGTATCGTCGGTTTGGCTAAGCTTTGCCACGCCCACGAGTGCCTTCCGGACGCCGGAGGCATGCTCGATCAAGATCCGATCCTCATGGATTTGTTGCACGTCGTCTACGCCTCGCCATGGTGGAGGACAGCCGTAACACCGCGCTAGCATCCGATGTCCACTGAAGCTCTAGTCAACATCAAGATCAGCACGCAAGGTCGCGAGTCGATCACGGCGATGGCTGATGATCTGAAAAAGGCTGAGAAGGAGGCGAAGGAGCTAGAAGAGAACATCAGGAAGGTTGCCAAGTCGACTAAGGAGCTAGATGAGGTCGCCGATCCTGCTCTACGCAAGCTGATAGCGAATGAGCGCAAGGCAGCCGCTGCTGGCAAGAGCATGTTTGATGCGCTCGACAAGAGTGGAGCCAAGCTAGAGGGCAGCCTCGGCGGTGCGGCTGGTGCGGCTGAAAAACTGTTCGGATCATTCAAGGGTGGCGCCGCGTCCCTCAAGGGTCTGACGGCTGCCGGCGGCGCTATTGCGGTAGTTTTGAATCAGGCGCTGGAGATCGTTGGGAAGATCGGCGCCCTTGTCACCGAGATAGTTACCGACATCGCAGAGGAGCGCAGGCGGGGGCAAAGCCTCATCCGCACGGGCGCGGCAGCTCTGGACATTTCCACCGCCGAGAAGCTGCTAGCAGCGCAGAAGGTGTTAGAGCCAAAGCTCAAAGGCGCAGGGTTCAGTGAGGAGAGGTTCGGCGAGCTTGCCGGTGCGCTGGGGCAGGCGATCCGCTCCGGTGCCGTTCCCGTTGGTGATGACGTCGAGGCGAACGCTCGCAACTTCGGCTCCGTGGTAATCGCGCTGGACGCCGCTAGCAAGCGGCTGGGCGTGTCTGCGGAAGAGGTGGCGAAGACTGTAGGGCAAGGCGTTGCGGCTGGTCGCGGTGACTTTTTCGACGTGCTCGGCTCGCTGCTGATTCAGTTCGATGAGTTCGGGCAGGACTTCGGCAAGGCGGCGCAGACTATCAAGACGGTTGAGGTAAACGAGGCCGACGCGAAAAAAGCGTTAGATACGACGGTCGGCCTGTTCAGCGAACGCGACCTGTTTGTTGAGTTCAAACAGGACTTCAAGGATGAGGTATCGGAATCGTTCACCGACCCGCTCAAGCTCGCCATAATTGGCCTATCCGGCCCGTTCGCAATTTTTACGGCTGAGATGATCACGCTTGGTGATGCGATGGATGCCGGCTCCGAGGCCGTCATCAACTACACCAATCAAACTAAGGCGTCGCAACAAGAGTTCCAACAAGCGGCATCGGAGGCTGCGGCCGACTTGCGCTCTGCGGCAACGGCTGCGGCAGGCGCCCCACGGACACTTGGCCAGCTAGCAGCCACGCCAGAGGGAGGTAAGGCGCTCGATGACATACTCAAAAACAATGAGAATCAGGTTCTGGAGCTGAAGGATATCAAGCGGTTGCTGGAGTTGCAGATCATCGACAACGAGCGCAAGGCCCTTGAGGATGAGCGGCGCAAGGCGTTTGGCGATGAGACAACCGGACCGCTGACTGCCGTTGACCAGGCCACGCAGGAGATGACGATAGAGTGACCGCGCTTACCTACGGAACATTCAGCTTCGATACGCTCGATGGTAGCGCGGCACCGTCGCGCACCATCACGTATGGGCATGATGACGCGGGCGGGTTCGCGACTACCGAGAAACACTCAATCAAGATCGCCGGTCATATTATCGGCATCGGCGCGACGACGGACTTGCTACAGGCCGACATTACGACCAAGATGCAGAGCTTGCTAGACCTGGCAGATGGCACGACTGATACGCCAGTAGCGTTAGCCTTCGCCGAGAATGATGGCGGCGTAGCATGGTCATACGATGGCGCGGGCGGCACGACCGATAACCCCACCGCCTATGGCGTCAAGGTCGCGAATATCGATCTACCTGATGGGCCGGCAGCGCATGTCACGAATCATCCGTTCGCGGTTACCTTCGAGGCAGAGGTCGAGCCGCAGAACTGCCGCAATCAGCCAGAGAATGGGATTCACTGGCTCAAGTATACGGTAGGGCATAGCGTCAAATTCGGGTTGATAGACACCATATCTATCTCCGGCACCCTGCGCCTTTGCGATGGGTTCGATTGCGACACCATCATTGCACAGCTTCTCGCCGGCCGGTTTACAGATCATGTGCGTGACATCCTTGCGCGTACTTCTGGCCCTATCGGTTCCCTGCTACCCACCAGCGAGAGCCATACCGAGCAAGACCCAACGCAGGATGAGCCGCGCCTGTGCGCATTCTCGTTTACATGGGGCGAGCGCAGCGGCGGTAGCTCGCCACCACCAACGACATCCAGCGGCGTTGCGCTACGCACCACGGCAAACTGGTCAGTTATCAACAACCTGGTAACCCTGACGGTCACTGGCGTTTACAGCTGGCTGGCCGGCGGATCGCGAGCTGATGCGGTCGGTGATGCCGAAGACTTCGCAGGGATAAGCGTTTCCGATTTCTTGCATTCGCAGACAGATCGTGGAGGCGGCCCTGATGGGTGGCTGCAAGAAACCGAGCAACTGGCGTTCGATGAGATAGCCAAGACTGTCAGAGCGACCCGTACTTACTTTTTCAACTGGGTGCACGATAGCAGCGTTGTCGAGTACGAGGAGAGCGTCACGTTCTCAGTGGGGCAGCAGCGCACATCAGCTACGGTGCTGACGTTTAAGGTTGGGCAGACCGAGCCGCCGTTACCGTACGTGCAGCGCGCCGGCCGAGGCCCGTCTACGGTGCGCGTCCAGTGGCGGATCGTCACTAACGATCAGTTCGTGGCGGTACCGAAGCGGCTGCAAGAGGACGATAACGTGATGCTAGTGGACGCCTTTGATACTGGCGCCATTCAGCGCAAGCTGCATGTACCGACACCGCAAAAGCAAAACTGGTTCCAGACCACGGGCACGCAGACCTATCTGATACGCGACCCTGGCGGCGTGCCTGGCGGTGCCGGATCGCCTATCACCGTCCCGATATCAGACCTGTTCGATGCCCTCGGTAGTGGTGCTGGCGGCGCAACCGTCCTGAGGTTCAGCTAATGCCACATAATGTAGAATGTGTCTTCCGTGTGCCGCCGGAGCTGGAGTGGCCAGTCATCGCATGCTCTATCAACTGGAGCCGCGGTGTAGCGCCAGCAACATGGAGCATCACGTTACCTGCACGCGACGAAAACGATGCGGTAATCCCTGCCGTCTTCCTCGACCCAGAGGTGCCTAAGGAGATCGAGGGTGGCGACAGCGAAAACCGGGTTATCTTCACTAATCTGTTTCTTGATGCCAGCGACTATAGCGAACAGATCAAGGATGAAAGCCAAATCACGCTTCGCGGAAAGTGCATCCGTAAATTTTGGTCGTCGCGGCAGGTAGTCGGGCCGTGGTCGTTCAACGGCGAATATCGCAACGCTATCACCGAGCCAGGGCTAAGCCCACCATCTAGGTATCCCAAGGCATTCAACCGCACGGTGGAGCAACTCATCGGGCTGGTGTTCGATGCCCTCGGAGTGCCTGACAACCGCGCTGCGTTACGTGGCAATGGTTGGCTGGACATCACGTCACATCAGGTGCAGAGCTACGCTAAGCCTGGCACCGTGGTCAACCTCGCTGACGATACACCACCATTCGAGATACCTGCCGGCACGACCGCAATCAGCGCGTTGCAACGTCTGCAAGGTCTCTATGGCATGGAAATAGGGGTAAGTCCAAACGGCACCATAGGTTTTCAGCTCGCAGAAACGACCATCACGGATCTAGGCCCTATCGAGACGGCCGCGCAACAGATCGTTGGCGGTGCTGATGATGCGGTTGAGTTCGTGAGTGAAGGCACGCAGGAAGACCCATTCCCAGACATGATGCTCATGTACGGGATGCCCTACCTCATCGGCGACAAGCTGGTTTGTGAACCGGTGGTCCGTAACCCGGAGCGCGCAGAGGGTAACGAGGCGCTGTATCTGCCTCTTTACCGCGTAAGTACCTTGCGGGCGCTCGGCTTGCTTGTGGCATCAGGCGGCACGGAACTCAAGGGTCGTGACCAAATCACAGATGGTGAGCCGTGCATCAGGTTTATGATGCACCAGCGCAGTATCGCCAGGCCGTTCATGGAGATTGAGGCGTTTCCGCGCCTGCATGAAATCGCCATGGAAGCGTTTACGCTCTGGCGCGTGGCCATGCCGCTCGAAGATTTGCCGATTGGTGGAGCGGCGTCTGGTGGCGCGCCAAGCTCGGGGCCGCCGACAGTAGTTGAGGAGAATGAGGGGTATGGTCTCAAAATTGAGCGTGAGGTAAGCAGTAGCTTCCCTTTGCTGCGAGATAACAATTTCGACCCTAACTCCTCGCTGAACCCTAGCATCAACAGCACGGGCGCCAGCTTCCTGCCGAGCATCACTGTCGACGAAGCGCAGCCACATAGATGGCTACCTCTTGCCGATGTGCGCGTGACCACTGACCCTGCGTCACCTACGGCTGCGCCGCAGTTCTGGGCAGTCAATGCGGTGATTGGCAAGGGTGCCAAGAATTCACAGGGTGGCGAAAGCCCTAACTGGACTGATGTTGGATTTGATTCTGACTTTGGAATCAGCGCTACAGATGACCCGTCGATTGAAGATGCCGTGCAGCTTGGTGTCACGGTCAAGGTGGTAGACAAGTTCAACGGCGTCGTACAGACCGGTGAGCCTGTCTATGGCTGCGATGGCCAGGAGGGCGACCCATACAGCCTGCACGCGGGTCAGGCGTCAAGCAAGACCCGATCACGTCTTCTGGAGCGTATCGACCCACGTAACCCCAAGTTCAAGTCCGCTGCGTTCGATGGCATGTGGGAGAACATGGAGTTTCAGGAGCAACTGAATAGCCACTGGGGCACACCGTTCATGCTGCTGGACATCGCGTATCACTGTCAGAGCCACATCGATTACCGCGACATCACGTCAACGGCGACCGATGAGCCAGGCGGTGCAGCTAAGCGGGTTGATCCGGGTATGCGTGGCGCAGCAGGCATCGAGAGCTTTCAGGAGCTGTTCCTTGGTATCGGTGAACTGCAGCCGCCGCCAGTCGTCTCCCGCGAGGTCAACCGCTGGCTGAATGTTCCGATGGCTGATTTGCAGCTCATGTGCAGGGCGCATCGTGTTGCCACAAACAACGGAGCTGGAGCTGATTCACCTGACGCTAACTCCTTTGCGCGTGGTGGTGGCTGGCGTAGCGGTAACCTGCACGGGCAATGCCGCTTCGATGATGACCTGCTGACAGACGCCGCAACCAGCCCGGGCGAATTCGCTGCAGCCACGCCTGAACAGCAGCAAGAGGTAAACGACCGATTCAGCTCCATTCGTGAGGCGCAAGACAACCATATCCGCGCCGCCCGCACGAATGCCGATTACATAAAGACAATCAACGCCGGTTTCCGCGGCTGGCATGAAGACTTCTTTCCGGGCTTCCCTGGGTCGCTGGCGGTTGAGAATGCGTCTGTACAATGCAGCGGGCCAAGCGCCTCGGCCACCATGCGCATTGCAGCGAACAGTAATGCGCACCGCCCATTGGTCGGATCAAAACTCGCTAGGAATGCTCGTGCCCTCACAGGATCACGCAGCATAAGTGCTGGGCAAGCGGCAGCTATCAGCGCCGCAGGAGCGGCTGGCGGTGGTGGCAATATCGTCAACGGTAACTCGCGCCCCACGGCTGCGCGGGCCGTGTCGTCAGGGCTAAGTCCTGGTGACGGCCGAGCGTCCAGTGTGCCGCAGATTGCTGGGCACACGTCGCCATCCATGGCCATTAGTGATCCTCGTGATCCGGAATGGAAAAAGAAGACCGGCGGCGGTGTCGATCCCGTGTGGTCAGAAGTGGTCGCCGTGCAACCTAACAGTGGCGCAGCGATCAAGAAACGGATTGCGCCTTACGCTCGCGGTTACGTGCCTGGCGACTTCGCAGACATGGTGGTTGATCTTGTCAGCACCGATGAGAGTACCGCAGGCACGAGCGGAACTGACGTTAAGCGGTGGACACATCTCGAAGGAAGCAATCCATACTTCGGCAAGAACGTAAAGGACAGATATGGGTCTGAGATCGTCGAGACGCAAGGCACCATTCTCAAGGATGGCGAAAAGCTGCCGATTCGTAATCTACATATGGTTGGCCCTGAAGAGAGCAAGGTCCATGGCGACATAGCGTGGAAAGTCTCAGCGTTCTATGACCGCCGGAAGCTAGCGCCCGGCGAGGGTGTTGGCTCTGGTGGCATCGTCTTCACTCCCACCGACGAGCTATCCGATAAGGAAGCGGCCGAACGTGATAGGCAAACGCTGAGCTTTGAGAAACTGACGCCAGCCGACATCAACAAAAGCGGTGAGCAGGCAGAGAAGGAAGAGGGCGGCGAGGAGACGGAGGCTGTGCCGTTCGCGCTAGATGAGGGCGAGAACTGGGCGGGGATCTGCAATATCTTCCACGAGGATCTACAGCTAGACCCGCGTGGTAACGCTCACGTCAAGGGCAACACCGACAAAACCACGAACTTTGGTGTCGTAAACGTCAGCAATATGCGTGAGTGGTTGAACATCCAGACCACGCCCACCACTGGCGGATTCTCGGGCGACTTCTGCACTTTGGTTGCAAAGCCGAATCAGCTCAGCATCAACGTCGACCTGAACCCACTGAGTTACCACGTCGGCATAGCAAGTCTGGCTGAAGCTGTAGAGGAGATCGCAAATTTCAGCGGCGCGAGTATCGCTGATGAGAACGCACGGCGCGCGCACGCTCTGGCGCTGTGCGTTGACAAGCGGCTCCGGGATCTGGTTTGCCTGCTCATCGATACGCTGCTCGACATCCCAGATCATCAAGACCTGTGGGCTAAGCTGGTCGAGTTCGACAAAAACAGCCAGTGTTGCCAGGACCCCTGCACAGAGGAGACGGAAGAGGAACCCGAATTTGGCGATCCTCCCGACCCACCGCCGCCACCCCCATCGGACGCCGAGTAATGGCTAGACCTGACACCACGCTGCTATTCCAGGCACAGGCAAACACCGCGCCTGATTGGGTGTTCACCGTGCCTGCCGGCAAAAAGGTAGAGCTGCATATCTTGACGGTCACGAATAGCGATAGCGCAGAACGGACTGTCACGTTCTACGCCGTGCCCGGTCAACCACCGCAGGAAGATCCCGGGAAAGAGCATCAAGTCATTTTCGCCAGCACGCCAGTAGATGCAGCCAGCACTGGTAACGGCCGTGTGGAGTGGTTCGCGGAGGCTGGTGTAACCACGCATGTATTCCCAGAGGGGTATACATTCTGGATACAGGCCGACGCTGCCGCTGTCGTGACGTTCCTGGCGTCAGGGAGCATGCGCGATGCGTGATCGATTTCAGACCCTAGCCTCGGCCCGGCATGGGTCTCAGTCTGCCTCGGTTCTGCCGAGGCAGACTATCTGTTTTTGTTCTGCCGGCTTTGCTGGCATCACCAAAGGAGGCATTCCCGTGCCACGATTCCTGCTGACCCTCGCCATCGTGCTGCTCACGGTGGCGCCCCTTTGTGCGCGTGACGCTGCACGTCCTGATGGCATCCCTGCAGACAACATCTCATGGGGTGACACTGGATACACCGCTGATTTCGGTGGCACTGTCGACCTGTCATCCGCCACCGTAACCGGCTTGACGTTGGGTGGCGCGTTCTCATTCACTGGTGCAACCTGGAGCATCGATCCCACGGGAGCTATCTCCTGGAGCCTTGATGACGGCGCCGACAACCAGTGTCAGATCGACGACGCCAACGGCAATGTCTGGCTCGACCTGGATCTCGGCGCGTCCGATATCCTGCGCCTGACACAGACGGCCGCAACTGACATAGCCATAGGCAACAGCACCGGTGATGTCACCGTGAGCGGCGATAACATCACGATGACCGCCACTGACGCTACCGACGACGCCTACCAGCTAGTCAACGGCACTGGCCCGGTGGTCTACATCGACCTGGATCTCGGCGCGTCCGATCTGCTCAGCCTTGCTCCGGG
>Ga0255048_10001031_pt1 | contig 20332 bp, 14 predicted proteins | sample JV7_2_2_MG_FD_183619 | JGI IMG/M metagenome (GOLD analysis project Ga0255048, IMG submission 183619) | Seawater microbial communities from Jervis Inlet, British Columbia, Canada - JV7_2_2 | ecosystem: Environmental > Aquatic > Marine > Inlet | place: Canada: British Columbia | collected 2016-10-06
TCATTTCTTAACTCAGCCAACCTTTCACAGTAATGAAGACCCATCTTATAGGTCATCAATTCTGCTATAGCCTTAGATATATCATTATCGAATATAACTTTTTTACTAATATGTAACATTACCTTCTCCTTCCTATCATTCTAAACCTAGTCACTTCGCCACCTTTAATAGTACCTGCGAACCCAGAGGTCTGATAATTAACTATCTGAATAGTAGTACCTTTGATTAACTTACCTACAAAATTAGTCTGAGTACTATATGTAGCAGCCGATGGCAGGAATAAACTTTGCTCGTTTGTTCTCGGACCTCCATCAAACTCTATACGATGGTCATGCTGTCCTGATTGATTCAGAATAACTTCAGTATTAGCATCAATAGCATAGTATCCAGTTTCATTAATAGTAAATGTATCTGTACCATTCCAGTTACCTTTGACATCTCTAATAAGATTATTATAACTCACTGGAGTATCAGTAGTAGTATTCCAAGTCTGGTTACTATCTCTCTTGACTTCAACATCTGCTATTATATTCTCATTGAGACCACCAACTTGTCTAGTACCAATAAGTTTTATATTATCTACATTCCAAGGAGGATTAGATCCAACCGCAGCATCATTAAACCAAGTGAATACTAATCGAATAGTTGTTCCGATTACTACTGATAATTGAGCAGGTGTAAACTCATACTCTTCATGTTCAGTCAAAGGAGAATCATTATACTTAGGTCTACCTATCTGAGTATAACCAGTAGTAGGTAACGTACCTGCAACTGGAGTAGTTCCAGTATCAGTAAAGAATAATCTACCAAAGTCAAAATCATTAGCTCCTGCTCCATCCTCAGCTTGGCAAAGCCAGTCAAATAATATATGAAGGTCATCAATATCATCTGGTACAACTATATCAATATACATATGACTGACTTGAGCCACATTGACATTATATACATTTGTTGTACCTGTATTACTAATATAGGCTGAATATGAATTACCACTAATTGGTAAAGGATCTACATTAGAAAGTATCCAATTATTAGTTCCATTATTAACTGTAGTCCATCCATTAGTAGCAAATGAACCTGATTCCCAATCCTCATCTAATAATACATCTATTAGAAACCTAGCCTCGATACCATTCTCTGCATCATTAACTGTACAAATACCACCTGCTAATCCTGAGTAACTATTAAATGTATCAGTAAGACCAACGAAATCGGAACTACCTCCACCACCGCCTCCACCAGAAACTGTACCTGATACTTCAAAAGCTCCAGTAAATGGTAAGAACTCAGATGTACTTGCATTAGTAGTATCAGTAGCATTACCTTTTATAATCCACCAACCTAGAAACACTGCACTATTAAGAGTCTTAGATTTAGAGAAATCTTCTTCAACTGTACCTGCTGCTGATTTAGCTTCAGCTAATGAATTAAAAGAGGTATGACCTAGTAATGACATATTAGTTTCATTAGGGACTGAAGGGAAAAAGTATTGTCTCTGTAATGTATACCTATTAGAATTAACAGCAACTATGGAAGTAGTTCCCTTATCATAATAATCAGTAGGGTCTAAGACATTACCATTAGCATGAAAGTTAATAACTCCATTCTCATCTACGTATCTAACAGCTATTGCAGTCACTGGATTCTCAGAAGGTATGACAAGAGTATCTGGTTGAGATAGGTCAGTTAATGAGTTAGCTCCTATCCGCATTACTTCACCAGAAGAACGATTGACTTGCAACGTTGCAGCCACTCCAGTGTGAACCATATTAATTAGCTGAACACCACCAATGGCACCAAACATAAAAGTACGAAAAGTCTCTTCCATACTGTGATACATAGGCATCTGATTAGTAACAAAGTCAAGTTGAGTATTACCACCATTCTTAGTAAAGTTACCTAGGTACACCTGATCAATTAAATCACCAGTAGTAAAATCAGCTTGCTGACTTATAACTCCAGTCTTACTTAAATAGATATGAACTTCACGTCCAGTTAAACCTAGGTTAGCTACATGGGCAGTTACACCCGCATAAGTATACTCAGTTAAATTACCATGTATACCAGTCTTATCTTGAAAGTAACCTACACCAGTAGTAATATCAAATTTAGTAGGATCTGCATTAATAGACATAGTAGGAGGATTCTTCCAACCAGTTATGACTAAATGATCAGGTCTAGTATTCTCTATTATTACTTCTTGTAAATTATTAGAAACATCAATATGCAAATCATTATTATCGGCTGAAACTAAATAAATAGATGCTGAATTAAACTCAGGGTCTAATTCTAGATTAAGCTCATCAGCGTTACCACCAAAGCTAGCATTTAATTCTATCTTAGCAAAACCACTATCTGCATAATTAACTACACTTGCATCTGTGTAACTAGTTACTGATGAATAACCTGCCAATTCATATTGACCAGTATTAAAAGAACCCGTGCCTAATTGATCAGTTATTAATATAGAACCTACAACCTTATCATATTGAAAACCAACATGGGCACCTAGGTCAGATCCATCATTAAATAATACATACTTATCAGAGCCTGGCAATACAACTGAGTTAGACTCAACTAACGTAAAATTGATATTTTCATTATTAGACCAAAGACCAGTTGTACTCCCCTCATATGTAACTCCATAAGTAACTGAAGCTCCTGCACCTATATCAGTAGTACTAGTTATTTCATACTTATGGACTAGGTTAGAATCTGTAGCATTAAATACATATATAGTATCTCCTGCTAAGAATAACAGTAATAAAGAATGTACATTTACACTAGCATCAGTTTCATTATCTGCATAAACCTCTGTTACTAATGTGGGATCAGCATTATTATATTGTATCTTACCATTACCAGTAGTAGGACTAGTAGATGTACTGAACTTATAATCAAAGTTAAATGTACCACCAGAGCCTCCGCCAGATACTGTAATATACTGACCTGCATCATTAAGAAACTTATTACCAGCTCCGTCAGCTCTTATCCAAACATCATTATAATAAGCTTTACCAGTTCCTCCAAGAATACCAAATCTAATGTCTCCATTAAGATCAGAGTTATAACCTATCTGAGCGTCACCAGTACCTACTCCATTAATAATACTAATTGAATTAGCTTCAACAGTACTATCAATTACAATAGATCCAGAGCTAGTAGAACTTACACTAATAATTGTATCTAATAAACTTAACTCAAGTAAACCAGATCCAACTATATGTTTTAAACCAAGGTCTCCATTAAAGCCACTAGAGCCATTAGATACCTGTACAGATCCTTCATCACCTACAGATGTAATACCTATAGATGATTGTAATTGATTTAATGCACCTAGTATAGATTTATCTGTGAAGTCAGCATGGAGTGTAGGGTTACCACCACTACCAAGTCTAACAGGTACAATTACATCATTATCCAATAGACCAAGCTTAGTATTTATATAGTCTCTGGAAGTAGGTTCAACTGCATCAACTAAACCAATTGTTACATTAGACCATTTACTTCCACCTACTACATTATCTAAGTCAAGTCTTAACTCGTTTAAGGCACCTACTATAGAAGTTTTAGTAAACCCAGTTAAACTAAGCTCACCTGCTTCTCCTAAAGTAATACCTGCTGTTACAAATGAATCTTTTAATAGTGTACTAGTAATCTCTTTAGCATCGAGATTACCAAATACATTATCTAATTTTACCCATTGTCCAAGAGAGGTATCATAGAACTCTTGTACAGCCGTCTTATAAAAGTCAGCTGCATAGTTGTATATCATTTCATGGTTTACACTATCTGTTGATATACCTCTCTGAAACTGCTGTAAACCTGCCACTAATCCATTCGTTGTATCCGAATGGAAATATATTTCTCTATCTAGAGACATTATAATCCTCCTGTATCGGTTACCTCTGTAAATCTGTCATCTGGATTAACGACAGTTGGTACTTCGTTATAGTTCTCTCTCACTTCCACTAAAGGTCTCTCCTGTATGTTAAAGTTCATCCGTTTAGAATCATATTCATATAGTTTAAGTTTTACATAACCGTCTTTAGACTCCATTGGAACTTGTACCTGAGATTGAATAATCAAGTATAACTTATCAGTAGTATTATCAATATGGGCACTCGATACTAATAACCATGTACCTATTTCTAATGTAGCTAGTTCCTGTGAGAACCTTAATTCAAGAATTATATTCCTAGCAGGGAACTTATGAAATAGCATTTTCAAACTAGCAGACTCTAAAGCAGTAGACTTATTATAAATAGATCTAAGGTTCAAAGCTACCTCGGTAACATTATCAGTATATTTCTTAGCTAAATCAAATGCTTGATCAAGACCTAAATCCTCAGCTTCAATTACTTCTCTATACAAATTACCTAGAGGTTTGAACCTACAGTCCAAATCAGTAATAATATAATTATTATCTAATCTCTCATAGTCTATTTGTATTATAGAATCTCTATTAATAATATGAGAATCATTCAAAGTAAAGGTTACTTCATCTGCATCAGGTGGAACTAAGTCAGCTATACTAATTAATCCTTTATTATTTTCATAAACAACCAAGCCGTGATTCTTAGCTACTTCAGAAACTATTTCATTTGTATTAATCTCATCTTGAATAACTAAAGACATCTTCCAATTCTGTCTATACTTAGCAATGTCAATCCATTTAGCAGTATCAAATTGACCTGCTCCATGTTTAGCATAAGTTTCCATAAGGAATTTAATACCATCGACAGGGTTACCAAAGTCTTTAGTCTTTCTATAAATATTAAGATTACCTGATTCAATTAATACCTTATGTTCATCAGTCTCAAACTCAGTAACACCTACTTCATTATACTTAAGGTTATTAGTTTCTACTTGACCTTGTACATGATTAATATTGGGGTAACTAATACTAGCGTCATCATATTGATCTATTCTTTTAAAGTTAACTCCATCGACTACTATTTTACTGATCTCATCAATGGTATTATCTAATTGACCAAGAACACCATTACCTAGGTCTGGATACATAACTAATGTAGCTATATCCTTCTGTATTAAAGTACCTACCAAAGTTAACTCAAATATTACTAATGGAATAGTATCAGATTCAGCAATGATTATTCTGTTATCTTTATCATAATACATTGAAGCATTCGCACCTAGTGCCGATGTGTCTGTAATTATTATAGAACCACCGTCACCTTTCATCTTAACTTTAGCCCACCAAGAGTTATCTTTTATATAACAATATAAAGCTAATCTTAATCTGAATTTACGTATAGTAGCCTTAACGTTATATTGTTCAAAACTTTTAACTAAGTACATAACATTAAAACAAACAGACATAGGCATATCTTTTATATTATCATAATTGGTAAATCTAAGACCAGAACTAGAGCCATCTATTCTATCTCTATAATATAATTTAGAGAACTGAGTTTTAAGGTAGTATGGATATCTATCATAGTATCTAGATATGAACCAATCAGATCCCCAAGAACCTTTCATATCCATTCTAGCAGTTGTCTTTTGATAATTCTCCCATGCTTTAGGTACAGGTGGATTAGTTATATCAAATTCTGAATCAAAATTATAAGCTAGACTACAAGCACTTAAACCAGTAAAGAAAGCATTAAATGGATCAAACCTTAATAATGGAAAACCAGTAATACTTGAAGCCGCTTTAGAATAGTTATTCTCATCTTTTTTATCTACACCAAACCAAGACCTACTTAGTATATGTCCTTTAGAAGACCAATTTTCTAATGGATAAGAAGTACTATTCATTATGTTAGAAGGTTCAAATTGTGTCTCTCTAGCAGATGGTAACATTGGTAATGCTAGAGTTGCCATTACTGCTTGTCTAGTATCTGTATAACCTATACTAGAAAAAGCTTTACCATCTTCGGTAGCCTTATTAGGATTATTATGTATATTCATATCAGATTCAAATTCAGACCACATATAGTGTACATCTAAATCTGGATAATTATATCCGAATATAGCAAATAACTTTTCAGTTTGATAATGAAAAGCATATTTATTATCTAATACCTTCTGTTTTGTATCTGTCCAAAGACTAACCTCAAATGAATCCTTTTTCTTATCAACCCATTCATTAAAGTCTTTTAATTCTGGCTTTATATGTGGTTTATATAAAGTATCCATAGATGAGGTTACACCGTGCAATCTTTTAGGATCTAGGTTTACCTTTATTTTAACTGATCTGTTTCTGCCACCAGTTAAAAACCTTATCTCTGATTTAGCTGGGTGGAAAGCTTTAGTGGTACCATTATAACCTCTAACCACTTGTATATGTCGATTAACTCTCCACTCTGATTGAGCATAGATAACTAGCATCTCTTCATCATCTATTTTTATTATTTCAGATGTATTCCCACCTTCCCCTATAGCAGCAAACCTAGAACCAAAACCCTCATACATTCCTTGAGTTAATGCTAATAGATCTGGTATATGGTAATCAGTATATCTGTCTATGTACCTAGGAGTATTAATTAAAGGCTCTTCTACTTTAGTAACTAGTTTAGGCGTTCTGTAACCTAGGTTAGATGGCACAGAAATTGCATAGGTTATCTGATTTTCTTTAAAGTCGTATCTTTCTAATTGATCATAAAAAGATTGACTACATTTGTACCTAACCCAAATATTACCATCATCGTCAGTCACCTCTGTTAACTTAATTAATTTAGTATTATGTCCTAATGAATGATATTTAGTAACTACTATTATAGTAGTACCAGCTCTTTCTTCGGCTTTACTCCATAGGATTGATACAACTGCATAATCACTAATTTGCAAAGATGTATCATTTTCATCTAAATCAAATAGACTAAGAACTCTTCTACTATCTTCAAAATAAATAGTTCCATCAGGATCTACTAAATATTTCTCCCTTACTTTATAGAACTCATTAACAGTCTTATCTTTAACATATAACTCTTCTATAGTATATTTATCTGGTTCATGAGTTATTTGTATTTCTGCTGATCCTTGGACTAGGTTCAATTCTATTAAGGTATCTTCAGTTGTCTCTCCAACGAATATCCAGTTATTAGATATATTACCTTCAAAGTCTACAACTGGAGAACCTGCTATTCTAGGATTATTATTAGTAATATTACCCTGACAATTGATAGTCCATATTTGATCAGATAGAGTAGTCTTATTTATAACACCTACCATCATAGTAGTATGCTTTGCTTCAGAATCATTCTCAATAACAGCAGGATCATAAACTCTTAACTCTACTGATTTACCAAGTATTCTTTCATCAATTAAAGTACCATCATCGAATATCTGTATCTGCCAATCCTTTAATTTAGCAAGACCACCAATTCCCTGACTTATATTTCTACCAGTCCTGTCATCAGTAGTCTCTTGAATAAAGTCAAATTGATTATATATTTCTCCAACGTCTACTAATGTACCTTCCATTAATTTATAATCAACAAAACCTACATCAGCAACATTAGAATCCGCTAGTATATAACCATTAGCTCCACCTAAAGGTATATTATCAAATGGAGCATCAGCAGGGTCATCCCAATTGTCTTTTCCTATAGTCGGTCTGATTATAACCGCTACAATCATATCTATTTTAGACACTTATATACTCCATTTTAAATTTGACTAAATAAATTCCAGGAGCTTTCTGTGTGAGAACTCCTGCAAGATCATTAGATGTAAAGTCTGCATTGAGAATATCAACTCCTATGCCGTTACCTAGGTTACAGGGTTGACCGTTTAAGAGGAGATCAAACTTATTCTTTTGCATTAGTAAGTCAGATTCAAACCAAGACTCTAATAATAAACCATCTGCTTGAGATACATTCTTCATTATAACTATACAAGTTACTAGCTTTAATGTATTACCAGTTACGTGTTTGGTCAAATCAGCTGTCCTTACACTTCTTTGATTGACTGCCCTCCTTGCGTAATCTGTACCATAAACTATATGACAAGTGATTGGTAAATTATTTATAACTGCGGAGGTATTACGATCCTTAGCTACAAAGTTAATTGTTATCATTAATTCCTCCTTGTTAATTCAGATTGAATTTGATTAGTTAGTTTTCTTACAAACTCTTTCTCACCTATGACATTTCCATTTATAGTTATCATAGTTCCAGAAGAACCATCATTCCTAACTAAACTGTTTTCTACATTCTCATCAAGCATCTGTTTGAAAGAATGCTGTCCTCCAATTGCATCAACATTAGCCTTAGATACAACTGCTTCACCAGGACTTAAGAAAGCAGGAACTCTATCACCAGTAGAACCACTAAAGGGATCACTAACAAATCCACCTCCATTAAATGACTGAGCAGCAATTAATCCTGCTTTACCCAAACCTAAAGCACCTACAGATATAGCTAATGGTATATTAGGTAATGCTTTAACAAATGCTAATGAACTAGCTATTATAGATTCTGTATAAGCTATAGCACTTCTTTCTCTAGCAGCTTCTTTCTCAGCATCTGCCTTTTCTTTTTCTATTTGTTTATTCTGAGCAGCAAAGTCAGCCATTAATAAAGCTTTAGATTCTGCTGTACCTTTAAAGTTAGCTAATTCATCAGCTTGATTCTTCTTTATTAGATCTGATCTCTTAGATAATCTATCCATTTCTTTTTGGTGAGCAGCATCAAAGAAACCATCTAGTATACTTAGTCCCTGTAAAGCTAAATTACCCCATTGATCTATTTGATTCTTAACAAAATCACTTTCCTTCTTATCAGTTTTCTTAGCTTTCTTATCTGCTTTCAAGGTAGCTTTGGTTAGTTTTAAACCTTCACTAGCTACTCCTTTTATAACTGAACCTTCTGATCTCTGTAACTCTGCTTGCATTGCTCTAAGAATAGCTTCTGCGAACCTAGTTCCGATTCCCTCTAATTCTTTAACTGGAATCTGAGTAGCATCTACTTTAAATAACTTATCTGGATCACCTTTAGCTTTAACTCTCTCTTGTACGAGTTTAGCAAAGTCTAATTGATCCTTACCAAAGTTCTTTATATTATCAGATACTTTAACTGTACTAGTAGATAGTATCTTTTGAACCTCTGCATTGCTTAGGACTTCCTTACTTAAAGCGTTAAGATGGTCATTAAACAATTTAGTAGAATCATTAATATCTAATTTAGCTAAAGGTATGAACTCTTTTAATGTAGCTAAATCGGAAGGAGTTCTAGCATCTACTATACTAGAAGCTAGTTCTTTACCTATCTGCTTAGCCCATCTTTCCTGAAAGAGACCTACATCTTCTTTCTTAGTCTTTTTAGCAGCTTTCTCTCTTTCTTTTCTAGCTTTCTCAGCTTCCAAGTCTTTAGCTCTTCTCTTTAAAAATTCAGCTAAACCTTCTTTAGGCTTATCATCCTTCTTAGGTTTTTCCAAAGCTGCAGTATTGAGATCAACTGATCTTATACTCTTATCAAGAGCCTGTTCTAGTTCAGTTATCTCTCTAGTCATCTGAGAAGCATCTTTACCTAATAACAGATCAATTGATAGATTATGTTCTTCAGCTATCTTACCTATTGATCTTTTAAAGACCGAGTTTATTGCATTCTCTAATGATACAGCTTTTAGCCTATCAAAGTAATCATCTGATTCTTTATCAAGGTTACCTACTTGTCTACTAAGCTCATTTACTTCAACGAGTGCTCTCTGATATGCCTTTATTTTATTCTCTATACCATCAGTAGAGCCATCATTCATGGCTTCACTCATTTCCCTCAGATCTTTGTCAGTCCTACCCATACCAAAGTTTATAAAGTTAGCTGCTTTTTCAGCTTGCTCAACTACAGTTATAAACCCATCTGCAAGAGTACCCAATACAACCACTGTATTCTTTATGATTATATCAGCCATCTTTAATAGACTGCCCATTAATCTTTTTAAAGAATCCTCGTTCTCTTTAATCCATTCTTGTGTATCTACAAATGCTTCTTGAAGAGTCTTTAGTGGACCTTTTGCTCCACCTTCCATATCCTGCATTGTTAATAGGAAAACCGTACCTACGTTAAATAATGCAGCTTTTGTTTGTTTTAATTCATTCAATAAGGAATCTCTAATTACATCTGCCGCAGCTTGTACTCCACCTTCGGAGTCTTTAAGGTTTTCCAATAGCTCAGCAAACTTATCATTCATCTGACCTATATTTAATGCTCCACCTAATGCTCTTAAGTTGAATTGTTCCATGAACTTTACTAAGGTATCTTTACCAAACTCATCTTGCATTCTTCTCAATACATCTGCTAATGACTTACCCTTAACCTCGAAGTTTTCAATAGCTTTTGCAGTTGCCTCTGTTGGAGTTGTAATATCTAATAATATATTTTTAATAGATGTACCTGCAATAGATCCTCTTAAACCTACGTCTCCAAGACTACCTATCAAGGCTGCAGTTTCTTCTAAACTAACATTAAGAGTTTTAGAAATTGGAGCTACAAACTTCATAGCTTCACCAAAGTCTTCCATGTCAATGGCAGTACCTGAAACAGTTGCATGAATTATATTGGCAACCCTATCAGTTTGATCCATTTCTAATTGGAAAGACTTAAGAGTAGAAATTGTTAATTGAGCTGCATCACTTAATTCTACTACAGATGCAGTAGCTAAGTCCATAATCCCTGGCAATGCTTTCTTTGATTCAGCTACTGTCAGACCCATTTTACTAATCTGCAAAGTTGCAGCTGCAACCTCTGTACCAAGGAACTCGGTACTATTTGAAGCATTAATAGCTTGATCAGATAGGAATTTTAATTCATCACCTGAGGTCTTTGTTATACCTTCTATCTGTTTAAATGTATTCTGAAAGTTAATAGCCTCTTCAGTCATGGCTCTCATACCTTCAACCATTAGCTCTATACCTTTTGAAACTGCACTCGCTGCTAAGTTAGCTCCGAATACTTTTCCAAAAAGGCTACCTGAACGTCTAACAGACCTATTCAATCTAGTTATGTTAGTCTGCATATCCTCTAAGGCAGGATTTCCTCTATCATCTACTCTGATTCTTAATAGTAAATTATTAGCCATTATCTCTTTTCCTTTTTATGTCAGCAAACCATTTTTCATTTGTTCTTCTTAAGAAGTACCCCATGTACCTCCAGAAGTAATCTTTACTTACTGGTGATTCTATATCTTCACCACTACTGAATATCAGAGTGAAACCTGCCAAACTATAACCAGACTCAATTGATGGAGTACATAAAGAAATAGCCCTCTGGAATACTTTCCAAAGAGCCTCTAAATCGGTATATAGAACTAAGGATCTTAGATCTGTTATGTTGTCACCTAGGTAACAGGATTGACAGTTCTTGTTCTGACTACAACTGATGCAACTCTCAGGAGACCAACTCCAGTCGACAGTAGCATCACACCAGTCTTCTAGTTTTTTACTTGTATCCCTTCAAAAGCATCTCTTACCTTTTTAAAGAGACCAGCATCATGTGCTACGGTTTCAAAGACAATTAACTGATTCATCTCAATTAGGTTACCATCTTTGTCATTTATAGGAATTAACTCTTTTGTGTCGTCCCAAGCAATTCCATCCCAAGCAACCAATGCTTGTCTTAACATTGAGTAACTATACTGTGCAGTCATAGTTTCCACTGCTTCACCTTTAGTAATCCTATCACGTATATTTTGACTTACTTGTTGTTCCTCCTTAAAAGGAAATCTAAAAGTATAGGAATATTTCACAATATTTCCGTCTTCATCCTTGTCTTCTACTGGGAAAGTGAACTCCCTTTTTCTCGCTACTAATAACACGGGTATCTCCTTATTTATTTAGTTATTCTTTAAACATTGGGTTTACTGAACTAGGTGAACGCACTAACATTACAGCAGGTGATTCATGGATCTGAGTGTGGTTAGTCAACTCAGTAGTAGCCCATTGGTCATCAGCAGCTCTAGCGTAACCTACTCCCATTTGCAACGGTTCAGACGCTACATTAGTATCATCAGGTCCAGATGCAATTATATTACACTCTTTAAAGTAAACAGTCTTAACATTATAACCCTGACTCATTTTGATCTTGGCAACTACCAAGGTTTGTAAATCACGATAATTCTGATAAGTCTCAACTGAATGTCTACCGACTGTACCTGTAAGACCAACTGTATACTTACCTTCAATGTAAGGTTCAGCAAGGCTTAGACCAGATTTAGTAGTCTGTATCTTTTCAAGTGGAGGAGTTACTTCATAGCTTAGTTCCGTCATACCAAGACACTCTAATGAACTAGGGTCAGTACCTATCCAGAATTGCATTTGGTGATGAAAAGGAACAGATCTATTGTTTTCAAGACCATCTGGTAATGTCCAGTTTGGACTAGACTGAGTAGTACTATTTCTACGTTGTCTTGGACTTAAGAAATTACCTTCAAGTTTTGCACCTCCAGGAGCACTTGTTGACCAAGTGAAACCAGAAGAAACAACATTATCAAATTCCATATCATAAGGAGTAAACCGTTTTGCTACTGATGCAAAAGGATTCTTCTTACCTGCTACGTAATCATCCATAGCTATTTCTGGAGTTGTATACTCTCTCAGTTGTCTACCTAGGGAATCAATCTCAAATAGTTTTTCTTCAAGAACTACTGAGTGCTCAGTATAAGTAAAGTTATTAGTCGCAGGAGCACTAGTCTGAATTAATGTTCCGGCAGGAGTTGGATCTGGTGCAGTAACACCAGTATCAGGAGTGAAAACATATAGATGTTCTTCAACACCTGGCTCTGTTTTAGTTGTCTCATGTCTAACAAAAGTAAAGATCTGAGGAGTTCCAGCTGTTGCATCTTCATAAGCTAACTCACCAGCAGCAGGTATAGCTCCACCAACGAAAGCAGTTGCTGGATCTGCACCTTTAAAAACTATTACTTTTTTAAGGTCATTACAGAAACCCCAGTTCCAATAATCATAATCATCCAATCCTTCAAAACGATCATAACAAGAGATTGGATTATCAATCATCTTACCAGTCATTCTTGGAGTTGACATAAACGCTCTACCTATAACTGAGTTATCTTCCTCAGTCTCTACGTTTACAGCGTTACCTATGCTGAAATGAGGAAACATATATGCACCCGCTAGAGCCATAAACGTATCCTCACCTAACCAGTCTCCACCACTAGGTGGTAGGTTAACAGTATTTCCAGCGTTTAATCTAAAAGCTGCCCCTTGCAGGACTTTAGGATCTGCCATATTCTACCTCTCATAATTTAAATTAATATTAATATCAAACCAATACATGAAAACAGCTACTCTGTTAACAAATTCTCTATCATAAAAACAATCTGTAAAGCTACCTACGTACAATATGTCTTGTGGAAAGCCTACTGGTTGAGTTACCTTATCTGCGTTAATAGACCCTCTTACAGCTTTTACTTCCTCAGCAAAATCCATAACATTTATTAAGTCATCACTTGATCTTTCTGTATCTGGTCTTTTCATATAACCAGATATTTGTAATCTAAATGATTCATCTTCAGAGAATTGATCTACATAACCTTCTCCTCTTGATTTAATTATAGTTAGATTCAATCTAGGAAAAGCTGAATCTTCTAGTTTTTCTAATTCGTACCCATCTTCTTCATAAGAAACTACATTCAAAGGATCTATTACTAAGGGTACTTCCGTTTTTAACTTATTTTCTACGTAGGCGAATATATCGCCAATTGCTGAATTAGCCACCTGACCATATCCTTCCTATATCTCTGTTAATCTTATTCTCTAGTTTTCTTAACATTAACCTAGCTGCAGGATGCATGAATTCCCTACCTCTGAACTCGTGTACAAATCTGAACCTAAGTGTCTTAGCTGTCTCTCTAGGCATCCATTTAAAAGGATTAACATCAAATGATATACCTGTAGATCTCATTCTCTCATGCATATAATTAAATTTGAATCTTGTTGTTCCTTCATACTCATCTTTTGCATTAGTAACACCTCTGGAAGTAGCTCCCTCTTTATTATAACGAACTAAATTATTTAACATTGCTGTTTTATTTTTAGTTAGCTTGTTACCAAAGCCTGTCCATTTAGATTTGGGATTTACAGGGTCAGCTTTCTCTTTAAGCATCCATTTAAGTTTACCTGTTCTGGATGTTAATTTTCCTGGTCTGGATGGTTGACGTTGTCGGAGTATCCTTGGATTAAGGATAGATGGGAAATGACTATCTATTATGAACTTTTCTGCAGCGGTCAATCTAGTAGCATCTATAAACATAGCTACTGATTCTTGCATTTCTTTTTGATACTCTTTTTGTTGTCTTCTGAGTATCCTATTTAATCTAGTTGCACCTACTATTTCTATACCTGCCATAAGTTACTCACCTAGGTTACAGGGTTGACGGTTGATGAGTCCTCCCACCACAGAAGGACTCAACCACCCAACTAAGCAGCAGTAGCTACTCCAGTAAGGAGACACCCGTATTTTTTAAATACTTTCTCACCACGACACTCTTTAGAGCGAATCCAGTGATAATCATTTTCTTTCATATCATAATCTTCAACTTGAACGTCTTTACCATTAGTGTTCTTAGTATAGACAGGAGAAGCTCCAACACCTGGACCCCATTTACCTGATACATTGATGTAGCAAAGGAGTGCATATTGACGATCCCAAATATCTTTAAACTCAGCATCATCTTTACCATCTTTACCAAGAGGAGAACCATTATAAATAGCGTCTACAATTAATACTTCTTTAACATTGAAGTATTGTCTCATATAACCATGTTTTTGATCATCACTTAATTTCTCAACTGGATCAACATATTTAACTGCCTCGATGAACTCAGTATTAAGAAGAATGAAGTCAACGATATAGTCAGTAATAACTAAACTAAGTTTACGTTTCTTAAGACCACATTTCTTTTTAATCTTCTTCTCAGCAGCGTTTACGTCTGTTCTTAACTTAGAAGCTGGATCAGTCCAAAGAGCTGCAACTGCTTGAGTGTCATCTGCACCAGAGAAAGTAGTCGTACTGAAAAGTAAATCAGCTCCACGTTTTTCTCTATGGATAAGCAATTCTTTTCTGGTATCAGTTGCTGCTTCGATTTCATTATCAATGTAATCGTCGTAGTCTTCATCTTCCATTTGGTCGATACCCATTTCGATACCACGAACCTTGGTGATGAAAGTGTCATCTCCAAGAGTAGTAAAGATACGTTTATAAGCACCTTTCTCACCTCTAAGAAGGTCATCTTCAAATATACGTACCCCAGAGTTTCCTGAGAATTTAACTGGGATGTGTCCATCACGTTTTCTAACCTTAACTGGAGTTAAGATCTTTTCTGCCATAGGATTAAACTCAAGAATGCTATCTTCAAGAATTACCTCAAGTAGATCATTTCTTAAATCTGCTCCACTAAATTTAGTACTAGCCATTATATTTTATTACCTTTCTTAAGCTTGATATGCTTCAATTATTTGTCCTGCAACTGATGCTTGTGCTGCGTAAAAACCTGTACCAGTTATAGCAAATGATTTACCTGCACCATTAGTACCTACACTGATTTCGACACCTCTAACTGCTACACCTTCCATTTTTACATCAGGCATCTCAGTATGATTACCAACCATGTGTAAATGTGCACGACAACCAGTTGCATAATTAGCTAAAAGTATACCGTCTGGAACTGCTTCTGAAGCAGTATAATTAACTGTTCCTGCTGCTTTATCTATTGTAACAAAACGATTTGCTAATAGATCTGCTGCTGCTACAAAACTTACATCTGCTCTTGACATTATTTGTCTCCTTTTCCATATAGTTCAGGAAATTCGTTAGCCGCTACCATCATAGCGTCTTTTCCTTTAATATTATCACGTTTACATACGAAGGCAAAAGCCTCTGATTTGTCATTAGGTACGAATTTAGCATTATCATCGTTATCATCAGTTGATATAGATCCTGCAGGTTTAGGCTTAGTCTCTGCAAATGATTCAGCTACATCATCAGCTTGTTTCTTACTATCAACAATTAAATTTTCAAGAGTTGAAGCATAATCAGCTTTATCTTCTTTGAAATCTTTAATTATTGATTGATCAAGATGTGAACAATTGTCTTTAATAAAAGATAATTGACCATCTTTAACTCTAGCTTCTCTTAATTCCGCTAGTTCCGCCTTTAAAGCATTATGCTCTTCAACACTGACTACTGATTCAGTGTTATCTTTTTCTTTCGGTACGAAAGTGTCACTCATAACAGTTCCTTTAAAAAAGTTCGTTAATTGTAGTTACTTGTTTATCGACAAATACACTGAAGTCTCTAGCAGGAGCCGCTTTAGCTTCTGTGTTCTTTACTTCCTGTTGTGTCATTCCTTTGTAATCAGCTACTGACTGAGTAAACTGATCATAGATCGTGTTTACGCTATCTTGTGCAGCTTTTATTTCTTCATCACTTAACTCAAGGTAAGGGTGTCCAAATGCTTTGTTACCACCTGCCTTGATTATCTTAACTTGCATCTTATCATCTACTATTTTAACTATTTCTCTGTATACTCCAACTGAACCAACAATGGCACTAGGTGTAGTAACAGTAGTATTACAGGCTGCTGCAATCCATTGAGCACCTGAAGTCATTATAGTATCCGAGAAAGCCACAGTTTCAATAGACTCTCCGAGTTCCTTTATCACTTTTGCTAATTCAGGAACACCTGTAACAGCACCGCCTGGGCTATCAATGTGAAATATAACTCGATCAATCTTACCTCGGTTACTATTTACTATGTCTATTAACTGAGCCTTAATAGTATTAGTTCCTGTAAAGCCACAAACACTTTCTATGAATGAAGCTCTAGGTAGAAGTACTCCAGTAATAGGAAAGAATAGTGTGTCACCTAGGATACTGGGTTGACTAGTCTCAGTTAATATATTAGCATCACCAATATTATTTAAAACACTAGTAATTGCACCTGTGTCATATTTAGCTTGAAGCACAGCAGTCATTTGTTCTAGATTTTCAGGACGAATGACCCAATGTTCAGAGCTAAAATTAGTAACTAGGTTAATTATTCCCATCTTCTTTTCTCCTTTCTTTGTTTCTTTCTCCTTCATCATCTTCTTTTGATTCACCTTCTCTTAATTCTCGTTCTCTAGTCTCTTTTTCATCTGCTTCTTGTTTTGCAGCTGTTGGAGACCCTTCTGGGAAGATAATATCATACTTTTCTTCAGCTTCTTTCTTAGCGATTAATACCTTGGTCTCAATCTCTACATCTTTAAGCTCTTCTTCTTCTCTTTGTGCAGTAATCATCTCATAGTCTAGATTATTCTCAAGACAAAGACCTCTAACTGATTGAGATTTATTCTTAAGAGCAATTGATTGTGCTCTAGCTACCTTTTCTTCCTCTACAGCTTGATATTTAGGAAAATGAGTATGAATCATTGTACCTTTTAGAGATCCTCTAAGTTTTCCAGTACTTATTGCTTCTAAAAGAACAGTTCTATTTATCCATTGGTCAACAGCAGATAAATCCTTGATCCACATATTGTTATTTCTCACTACCTCATTAGAACCACCTTTAAATGAGCTAAAACTAACGCCTTGTAGATCAAGGAAGGCTATTTCATAAGGAATTCTAACTGGAGACGCTGACATTAGTAGTAATTGTCTCATAAAAGCTATACTATTATCAGCAGGTCTACTTGGACTAGAGAAATCAACCTTATCACCACGTTTTAGGAAATAAATAGTTCCTGGATCTATCTTTCCAACCTTATCGAATGGAGATTTCTTTAATTCTCCTCTTTTACCACCTGCAGGATTACTACTTGATATAAATCCAGCGAAACAAGCAGCAACTTGAGCACCAATGACTACTGACTCAACGTATTTATTCAATAATCTGATATATCTAGTAGCTGAATCGAGAGCAGGTACTTGTCTGGTCTGATTTGCTCTTTCACCCATTGGATTCTTCAATAAATAGGTGACTAATCTAGTCATTCCTGTTCTTTTATCGGTTATATAAGCAGGAAAGTAATCAAAACTGTCTTTCATGTTACCATATTGTACATAATCCATGACTCTTTCAAGCTTCATTACATAATAACCAAGAACTCTACCCCATTTATCATGCTTGACTCCATTTCTTATCAATGGATTTCTTTCATGCTCAATAGGGGTAGCAACTCTACTAGCTTCTATCAATTCAACGTATGTTTTGATACCAACTCTATTAGGATCTTGAGGTAAATTTATAAGGACATCGCCTTTTTCAAATTCAGAGTTTACCATGATCTCAAACATCTTTTGTTGATCAACAAAACCGTTAATATCCATACCTAGGTGAAAGTCATCAAGTATTTTCTGACCCTCTGTCTCCATTGTTTTTGATCCCTTGATCTTAGTCTTCATTATACCACCCATTACAGCAGATAACTTAGCCATTGCTAGAGATTTACCAATCGGAGTATTCTTTATACACCAAGTAGATATATTTCTAAGACCACTTAATGATCCATCCATTTCTTCATCAGCTGAAGTCTCTCCCTTATTACCTAATTGAGATAATTGAGGAAACTCATTCAATGAATTGTAATTATATTTATTACCGTAACTACTCATTACCCATCACCTCCATATACTATTGAACACATATCACCTTCTTCCAGACCCATCTGTTCTTCTGTACATTTCTGAGTAAGGAACTCAATAAACTTTATTTGATCCAACGGGCCTCTATATTCAACAGACCTTTGTGCTCTGGTTTCTATAGAGGACTTCATAAATCGCTCAATGTCACCTTGTGCCAAGGCATCCTTAGCTTTAGCAAGTAAGGCACACCAAGATGTAAATTCTCCTGCCATAATTAATCCCATACACTTTCTACATCATACTCGTTATCGTCATCAGAAACGTAATCTTCATACTCTACTGAATCCTCAGTATAATCAGGAATGTCTTCTATAGTTTCTGGTTCTTTAGTTACTTGTTTCTTTTTTGACTTACCTAGGTTACGGGGTTGACTCTTTTCAGCCTCTTTAAGATCCTCAGACTCTGCTATCAAAGCATTTATATAAGGATTATAGGTAAATCCATTCTCTGTTAATTTGTTTCGAAGAGTGAAACCGTCAATACTAATATCAAGACAAATATACCTATGTATACAGGACATTCGGTAATCATTCTTTCCAACTTTAACCCATACTGTTTGACTTTCGTTGGTAACTGCATTTACTTTTTCACCTTTCCTGTAATTAACAAATTCTGTTATGTAAGTATCAGATATATCTTCATGTACTTTCCAACCATCTAACATAGATGCGTCTTCAGTCTCTTGAGCGTATACACCAGTTCTTACTAGGTAAAGGTCAAGCTTCTGATTATAATTAATGACAGTTGCTTGAGTCGGTCCAGCTCCTTTTACCCTAACACATTTAGGTAAACCTGCCGTTGCATCATATACTTCTCTTGTTCTGTCTCCACCAGTATCAATAGACCACATAGCTAATTCCCAAGGAGCTTTATTTTCTGTTAGATAGACCTTTTCTTCTAGATAAGTCTTAAATAACTCCTCTACTTGGTCAACATTACTAGTTTTAGAGCTACAACTGATAACAAATTCATCAATAATGACTGATTCACCCCCGTAGAACCATGCAGCGACTTCAACATTGAATCCATAACCTTGAGAATCGACACCTGCAGTAAGAAACATAGTGTTTTCAGGTACAGTTCCACGTTTTAGACCTTTAACTTTCTTCTCTTCAAACATCTCAGTACTGGTTTTACTTAAATCGACTTTCCAGAAGCGAGCTAACCAACACATTACGAAGTTCTTATAGTCAAATATCTTATCTTTTGTCTCTAAGTACTCAGATAAGATAGTTTTGAAGTCTCTGAAGGGTGAAGATAGAGAACAATAATGAAAACACATTCTCTTAGCTAAGTAATCCTCAATATTTGACTTTTCATACCTAGGTTCATCTTTCGTCCAGTCCTTAGGAGCGTAACAAGCTAACCTATTATATTCTTTCTTAAAGTCTGCATCACTAAATTCGTATCCGCAAGAATCACAGGTACACGTTCTTTTGAAGTTAAGGTGGGTAAAGAAGTCGGGAAGGAAGTATCTTCCGCAATCCTTGTTTTTGCATTTGATGTGCCAAAAAAGATTGACCGTTCCTTTGATTTTAGTTTGTCTATGGAGGAGGTCACCTTCTGTTCCTGCTGATGATACTGCATAGCCTTGTCCTTGTCCAAATTTAAGATAAGTAGTGAGTCGATCGTTCATTTGTTTTAATGCGTTCGCTTCACCTTTAATTTCTAGATTAAATAGTCTTACTTCATCAGCAATAACACGTTTAGCTGGTGTACTTGATACA
>Ga0255048_10001034_pt1 | contig 20322 bp, 21 predicted proteins | sample JV7_2_2_MG_FD_183619 | JGI IMG/M metagenome (GOLD analysis project Ga0255048, IMG submission 183619) | Seawater microbial communities from Jervis Inlet, British Columbia, Canada - JV7_2_2 | ecosystem: Environmental > Aquatic > Marine > Inlet | place: Canada: British Columbia | collected 2016-10-06
TTTGGTTGTGGTGGTCGTCGTTGGTTTGGTTGTGGTGGTCGTCGTTGGTTTGGTTGTGGTGGTCGTCGTTGGTTTGGTTGTGGTGGTCGTCGTCGTTGGTTTGGTTGTGGTGGTCGTCAGTGCGCTTGTAGTGCTACTGCTGATCGGAGGGTTGGTGGGCTGGCTCGCAGATGAGGGTTGGACAGTCCCAACAGTCGTGTCAGCAGCAGTCGTCGAACCAAATGGGCCAGACGTACTCGTTGGTGCTGAACCTGAGGGCGAACCGCACGCGGCGATCATCAGCGACGCGACCGCCACCTGACCGAACCATCTCAGAATTACTGTCCCGCGAGTCAAGAAACTCTCCCTCGTCTTTACGGATCGGAGGCGGCCGGCAGTGGCTCTGCTGGTGGCCTTGCATGGCTGGTGGCCTTGCATGCGAGCTATTGGTAGAACCGAGAATCTGACCCAAATAGTCCGCTGGCACCGGAGAGTCCTCTACGAACCTTCCACGTTCCCGGTTGATCGAGCACGGAACGAACCGCACATAACGGCTCAGTGTCATGCTGAGGGCTTCGCCTGTCGGGTTGGTTCTGCATAACGGTGCCCGCGTTTGTGTGGCTTGTTGAGTGTTTTGCCGCCCGTCGGGCGCGCCGGACCGGCCGGCGTGGCTTGATAGGAGATTGACCTCCGGGCCTGGCATTGAGGCGTGCCCACCGACCGGTCCTTTACGACCCCTCAACAAGGAGGAGACAGGATCATGATGGTCGTTTTGGGAACGGATGCGCACAAACGGAACCACACGGTGGTTGCAGCGGATGAGGCGGGAGTCGAGGTCGGCTCGGTGACAGCAACGGCGACACCGGAGGGTCATCTCAAGCTGGTGAGATGGGCGGCAAGCTGGGAGCAGAGGCGGTGGGCAATTGAGGACTGCCGCCAACTGTCCCACAGGTTGGAAGCCGACCTGTTGCAACTTGGTGAACAGGTGGTGAGGGTTCCACCGAAAATGATGGCTGGTGTCCGTCGTTCGGCTCGGACTCGTGGCAAGTCGGATCCGATCGACGCGTTGGCCGTAGCCCGGGCAGCTCTGCGTGAACCCGACCTTCCCGTCGCCCAGTTGGATGGCCCATCGCGGGAGCTGCGACTGTTGGTGGATTACCGGGAGTCCCTGGTCAAAGACAGGACAGCAGCCCAGAACCGGTTGCGGTGGAGGCTCCATGAACTCGTGCCGGGCTACGACCCGGCTGCTGGTTCGTTGAACCGTTACAAGACCCTCACCGAGATCGAGGAGCTTCTTGCTGCTCACACCTCGATGGTGGCCACTCTTGGGAGGCGAGAAGTGGCCAGGATTCGGGAACTGACCCGAGAAGCCAACGCACTCGAACGTGACATCAGCCAACGAGTCACCCAACAGGTTCCAAAGCTCCTCGAAATCCCGGGGTGTGGTGGACTCACCGCCGCCAAACTCGTCGGGGAAGCCGCCGACATCACCCGATTCAGGAACAGGGACGCCTACGCCATGTGGGCCGGGACAGCACCCATCCCCGTCTGGTCGGCCAACAACCAACGGTTCCGGTTGAACCGGGGAGGTAACCGACAGACCAACGCGGCAATACACCGGATAGCAATCACCCAACTCCGTATCCACCCCGACGCACAGGCGTTCATCAAACGACGACTCGAAACCGGATCAACCAAACGAGAAGCCCTCCGCCTACTCAAACGAAAACTCGCCAACGTCGTCTACCGGACCCTCCTCGCAGACAGTCAACAACCCGCACTCAAGACCGCCGCTTGACATAGGAGAAACACTTATGCGCCCATGACCCGGGTCGATCAGCTGTTGGTAGCGGTGGCGATCTCAACGGTGGACTGGCCCTGGCGAATATGCTGTCGGTGTGACCTGGACGGTCGATGAGCGTCGCGCGTGGGCTTTCCCTCCCACGGAGGGAGTGGTGGATAGGATCGACCTCGCTGTTCTGGACCCGGCTGATCCCGACGACCGGAGATTTCTCATCCGGTGTGAGCATCTCGAGTTGGCCGAAGCCCTCGACTCGGGGTTGGACGAGATCGTTGTGGCAGGGCAGGTGATGAACCCGCATCTCCATCTGACGATCCATGAGGTGGTCGCCAACCAAGTATGGGAGGGGGATCCACCGGAGGTCACAGAGACCGCCCGCCGTCTCGACCTGTCCGGCTATGACCGTCACGAGGTTCTTCACATGATCGGGTCGGTGATGTCCGAGGAGATGTGGCTGGTGATGCGCCATCACCAGCAGGTCGATCTGGGCCAGATCAAACGCAAGCTGGCGGCCCTACCCGGTTCCTGGGAGTCGCAACGCGATCGAGACGCCACCAAGGGGAAGGGTGGACCCTGATCGACACATCTCGATCTGCAACTAACACCCCCAACTCCTAACCGCCTTGGCGGGCCTGACTCCTACCAGCGAACACCTGATCTCAAGGAACGAACGATAGAGAACACTTCCACATAGTGCCCGCGATGATCACTTCAGCGCTCGGCTCGGAAGATCGACACCGCCGTGGTCGGGTTCACGTCGCCAGTGCCACCTTCTACTTTTCGTACCCCTCTCATTTGAGTGTCAGATACCCTGTTAAACGGATGACAAGCAGCCCGTGACCAGGCACTACGAGGGATGCATAATGCCGGTTATGCGCTCCTGAACAATGCGGGTCCGGGGGTTCTCAGTGGACTCTGTCGGCCTTCGACCGGACGAAGACGTATAACGCCAGACCTATCGACAGAAGAGCTAGGAACACCGAGTAGCTAACGAGCAGGGGTAGAAACAGCCAGATCGCATCAAAGTTGTCCGTTCCGAAGGCAATAAGAGCAGACACCCCGGCGCTGATAGCAATAACACCAATGGCGAGGTATCCGAACGCCCGAGCCAATTCACGGTCTACTCCCACGCCCGTCAAGCTATTGAAGTCTCATTCGAGATCCAGAACCAAGATTGAGCAGACCCGATTGGACTAGTGCCTCCACCCATGACAGCCACCAGCGAATCCCACCTCGACACGGCCCCGGCCTACACGGATACTCCCCTCTACAACCGTTCAAACCATTCTTCCGCGATTCAGAGCCGTCGGCCAAGGCATCGACGAACCGCCACCTGACTGTTCACGCCGGTTGTTATGGGCGAGCACTCAGTGTCTGCCTCGGGGTCACCGTCAGCGAGAGCATCCCAAACCTTGCGTTCGAGTTGAAGAAGACCATCAATATCCATGTTCATCACACCAAGAGTGTCACGACACTGCAGCCATGACAAGCCTCGTAGCTAGGCGCACATAACGGCACTTATGTTCCCCTGATCCGAGGGATACATAATGCCGGTTATGTGTCCCTGTTGCGGCTGGTTGTGGAGCGGCTAGCTAGGTGCGAGCAACCCCTGTTCGACCGCTTTGACGACTGCCTTGTTGCGTGTGGAGGCGTTGAGTTTGCTCACTACCGCCGAGACGTGGTGCTCGACGGTTCGAGGTGAGAGGAAGAGCTGGTCGGCGATGTCGATGTTGGAAAGCTGTTCGGCGAGCAGAGAGAGGACCTCTGTCTGGCGTGCGGTGAGATCGACGCCAGGTCCTCTGGTCTTTCGGCTCCTGCGGGGTACGGCTACTCCTTGGCCGAGGATCATCCTACGACCGCGCTAACCGGAGCCTCTAGTAGAAACGCAGCTGGGCGTTGTGCCGTGAGGCGGCATGATCGACAGCTCGATCCTGGACATCACTGCCGTATGCGGTCAGGTATATGAGCACCCCGAGGAAAGGCAGGATGATCAAAAACAACACCCAGAGAGCCTTCATCCAGCCTGACATTTCACTTCGAAAGACATCTGTGAAAGTCGAGATCAGCAGCCAGATCCAGGCGATGAACAAAAAGAACAACAACATTGTCCAGAACAGGTCGATTAGCGGCATCATGCCTCCTTCGTAGGTGTCGATTCAGTCAAGCGTCGCCCGACATCTCGAGTTCACGTCCCTCCCCAAAAGCACAAAGGCATCCTACCGAGGCCGCACATAACGGCAATTATGCGTGGCTGTGTAATGCCGGTTATGGGCGGGTGGGTTCGGGCTTCGAGCAGCCTTCCGGCTTGGGATGCAAATCCGACTTCTCGTCCGTGGACGTGGAGAAGCTGACATGGAATCAAGGCTCAACGCGTTAGGCACGCCGCCTAACACCTTGCCAAAGACAAGCGTATTTCCTGACTTCCTCGAACTGCAACTCTTAGAAGGTCGGAATCTGCAATTCCAAGGGGATCGCTGGCTTGGTGGACCCGGCAAGTTCGGCGAAGGCCTGGAGGTCCAGGACTCCATCTTCGACTACGGGTGCGTAGGGTGAGTAGGGTGATCAAGACGGAATGAGGTAACCGAGTCGCATGAGAGTCTTGGGACGCTCGATGCGCCGATAGGAGGAGGAGTAGTGACGCAGCAAGAAGTGAGCGGTGCGGCAGTTGGTTGGACGAGTTTTGCCGCGGTGATGATGTGGCTGATTGGTGGCTTTCACGCCATAGCCGGTCTCGTCGCTCTCATCGAAGACGAGTTCTACGTGTTGACCCCCGATTACATCTTTCAATTCGACGTGACCACTTGGGGATGGGTCCATCTGATCGTAGGGATCGTCGTGATTCTGGCCGGAGCTGCCTTGTTCAGTGGGGCGGTGTGGGCTCGGACCGTTGGTGTGATCTTGGCGGTGGTCAGCATTCTGGCGAACTTCGCCTGGCTTCCGTGGTACCCGTTCTGGTCGATAATCATGATCACCGTAAACTTCTTCGTGATCTGGGCGCTCACGGTCCATGGCCGCGACATCATTGCCGAGGCATAAACCCAAACAACGATTGCGGTATAGCTGAGCCGCCAGGAACCTACGAGTTCGGGTTGTTCTCGTTCATCACACCTGGCTCTCACACGCCGTGCAGGAGCTGTCTCCGTCGGCGGGCAAGACCTTGGCCTCCCCCTACCAGGGGTGGTTCGTGGGGGGCGGGCCGCAAGCATCCTGCTCTGTTGACGGATGTACTCGAATACCCCACGAGCCAACAGCAAGGGGAGGCTCTGATCAACGCCGGGGGCTTTCTACAGGCCGCACATAACGGCACTTATGGGCGGCTGACCACGACCTCGCGAACCGTACATAATGCCGGTTATGGGCCGTCCTTATAGCCAACTACGGATGTAATTCGCTGTTGGGTCTGGGTGGTAGAAGACGCTATGGCCCATGCCTTCGAGGGCGTCCGGTAAGTCTGCACGGCAGGCTGCAAGATGAGTTGCGATTCCTCGAAAGACTGGCAGAGATGCAGTGCCGTAGGCGAAACGCAGGTCTGCTGGACAGTCGCTGACAGCGTCCAGGTCGAATGTTTCCCGGGTGAGGAGTAGGTCACCACGTATTAGAGCCTCAGCGTTCGTATCGGCTCGACGGGCGAACCACTCTTGTCCTACTGGAGGAGTGAACAAGCTCGACATGTCCGACAGCGAACTGACCGCTGCCTGTCCCAGGGCGTCCACGGCGCCCGACCAATCGCCCGGGTTTGCATCGAGATGTTCCTCGACAGCCGCCTCGGCATGGAGTCGAAGCGCTTCCCCCTCCTTGGTCGCATGAAACAGCCCTGGTTCGAAACACAGCACCGTCCTAACCAGATCCGGATGACGCAACCCGAGAGCCAAGGCCACCAATCCACCGGCGCTCGCCCCTAGAACCGTCACATCGTCCAGTCCCAGCACCTCGATCAAGGCGGCAGCATCATCAGCGTGGCGAGCCGAACCCGCTGGCCATCCTCGACTTCCACTGCGCCCTGTGCCACGACGGTCATAGGTAACGACCTCGCAGTCACTTGCGAGCCGATCAGCGATTCCCCGATAGAACTCAGTGTCCTCATCTGCCGCACCAATCAGGATCACTGGAGTGCCCGCACCCCGCACCTCGACATACAGATCCGTCCCCTCAACCGGAACGAATGTAACCACGGGCTCCGAGCCATCTTCGAAGGCATCCGGATTCACGTCAGACGGTGCAGCCACGACACCGACACTACGAGAATCAAAGCCGCACATATCGGCACTTATGGGCGGCTGATCACATCGTCAGAAACTATCCCTCCCAGCCGGTTATGGGTGGCTCTTAGGGACTAGCCGTGATGCTCTCGATCATCGCCTCCCAGGCGGGGAGGAAGGCGTCGAGGCTCTCCTCGGTGGGAGCTCCGAAGCCGAAGAGAAAGATCTCACCGGTGTCGGGATGGACCCCCTGGTATTCGATGGCGAAATCACCGTCGGGGTTGGTAACCCGAGCGACTGCGGCGGTTGTACCGAAGACCTCCACCTCTCGGAGGTCTTGGACGTCAGTCCAGTCGAAGTTGCTGGTGTTGAACTCGAGCAGATCCTCCGGGGTGGGATTGTCAGCGGTGAGTCCGATGCCTTGGAGGAACGCAACCGTTCGGTGATCAAGATTTACCCCTAGAGCCACGCCCGGTGGGGGCGGATCGGAGAACTGTGCTTGCAACTGCTCTTCGGTTTGGGCGATGACGGTGATCGACCCCCGTGTCTCGACGAACCAGCCAACGGGATAGTCGATCGAAAAGCCGAAGTCGGGAATCGTATAGGTTTCAGTGACATCGGCGACTACCGGTGTTTCGGTGAGGACGGCTGATGTCGTGGAAGGTGAAGCCGTCGTGGTTGTGGAAGGTGTAGCCGTTGTTGTTGAGGTGTCGGCGACCGTTGCCGCGGCTGACACTTCGGGAGATGAATCGTCGTCACCGCAAGCGGCAGCGATCAGGACAAGGGCAGCACCAAGCAATGTGAGTTTGGAGGTTGCACGCATAGCAGCCGGGAACCGCCCGACACTGCTCCCGCCATCCGCAATTGTCGTATCAGCGACAGATTCATCTGGATCAACGACGAGGGCGACGACTTCTGCCAGTTTCGGCAAAGCGCCGCCATGGAAGAAGGGAGCAATGCTGTCGTGGTCTTGCTAGGCGGTGGTTATGTGTCTCCCGAGGGCCGCACATAATGAATCTCGTATGTTGTCAAGTGGCCGGCGGTTTGTGGACAGGACTGGGGTGGGCCACACCTGAGAGGTGGGCAGGCTCGTATTAGGTCACACGGTCCGCCAAAAGGGGTGGGTGGGGTCGACAGGTCATTATCAGGACAGCACCAGATGGTGCGTCAGCCGGTTGATGGGGTCAGACCCCTCCCACGGTTTTAGATCATGTGGGGTAGGTGTTTGTAGGTTTGGCGGGCGACATATCGTTTGAGGCACCGCATGATTTCCGGTGTGGAGAGTCCTTCGGCTCGTCTCTTGGTCACGTAGATCCTGGTTTCGGGGTGGCTGCTCATCCGGGTTAACACGATGCGGTGAAGGGCGGTGTTGGCTTGACGGTCGCCTCCCCGGTTCAACCGGTGTCGTGTCACCTTTCCGGATGAGGCGGGTATCGGGGTTACTCCGCAGAGATGAGCCCACGACCTTTCCGATTTGAGCCGGTCGGGGTTGTCCCCAGCTGTGACCAGCAGTGAGGCTGCAGTGTCGACACCGACACCATGAAGTCCGAACAGTGATGGTGCAGTGTCTTCGATGAGAAGTCTCAGTGTCTGGTCGATGGTCCTCATCTCGGCGTCAAGGTGTTTGATACGTCGGGCCAGGCCCCGGATCACCAGATTGGTCCGATACGTGACCGGGTCGGAACCTTTACGGGGCCGCATGTTTGCCGCCTCGGTGACCAGTCCTCTCTTGGGCCGGTCTTTGAACCGGACCCGGATCTCCTCGGGAGCACAGAAGACCAGATGCCGCAGCTGGTTCAACGTTTGGATGCGTTGTTCCCGCCCAGACCGTCGGGCCACGAGGAGGACCCTCATCTCCTCCACCGCACCGTCCCGACTCTTAGGAGTGACAGTGGCCACACCGGAGAGAGCTGCTCGAGCCGCGGAGACAGCATCGGTCGGATCCGACTTGCCGACCCTCCGACGGGTCTGACGGTTAGGCCGATCCACCTCCACAACCATCACATCGTGGTCACCAAGGAACCTCGTTAACCCGACTCCCCAAGACCCAGTGCCCTCAACACCAATCCGGGACACCGGGCCGAAACCGACCAGCCAGCCCAACAACTCCTCATAACCGGCCTGGTCTGCCGGGAACGGTTCAACCCCTAACAGTCCACCGTTGTGATCAACCGCTGCTGCCACATGGGTATCAGCATGAGTGTCGACACCACCAGTAACTCCTACGATTCTCATGGCCGCCCCTTTCGTTGATAAATGGCCAAAGGGGTGGCAAACCACCGGGACGGCGGCCGTGACCCGACCGAACTGGCGTTAACAGTTCAACCGGCGAACACCGCCCGACCGGTGGAAACCACCAAGTACCATTATCCCCCAGCCGGTTATGGGCGGGTGCCTCCTGCCGTGTTCAGCCGATTTCGGAATGTGAAAGCGACGGACAACGTGGTCGTCGTGGCAGCGATCGATACTGCGTTCGTGATGATCAGCAGTCGATTAGCTATCGATATGCCGTATGCGAAGTAGAGCGATTTGATGGTTGGGATCTGGGACTTTTGGCTCTGGTTGGGAGGGCCACTCTCGGCTATTGTCGATGGCGTGGGACTCGACCTGATACGCAGCGCTCTCACTCGCGACTACCTAATCCTGGTCTTGCTCGCATGTTTTGGAGTGATCCAGATGGCGTCAGCTCGATCCGGACGTGCAAAGCTCCTCGCGATGTCTTCGTCATCGGCCTCGAGATTCGGACTGGCATTCATCGTTGCCGGGTACGTCTGGTTCTTCATTGCTCCGCTGGTCGTCAGCGGACCCTGGGGTGGATCACCTGCCGCCGTTCACGCTGAATGGGGGCCAGCTTCGATTGAGACCCTCTCGGCAGTTCGAGGGGTCAACGACACCCTCGGTGGGTTGTCAGCCAATCATCAGGTGTTGTATCTCGCCGTCGGTGTTGCCGGCTGGGGTTTGAGTCGGGTCCTGTCAATGTTGAGGGGAAGTCGTGGCCCCCGCTGACGAGATCGTGTTTCTCTGGCTGAACGACCTCGCCGGACGGTGGCCGATCCTCGACGACGTCGTGCGACTGGTGGGCGGCGACTACCTGCTGTTCGTCTCATCGGCGCTCTTGCTGCTTTGGCTCTGGTTCGCCGGTCGCAAGCTAGAAGCCGGTATCTGGCAGCCAGCGGTACTCGCGTCGCTCACCGCGGTCGTCCTCGTAAACCCGATCCTCTGGCTCGTCAGTCAGGCTATCAGCCATCCGCGCCCGTTCGACACCCTCGCAGAAGTGACTGTGCTCACCTATCGAGCAACGGATCTTCCCTTCCCCTCGAATCCTGTTGCCGCCCTGGTGGCCGTCGGGGCGGCGCTCCTATTGAGCAAGGTCGATCTGGGCTGGCTGGTGCTCGGTTTCGGTCTGGGACTTGGTGTCGCCCGGATAATCGCAGGTGTCCATTGGCCTTCGGATGTTCTTGCCGGGATAGCAATCGGCGCCATCTTCGGATGGATTGGCACCCTGATCATCAGAACATCGGGCCGACCAACTGATCGGCTTCTGGCGATCTTGCGGAAAGCGTCCCTGGCTTAGTCCATCATGACGGCGTGTTCGTCGTCTTTTCGCAGCCCTGCTTGCGCTTGCCGCCGCGTGTGGCGGTGTGTCCAGCGGAAGGGTCGTTGCCGCAATGGTTCGTGTCACTGACGGGGGGCGGTTCATAGGTCCCCAACCGGACGAACGACGGTCGGGCAAACTGACACCCGACACCCCGCACCCGGAAAGCTGAACAAAACGGATGCAGGAAGGGATTAGGGCGGTGTCGGGAAGAGTCGGGGTGCACGGTCGTAAATGGAACCGACCCAGAGGTCAGTCGGCGGTAGAGCCTTTATCAATCGGAGGAGGCTTGTTGCATTCTGTCTGAGGCCGTTACCACCCGCACATAACCGGTGTGAATTCGAGGGGTCGTTGCATCACCTTCGACGAGTGTTGGTGTCTCGTTGAGGAGGTTGGTGATGCGACGGTTGTCGGAGTTGGAGAAGTCTGAGGTTTGGGATCGGTTCGAGGCGGGTGAGTCGCAGCGGTCGATTAGTCGACGGTTGGGCAGGTCGCCGTCGTCGATTCGGAGTCTTCTGTTGGGTTCGGGGTTCCGTCGTCCGCTGCCTGGCCCTGAGTGGTCGGCTCTTCGATTGTCGTTGACTGAACGGGAGGAGATCAGCCGGGGGTTGGCAACCGGCGAGTCGTTGAGGGGTATCGCAGCACAGTTGGGGAGGGCTGGGTCGACAGTGTCGAGGGAGGTGGCTTCTAACGGCGGCCGGCACAAGTATCGAGCGACGACAGCTCATCGGACGTCTCGACACAGGGCCCGTCGTCCGAAACCGGCCAAGCTGGCTTCTAACCATCAGCTCAGGACGGTGGTTGAAGCGAAGCTGGAGTTGTGGTGGTCGCCACGCCAGATATCGGATTGGCTTGTTGAGACATACCCTGACATCGAGGAGATGCGGGTGAGCCACGAAACCATCTACCAGTCACTGTTCATTCAGGGCAAAGGGAGCCTGCGTAAAGAGTTGTGGCGTTGTCTGCGCACTGGACGTGCCACTAGGAGAGCTCAGGGAAGAGCGAAATCGACCAAAGGCCAAATCCGGGACATGGTGATGATCAGCGAACGTCCCGCTGAGGTGGAGGATCGGGCGGTGCCGGGGCATTGGGAAGGCGACCTTTTGATGGGGAAACGTCAAACAGCGATCGGGACTCTGGTGGAACGCTGGTCCCGATATGTGATGCTCTTTGGTCTGCCTGAGGGGAACTCTGCCGAAGCTGTCCGTGACGCTCTCACCGCAACCGTCCAACGGTTGCCCGACCATCTCTGGCAGTCACTCACCTGGGATCAAGGCAAAGAAATGGCCCAACACGTCCAGTTCAGTGTCGACACCGGAGTCGACGTCTACTTCTGCGATCCGAAGAGTCCATGGCAGCGAGGCACCAACGAAAACACCAACGGACTTCTACGCCAATACTTTCCCAAAGGCACCGACATGTCCAGACTCACCCAAGAAGACCTCGACCAGGCCGCCTACTCGTTAAACACCCGCCCTCGACAAACCCTCGGAGGGATGACACCATCCGACAAACTCGCCGAAACGTTGCAATGACCACTTGACCTCGCAGCACTTATGGGCGGATCGTGATGCTCTTTTGGGGTGGTCTGATTATTGAGCGGCCCAGATTTTTGCAACGGCTTGGGCTAGTTCTGCCTTGTCGGCGAGGACTGTGAATCCGAATGATTCGAGAGGAGTGGGCACGTCTGTCCATTGGGCTTCAGGTCCGAAAAGGAGGTAGGCGTCCCAGACAATGGCTCCCGAGAAGTACGTGAACCCGATGGCGTCTTGGTTTTGGCCGAAGTATCGCCCGATGTCGGCTTCGGTATCCCAATAGTGGACTACACGCGGGTCGGTGAGCAGTGTTGGGTCCCATCGTTGTCGTGAGTCGCCGGGGAGTATGTTGAACCAAACCGCGGTGACTCTGATCTCTTCTTCGGGATTGGGTTCCAGGATGTTCTTTTGGACCCAACTGGCCCCTACACGACATACGGGTCAGGTAGGAGATAAGAGGAGGATCAGCCGGGGAGATCCGTCCTGCTGGTTGAACTCGGACGACAACTGTTCAACTCCGGCGATGTCGGTGAGCTGTTCATAACCTTCAGCGGGTTGAGTGGTGCAGGCGGTGGCTACGACAGCCAGGAAGGTCAGAAGGACGATGAGTCTTCTGAAGGTCACCACCAGACCCTACGACCAAGTTTTAGCTATCGAACCCGTTGACCAACAATCCCAACCCCTGCATCAGGCCGCACATAATGCCTGTTATGGGCGGCACTTTCGAAGGTTGGTCCGCTGGTTAAGGCTTATGGCGCGACTGCGAGTATTTGCCAGTCTCCAGGCACTCCGCGCAGTTGGTGTGTGCCTCTATCTTCGAATTCGAGGCCAGATCCGGCGACGAGGTCGCGGACGGTGCTGGAGGTTAGGACCTCGCCGCTGTTGGCCATTGCGGTGATACGGGAGGCAATATGCACTGCGATGCCTGCAATGTCGTCCCCGATCCGTTCGACTTCACGGGCTATGTCATTGTGCGTCTCGAGTATTTCTCTCCAGCGTTGATCACCAAGGGCGGCAGCGGTGTCTGTTGACTCGACAACATCGGTTAGCAGCACTGTCGCCAGCGCCCGATCCGGTGTCTCGGCTACCCGGTATCCGGTTAGAAACTCCTGTATCTCAGATAAGGCACGATCCGGTGTGAACCACGGGAGATGGTCAGCTCCGTCTAATTCGACGTATCGAGAGTTGGGTATCTCGTTGGCCAAGAAGCGACCGTTCTCGACGTGGCACGCCTTGTCGCCAGCCGAATGAAGAATCAGAGTCGGGACTCGAATCGACTTGGCGATATCCCGAACGTCGATATCGAACGCCATCCGAAAAAAGGCTTCCGCTCCACCTGGTGTATTGGAATTTGCCTGTAGTCGAGCCGACCAATCCGCAAGCCAGGGCGTGCTGGCCTGACTCGGCGCAAACACCTCCATAAAGCCACCTCCTGGTCGTCCCCATTGACCACGGAAGCCTGCGATGGCTTCTTCGAACTCCTCGTCGGTTTCACTACCCCACGGCCAGTCATCATCCTTGCGCTCCCGAACCTCAGCACCCATCAGGATCAAACGGCTAGTCCGATCCGGATGCGCAGCCGCGAACAGCATCGCCAACGCACCGCCCTCAGAAGCACCAACCACAGTCGCTGTCTCGCTTCCGGCATCGTCCATCACAGCCCTCACGTCATCCATGCGCACATCAAGCGGAGTGGCACCAGGAACACGAGATGACATCCCCATACCCCTCTTGTCGAACAGAATCACCCGCGAAAACTCACCCAACCTCTCACAAAACCGCCGAAACGCAGGAAGCTCCCACCCCACCTGCAGATGCGAATAAGAACCCTGCACGTAGACAACATCAGTAGGCCCGTCACCCACAACGTGATACGCCACATCGACTTCATCACTCTGAGCGAAACGAACCTCAAGCACAAAATGACGATACCCAGCTCACCTAACCCACCGTCAGTACAGCCGTACATAACGGCACTTATGTACGGCTGATCCGGCGTCAGGGGCCGCACATAATGCCGGTTATGGGCGGGTGTAGTCTGGCCGCGAGCGTCGGCAGGTAGCTTCGTGAGAGAAAGGGTCGCTTTGTGGATTGGATCCAAAATCGTGACACGTGGCAGAGCGGGCCTTATGTGATCGAATTGGCCCGACCCGGTCAGTGGATGCTTACCTGTGTTCAAGTTGCTGATTCGCCACGTTCTCTTGTACGCCCTGAAAATGAGTGGAGAGGAAGGTCTCTGAGCGAGATGAAAACGATGGCGGAGGGGATGGAGCAGCGCAAGAGTGAGGCCAGTGGAACTCAGCGATACCTGGTTCTTCTCATTGGATCAGGGTTGGTGTTCGGGGTTGCTGCGGGTGGGTCTGGCCGCCTCTCGGCGCTTGTTGTCATCGCTGCTGCCGGGGTTGTGCTTTTCGCGCTGTCCCGGGTCATCGATCGGTTGCGGCACCGCCCCTGGGATGTGCTGAGGCAGATGTATCAGTAGCCCCGGTTGTCGATCGACTTGCAGACAGCCGCACATAACGGCACTTATGTACGCCTAGATCGGAGGTTGGTCGCAGCCCGGTGGTATAAGTACAGCCATGGATTGGGAAGTAGGCCAGGCGTACTCGATCGAGGCAGAAGGTCCCGATGGTGAGATGGTCTATTTGGGGGAGATGATGACTTACCTGGGCGAGCTGACGATGGAGTGGACGGCCCACCAGGTCCACGTGTTCAGAACCCAGAACGGCTCCCTCTTAGGTGTTAGAGATGAGGACATAGCCAGTTGGAGTCCGTCTGGCTAGCCGACCCTTCAACTGATGTATCGCCCGCACATAGCGCGCTCTTCTGCTGTATCCGTGGGTCAGGTTCGGGCCGAGAGTCGGGGTTAGGCGGCTGCCGAGAGCTAACCGTGTGAGGGCATTAGGAGTAGGGGTAGAGGCCGCAGAACCGAAGACGATTCTTGGTGATCCAAGGTGCTCCCCGCCGGAAACTCAGCGACTCGTTTCGCTGCCACACCAATCGTCGCATTCACCCCTTCGTTGTTCTCTACGACCAGCCAGTAATCCTCCTCACCCGGTTTTGCCCCGCCTTCGGAAGTGGCGTAGCTCCGCAAGACAGCTACTTCCACAACACCGGCACGACGCAGAGCCACCAGGTCCGTCCCACGGGAGCGTCTGCCGAATAAACAGAGCAAGCCGGCAAGACCATTAGCACCAGACCAGAAACCATCGCTTCCATAACCGGCATTATGTGCGGCCAAGAGGGAGTCGCTCACGGGTATCGCCTTTCGCCGCGCAGGCGCCAAGAAAGCCTGAGCTATCAGCGCTGATCTAGCCAAGAAATCGCGTCGCAGCAGATAGCAAGACCGGCACAAGAACCGAATGGCTCCCGAGAATGGCTCCCAGCACCTTGCCGCTGTCCCGGCACGGACCCCGCTACACAACAAAACCCCAACTTACGCAGGGGCTTCATTCGGCGCGCTCGGCAGGACTTGAACCCACAACCTTCTGATCCGTAGTCAGAGAGATGCCGTCCCAACCGAGGTCGCCGCGACCCGATTCGTAGTGACCAGTTGGCAACTCGGAGATAGCCGTGACGTCGCGTGCGGGCGTGTAATGGTCAGTTCTGTTGCGTTTGTGGTCAGCCTGTGGTCAGGGTCCGATTCTTGGACAGTGCTCACCTGACAACCAGTCTCGGCGACTCTTCTTCTATGACAACACCGAACTGTTGCAATGACCCCTTGAGCTGGCGCCGGTTATGGGCGGGGTCAGATGACGGCTTGATGGAGGGGGGTTACTGTCGTGCCATGTCGGATTCGAGTCCTGGCCCGTTGCGTAGGTTCTCTGAGCGTTTGCTCGAGTTTGGGGCGTATGAGGGTGAGGACGCCGACCAGGCCGGGCGAAGGCGAATCATGGTTGGCGCACTTTGGTTTTCGATCCCCTTCGTTGCTTTGGCCGGGTTGGGTGAAGGTGGTTTCTGGTTGGTCGTGGCCACTCTTTTTAAGCCACTGGGGCACGCTCTGGCTCTCGTCGTGCTGAAGTTGTTTCCTGGGTCATTTCGTCCGGCCTTTCGGATGGTCTTCGCTGCCGATTTGACCACTGATTTGGCAGTGACGTTTCTTGTCGGCGGCCTTTTTGCTTCCGGGCTGCAGGTGGGTTGGTCGCTGATTGTTGTGCTGGGTGCCTTGGTGGCATTTTCGGTTCGTGAGGCGGCAGTCTGGTTTGTCGTGTTTGCCGCCGCGGTCGTCGTGTCCGCCAATACAACAGAATGGGTTGAGCCGCTGTATCAGTTGTCTGATGATCCCCAGGCTGATGGCGCGTTCACGATCATCGGGGTGACGATTCTCGTGTTTCTAGTGATGGCATATTTTGTTCGCCAGCGTGAGCGGTATCGGCGTCAGTCGGATGATCTGTTGCACAACATTCTTCCCGATGAGATCGCCACACAGTTGAAAGAAGGGTCGGGAATGATCGCCGACCACTTCGACGCTGTCACCGTTCTTTTCGCCGACGTCGTCAACTTCACTCCAATGTCAGCTGAGATGACCCCCACGGAGCTGGTCGGGCTTTTGAACGATGTCTTCACCGACATTGATAGCTTTGTCGATGAGGTCGGACTAGAGAAGATTAAGACCATCGGGGACGAATACATGGTCGCCGCAGGCGTTCCTACCCCACGGGCTGATCATGCTCACGTCATCGCCGATCTCGCCCTCCGAATCCAAGACCATGTAGCGGATAAGGAGTTTGGTGGCCATCCGATCACATTCCGCATCGGGATCAACTCAGGGCCGGTAGTTGCGGGAGTCATAGGAAGCCAGAAATTCTCCTACGACCTGTGGGGGGACGTCGTGAACACGGCTAGCCGAATGGAATCGACTGGACTCCCGGGTCGTATACAGATCACCGCGGCGACCTACGACCTACTGAAAGGCGAATTCGTCTGCGACGCAAGAGCCGAGATCGACGTCAAAGGCAAAGGAGCAATGGAAACGTGGCTTCTAAGCCAAAGAAGGCCGCCTGACGAGCCACACTCGATTGTCCCCGGGCAGGACAGCAGTTCGGATCGGAGCCGCACATAAGTATGGGCGGCCATCTGAGGCCTCGTGAGGATTGCCAGGGGTGCGGTCAGTTGGCGAGCAGCCAACGAATACGGTCAATCGACAACAGGTAGTGAATCACCACACCAACTCCCAACACCGTCGCAGCGATCGGCGAAACGAGCCAAAGAAGAACTACCGCAGCCGAGAAGAAGAGAAGCTCAAGAACGAAACGGACAACTCCTCGCACCACAACCGGCGCCTCCCCAGATCGGCTCTCATCTCCAGGAACATTGAACGTTCCCCAACCGACCGCAGCGACTAACGGAAGACCGATCCCCAACATCCAGGCAAAGAACCCCGAAGCAAGGTTGTAAGCGCCAACACCGATCGCTACCAGCGCAGAAATTTCTAGCACGAACCTGAAGGCCAGATTGGCTGGGTGGAACCCGAACATCACGGCATTCTATGTACGCAGCATTCGCACATAGCGGCACTGATGTTCTCCTAAAAGAGCCGGACATATTGCCGGTTATGGGGTAGCCCTAGCCGACTTGGAGTTGGATGACCTGCAGGTGTGATTCTTCGAGTTCGATCTCGAAGATGCCAGGTATGTCGGCTACGAACTCGATGCTGACCGGCTCGCCGGGGTTCAGCTCCATCCTGTGGTCATATCCGTGGATGTGCACCTCGTCGGCAATGTCACTGGTGACGGTCAGCACCACGGTAAGACCAAGATCCACAGCAATCTGCTCGCTTCTGGTGGAAACGGTCCCGTCGTGAACTTCGACAGTGACTTCGATTCTCTCTGATCCAATGGTGGCCGTTGAGTCTGGTGTCTGGTCTTCTTTGGCCTCTTCGATCACGAGAGTGGTCATGGTCGAGAGGGGTCCGCCCCCAGCCGTGTATTCGAGATGGTCGTTGGTACTCAGCGTGACCATCAACTGGTAGGTGCCAGGGTCGAGTTGGGGAAGACGGAATTCCGGGGCGTAGATCATGGTCATCAGTTCGCCGTCGACATACAAGTGTGCGTGACCCTCACCGGGAACCGGATCGAAAACGTCGGCCCCCGTGAACGTGAAGCCGGGAGCCTCAACCACAAGCACGTGACGCCCCTCCTCATCGACTGTGACCCTGATGCCCAGGTTGGGAACCGTGTTCGTATGCCACGCCCGCACTCTCGACTCATCTGAATGGTCATGTTCATGACCATCGGCTGGCCCGTCAGCTGCCAGGTCCACCTCGCCTGCAACTTCCGTAGTCCCACATCCGACGGCAACCCACACCAGGATTATCAGAGGGAGTGCACGGCGAATGAATCTGAGCATCGAAGCCACGACCTAATGATCATGCAACGCCACAGCACAGATCAGGGCCGGAAGACCCAAGACACACAGACCAAGTCCCAAACCAAGACGCGCACATAGCGGCACTAATATCCTCATAGCGCCTGCTCGAACAAGCCGTCGTCACCGACCAGGGGCCGCTACACAGACATCGTCCGAGGTGGCCTCACGGGTGGATGGAGTTATGTCCTGGTCAGAGTCCCGACGCCAGAGCCCTGACCTGGTGTTTCTGTAGTCGGGACGGCGGGATTCGAACCCACGACCTCAGCGTCCCGAACGCTGACCGGGCGGTTTGCCATGGACTCGCATGGACAAAAGCGCAGGTCAGAAGGCAGCGACGATCAAGGTGAACTCACACGGTCGGCTGCGGACGCGGGATAGACGCGGGATGGAAAGCCGCTGATTCGGCTTGCCTGGGCGCCAACGATCCGTGGGCGTCGCTGTCTTCTCGGATGGGCTCTCGGACGCCCTAAGCCGATGCGTAGTTGGAGGACATCATTTTGTGATCCTGCTCATAGTGCGAAAGCAGAGACGATTGCAGCAAGGTGGAACTACCGGAGGCCAGGTTTCTAGCTGGGCTCTTCGACATCGCTTTCGGATACCTCTTCGTCTGGTATGCCCAATTCCTGCATGGCCTCTTGAAGATCAGCGTCTTCTAGCTCTTCGGGTGGTATGCCTGTGTGTTCTTCGATTGCTTGCGCGTTTTTGGCAGACATCTTCTTGGTCCCGATTGCTACCATTCCGCCGACAAGTACCACTCGTCTCCGTCGCTGTCTTCGTCTACGTCTCCGGCGCCCGCCTCGGGCTGCCCGTCCGGGACCTCTTCTCCGACCAACCATCGGGCCATCCTCCAGTTCGGCAATTCAGTTGTGAGGTTAGCTGAGGAGACCTTTCCCGGCCGATAGAGACTGCTCGTCGCTGCGTTACTTCGGGTTGGGAAATGACTTTTGGAGGCTTCTTCAGCCCTGTGGTTGGGTATGTTGCATCGAATCGAGTGCAAACGGCCACATGGAGAGAAGGTTCGACCACTCGCGACAACGAGTGGCGCACCAGGCAGCGGAAAAATGTTTCAGGGCTGCCTAGAACTTCGCCTGGTTTGCCTTGGGGCCACCGATGGCTGAGACTCGGTACCTCGTCCGATCCAGCGGTCAACCCAGGGCTCGCCGGGCTATGGATGCCACCGGCATGTTGTTGGGGTTGTTCGTTTTCTTCATGGCGTTGTGGGCGTGGAGTCGGGTGGGTGATGTCGACGTTGCTGTCGGGCTGCTTCTCGATTCAGTGCCTGATTGGCTGTCCGGTACGACCTCTTTCGTTTATGGGTTCTGTCTGTTGTACACCGTTGTGCTGATCATCGGTGTTGGCATTAGGTGGCGGGTCGCGGCGGGAGCCTTACGCGACATCGTGCTGTCATTGGTCGGCGCGACCTTGTTGGGAACTGTCCTGGCACTCCTCATCACGGACGCGTGGCCTCGAGTTCTTCCTGAGCTTGGGCTTGCCGATCCTCTTGCTCAGTTTCCGATCCTTCGGGTAACCGTTGTCACCGCGGTCCTGCTCGTGGCTGCTCCGCACTTCACACGACCGCTGCGGCGATTTGGCTGGGCGGTGATCTTCTTGGTTGCCGCTTCTGGGGTGCTTTTGGGGTTCGGCCTCCCTTCCAGCACCGTCGGTGCGGTGGCTCTGGGTGCTGCAGCCGCTGAACTGGTGTTGTTGGTTTTTGGGTCACCCCGCGGATACCCCGCGTCTGCCTCGATCGAGGCCGCTGTGAACAATTTGGGGGCGAACGTGTCGGATGTGCGGCTAAACGTCGACCAGAGTTGGGGTGTGCGGCGTCTCGTGGGCGACGGAGACCATGGGCGTGTTGATATCAAGGCTTATGGGCGGGATGCTGCTGATTCCCAGTTCTTCGCTCGTGCCTGGAGGTATCTCTGGTACAGGGACTCGGAATCTGTGCTTGCGCTTACAAGGGTACAGAGTGTCGAACATGAAGCTTTTGTGACGGTGATGGCGGCCCGTACCGCCGCATCGGTGACGCAGGTGCTGGCTGCGGGCACCGGTGAGGACAACGTCGCGATTCTTGCAGTCGAGGCGTCGGGCGAACCACTTGCGACCGTCGATCCGGCGACTATCTCGGACGGCGATCTGACTGCGATCTGGTCATCGGTGGCTCATTTTCACGCCGCTGCTATCTCGCATGGCGGCCTAGACGCAACGGCCGTATTCCTTGGTGATGATGGCCATCAGATCGGAGACTTCGCAGCTGGATCCCTGGGTGCATCCGAGTCGCGTTTGGCCGTTGACGTGGTCGAACTGCTTTTTGTCCTTTCGGGTTTAGTAGGCGTCGAGCGGAGTGTTGCGACGGCTCGGGCTGGGTTGGGCGACGAAGCCCTGCGTTCGACCATGCCGTATGTCCAACTCCCAGCGGTGAGCTCGAACAGCAAGAAGGGATCGGCAGAAAAGCCCAAGATTGCGATTGCCAACATCCGTGCTGAACTCGGGCGGGTCTTGTCGATTGAGCAGGAGGATGACGGGGAGCTCGTCCAATTGAGACGTGTTTCGGGAAGAAGCCTGATCTCGACCGGGGTGCTGTTCCTCGCGGCCTATTTCTTGATCACACAGCTGGCGGGAATCGACTTCAAGGCGGTATGGGATGTCGCGCGTAACGCCGAATGGGTGCTCATCGTGTTGGCATTCCTGGTCGGGCAGATGGTCTACTTTCCACAGGCGACAGCGATGCTCGCAGCAGTCGGATATCCGATTCCACTCAAACCGGCGGTTGTACTCCAATCAGCAACCATGTTCTTGTCGTTGGCCGTGCCTAGCTCTGCTGGGCGTATCGCCGCTACGACG
>Ga0255048_10001035_pt1 | contig 20317 bp, 28 predicted proteins | sample JV7_2_2_MG_FD_183619 | JGI IMG/M metagenome (GOLD analysis project Ga0255048, IMG submission 183619) | Seawater microbial communities from Jervis Inlet, British Columbia, Canada - JV7_2_2 | ecosystem: Environmental > Aquatic > Marine > Inlet | place: Canada: British Columbia | collected 2016-10-06
GTGCATACGCTGTGCAAGAGATGCCATAAGCTCTTTCACGATAGCGCAAAACCCGAAACTCGAACACGCCCCGAACTGAGCGATTTTGTACGACAACCGAACGGCGGCTATGTCAAAAAAAAAAGGTGAAAATATGAAGTGTTTGCAATGTCAAAAAAAGTTCAAGGCAAAACGAAGCGATGCGGTTTTTTGTTCTTCAAAATGCAAGACTTACTACCATCGTAATTGTCACAAAAATGTGACGGATAATAATAGCAAAAAGGTAATCTTGAGTCTCTGCGATCACTCCGGTAACTGGTTAATGCCGTACCGTGAGGAGGGGTATGATGTGCGCCAGATAGATTTGAAACATGGTCAAGACGTGCGGCTCATGATGATTCCCAAAGAAAAAATTTATGGGATACTGGCCGCTCCACCATGCACAGAGTTCTCAAGTTCTGGTGCGCGTTGGTGGGAATCGAAAGGAGAACCGGCGTTATTGTCCGGACTGAGTATTTTCGATGCGTGCTGCCGGCTTGTGTTATTTTGCGATCCTGTCTTCTGGGCTTTTGAGAATCCTGCCGGGCGACTCAAACACTACATCGGCGAGCCTGCATTTCTCTTCAATCCTTGTGATTACGGTTCACACGGGGAGGCGTACACGAAAAAAACTTGTCTTTGGGGCAAGTTCAATGCCCCCAAACCAAAAGGCCAATTGAAACCGACTACAGGTAGGACAGGACATCATTCGATTGATGAATTTTTGATCCATGAGCAAGGAAAAAACCTATCATCATTTGAAAAGCGGAACCAGGCACGGAGCGTGACGCCGTTAGGGTTTTCGTTCGCATTTTTTGAAGCAAATCAGTGAGCAGTGTCCAGTAAATAATTTTGATAAAATTTGCAAAGTACTTGACTTTTTGCCGGGTTTCCGTTACCTTAAAAAAAGCTATAGAAAATGACTGTGTATTTTATAGCTGAAGACTTCCGATAGGGCGACCTCCGGACATCATTAGTCATGGTGATAGCAGTCTTCAGCTTTTGTCTGGGGGCTATCATGGACAAATCAAAATTGTATGGCACTTTCATCCTCCTGGGGGTTGTTCTTACAATTCTCATTTTCTCCGCGTTTAGAAGTGATTCAGAATTACTCTCAAATTCTCCGCAAGTGCAGGAGCAGCGCATAAACACGGCTGTTCTTCAGCAGATACGACAGCAGAAAAGACTCCAAACTCAAATAGACGGCGCAGCATGGTGGGCGGGCTTCTGGCAATGGTCGGCACTCATTATTATTATTAGTCCGTCTCTTTCTCTCCTCATGTATGCCGGGGCTATGGCCGGGGGGTATTTATTTCGATCATCTGTCCATATCGCCAAAGTCAATGAGTCTGAAATTCCGATTCATCACCGTGACCTCGGCGCGATGACTCCGGCTGTGCTCATGATGACCAACGCTCAACAGATTGCCGCCATAAGTCAGCAGCGGGCTTTTGAGATGGTATGCGAGGCTGCAAAACTCCTAAAGCACAGCGGACAGCGGGCCGCGATTCAGCCAGCTTTTCAAGATTTGCCTGCGATGCCTGCCCTTGCGTCTGGGAGTGTGCCGTCATTCTCCGAACTACTCAGGACGGGAGAGATCGCGCCTGGGAAAGACATGATTCTTGCGTATCATGACGGCGTTGCTCGGCGTGGCTCATTTCTTGATATTTACTCCTCAGCGATTGCGGGGGAATCCGGCAGCGGAAAAACCGGGACGCTGCTTTTCCTCATCGGTTCTGGCCTTATTGCGTGTGATGTTGATTTCTATGGTATCGATCCCCACTATCCACACCCGAAAAGCCTGGGGAGCAAAACTAAAGTGCTCTGGGAGGCAGGACTGATGAGCATGGCAACCAGTCAGGATGATACGCGGGAAACACTCAAAATCATAGAGGGAACGATTGACAAGAGACTGAGCCAGGAAGACACAAAAGAAACTCCTGTGGTATTGGTAATCGACGAATTAGCCTTTTTAAACAAGACGTCAGTCGGTAAAGAAATAGCTCACACGATGGAGAGGATCAGCACGGAGGGGCGCAAGTGTGGCGTGTACATGTTGGCGTCCTCCCAGACATGGCTTGTCAGCCGGACGGGTAACGACAGCGTTGTACGTGATACCTTGACCAGCGCGTATGTCCATCGTATCAAACCGAAACAGGCCAGCGTATTGCTACAGGACAAAGAGGAGGCTGAAAAGGTAAAGAAGGGATGTAAAAAGGCGGGGGACGTGTTGTTTGTCCCGGTCGGCAAAGAATCCGAAGTGTGCAAAATGCCATTTGCCACTGCCCAGGATATGGAGATTGTATGTCAAATCGTGAAGCAGAGCAACGGTAAAAATATAGCCATTCCTTTACCACGTCACGCACACGGCGATGAAATAAATTTTAAGAGGAATGACAAGCAAGAATTACTCAACGTTGAACCTGAGAAGCCTATTGAGTTCGTTGACCCGATAGACGAAAATTCGGAGTTTCTGCAAAAGATTAGAGACTACAAGGACACTCAACAGTTGAGTTTGGGTGAGCTTTCACGCCGGTCTGAAGTTGACAAAGGGCTGTTGAGCAAAGTTTTACGAGGCCTTGAACCGTTGAGCAATGGTGTCAAGAAATCACTGGAAACCCTATTGACAACAGGTACTCAACAGCATTCAACACTCAAAGAAGCACGGCGAAATGTGTTTGTTCCGCCGGACGTTTTGGAGGGAAGGAGGGACGCGCAAAGAGAGAATAAATTTGAAAAACCATTGTGATATATTGTGTCTTCCGCCACACCGGGATCGTCCTGGTGTGGTTCCCTCCTCTCAAAATTAGCAAAATCCTCAAAATCACTATCAATAAGTCACTCTCAAAACTATTTATAATTATTTTTGATATTTGCTTGACAAAACAAGTTACCCTGCATTACTTTATACTTATGAGCACAAACAACATACAAAGAACTTGCTACCTAAACCCCGAAACCGCCGATGCGATGGATAAACTTGCAGTCTTACGCAATCGCAGCTTTTCATTTATCGTCCGGGAATTTACGGACAGGGGCGTCAAAGAAAGTCGGCAGGAGTGGCAAGAGACGCATAATGTCAGCATATCAGAAGGCAAGCCTTCTGTTGAGAAGCAATGGAGAGAGAGCGGGGCGGCTGAAAAGTTCGGAGAATAATCTTTGGTGAATATTCAGTAAGGTTCTGTATATTCACTGTTATAACCTGTAGAGAGTGAGCATGTTCAATAAAATCATACAAGGCAATCATTTAGACGTGTTGAAGCGGTATCCAGACGATACCTTTGACATGTCCATTACGTCTCCGCCATACGATAAATTGAGAACGTATGAAGGATATGATTTCAAGTTTGAACCTCTGGCTCATGAACTCTACAGAACCTTGAAGCCTGGTGGTGTTCTTGTGTGGGTGGTCAATGACTCCACAGTGAACGGAAGTGAGACGCTAACCAGCGCAAAACAAAAGATATTCTTTCGAGAGGAATGTGGGTTCAATATACACGATACCATGTTTTATGAAAAGAATGGGGCTGCTTTTCCAGAACAAAAAAGATATTATCAGGTGATTGAATATATGGTTATTTTATCAAAAGGAAAACCATTGACTCTTCACTTGTTAAAGGATAGAAAGAACAGATGGGAAAAAGGGAAATGGAGTCAAAAGGCATCAAAACGAGAGAAAGATGGGACATTAACATTCAGGACGGTTCCTATCACTCCAAAATTTGGGATACGTTTTAACCTTTGGAGATATAGCACAGGAGCAGGGTATCATGACACTGACGGTCTTTCTTCTCAGCATCCAGCGACGTTTCCGGAGAAGTTAGCGGAGGATCATATTCTCAGTTGGAGCAACCCCGGAGATGTGATTCTTGACCCTATGTGCGGAAGCGGTACGACGTGCAAGATGGCCGCAAAACACCAGAGGCAGTATATCGGTATAGATATTTCAGAAAAGTATTGTGAGCTTGCCAGGGAACGCCTCGACAGGTTCACGAAGCAAACAACAATATTTGAAGTTATTCCGGCCATGAATTGAGACATAGCAGGGATAACAAGCAGCATTAAGCGTATTTTGACCCGCCGCGAAGGTTCGAGGCGGGGTCAAGTTCAGTGTAGGCGGGTCAAAAACGCTTATGCTGGACAGTTATACGTCATGAGGTAGAAAGTGATTTCAAGAACATCATTCACAAGTATAAAAATTTCATGGGAAACGATAGAGGAATTAGTTCAAAAAATTAATTTATTAAAAGCCCGCAAGATCATTAGCATTAGTTTTTGTGCCGGTGAGTGGACAGATACAAACCAATGGTCAAAAGTATTTTATGAATATGATGTATAACAATGCGCTTGCACTTGAGCAAAGCCCGCTGCGTAATGTCAGCTTGGTTGCTTGTCTCAAGTGTCGTGGCGGTGTCACGTTCCTTGCCTTTGGCAGGGCGGGCTTCGCCAAGTGAAGCGCGGCGTTAGACGGCACACTCACAGGAAACACAACATGAACGAAATCATTCACGGGGATTCATACGAGATACTGCCAACGCTTCCTGACAAGAGTTTTGACACGGTTATTATTGACCCTCCGTATGGAATGGGCATTGACACATGGGATAAACCTGTTGACGTGGCATTCTTTACTGAGCAGGCCAAGCGCATCGGCAAAGAGTTTTACGCGGTGTTTGGTCAGATGCCGTATATTCGTGAATGGGATCGGCAGGCAGAGAAAGCCGGTTTCCATTTCCTTGAACATATTTCCTGGGTAAAGCGGAATCAAACCCCTCAAAAACGGTTATGTAAATCACATGAAGAAATTTATATCTATTGCATAGGGGAAAACAAAAAGTTTTATTCAAATCAGGGGAAATATAGTGACGTAAAAGTCCCAGGATTATTGTTCGATATTATTACTATTCAAGCCATTGAACGATATATCTCTGCATTATGGAATGAAGTAAAAGGAAAGACACAAATATATACTTCTGGCTCAGGAAATAATGCTTATAAAAGGTTCAGCGGAGTAAATTATGAAAGAGCTAATGAATTGGCTAATTATTCAAACGTATGGTCTTTTCTCCCAGAAGGACAAAAAATTTTAGGTTGTCCTGATAAATTCCATTGCACAATGAAATCATTATCACTTGAAACAAGGCTTGTCGAGATGCTCACACCTGAGAACGGCAGTGTCATTGACTTCTTCTCAGGTTCAGGAACAACAGCCATAGCCTGTAAGCGATTAGACAGGCAGTTTCTCTGTATCGAGAAAGAACAAGAATTTTATGAGCACTCTGTCGAGCGGTTAGCCGGTGATGTCTGGCAGCCAGAGCTTGACTTGAGTATGAATTAGTCAGTTCTTGTCTAACAAGCAGCATCCAGCAGAGCAAAACCCGCTGTGATGCTTTCAAATAATGTCAGGTTCAGTGCTGGCGGGTTTTCCCTGCTGATGCTGGGTCGTTAGACGGAGTAAACAAAATGAGACATGAAGAAATAACATCATACCATAAGCACGATTGCCATTTCACCGGGAAACTTTTATTAATGGAATTCCAGGATGATTGGGAACGAGATCCGATGCATGGTGAATCCGGGGCGGGAACAATTTTTAAATATTCGGAGAAAGCGATCCAGTTCGCAAAAGAAAATTTCAATGTCGAGAAAGTCTTGTTGGCAATCCCTGATGTCGTGTGTCGGATTGTCTAACAACGGCTTGCACGTGAGCAAGGCCACGCGGCAAGCTCATACATAATTCAAACGTTCGGTGTGCGTGGTCTTGCCACGTGAAGCCGGGCGTTAGACGTGAGGTAGAATATGTTTTTTGTAATGCTCCCATATTATATCCTGATTGTTCTTGGGATAAGTCTGTCTGTCGAGTCAATTTGGCTAATTGCGAATAGAGATAAGACGTTTCATCTTTATTACGTTATGCTTTTCTGCGGGCTTATGACCATGATAACGGGTTCATGTCATCTTTTGTTGCAGACGATAAAAGAGCTTCTAAAAATAATAATTAAAAATGTCTAACAACAGCATCAAGCCGATTTTGTGCCCCGTGTGGCTTGGTGATGTTGTCGGGTTCATCCTGGGGCACAAAACAGCTTATGCTGAACGTTAGACGGAGTATGAAAATGTTTTGTATCGTAACACATGAATGTGATCGAGAGTATTGTGAATTTACGTGGCTCAAGGAAAGACCATGTGAGCATATCATGGGTTTGTTCCAAGAAGGTGATAACGATTTGGTTGAGGCGTCTTCAGAGGAAGAAGCAGAGGATAAGTTCATTCAAGGCGCTGTCACAGATTTTTTGCCATGTACTGATGATTATTCCAAATGTCAGCATCATGATGAATATGGAAAGTTCTCGTTTAAATAATGTCTAACAACAGCATCCAGCAGAGCAAAAACCGCTGACAAATTTAGCTGATTGTCTGCTATTAAAGGGTTGATGCAATGCGCACACCGTCGATTTCGGTCAAGGGGGTTATGCGCGGCGTTATGCCTGAAAGTGGCAGGGATGAGAATTATGTTGAAACTTTTTGTATTTAATGAATTTAGCCCTAACTTTGGGGATGGATTAGCATTCGCTATTGCAGAATCAGAAGATGAAGCTAAAAAAATGATCGCGGATAGTCGAGGGGATAGTATTATAGATGTTCCTTTTGCCCCTGTCCAAGAATTGCCTATTGAAAAATCTTGGACAGGGCCAAATTGTGTTTGGGTGAATGGGAGTGCATAACAAAGCAATTAACCAGGCCTCAAAAGACGCGGGCGAGGTTCATTGCTAAATTAGCGGGTGCAGTAGCCGCGCCTTTTGGGGCTGGTTATTGCAATCGTTATAAATCTTCCGACACACTGAGCAGCTATGGAACATAAAGATTTATTTTCAGGCATTGGAGGCTTTGCACTCGCGGCAAGAATGGTATGGGGCAAACAGCAAAAGCCCCGGTTATTTTGTGAGAAAGAACCGTATGCCAGAAAGGTCTTGAACAAGAATTTTCCTGGCGTTCCGTGTGTGGAAGATATTCACGATTTACGAGGTGAGCCTGATGAGTTTCGGCGTGTTGTGGAGGCGATGACGGCGCAAGAACGCAAGAATTTTAACGAGTTTGGTCGAGAGGCCATTCTTAAATTGACGGATGAAATATTAGCATCTGTCTAACAAGAAAAATGCAGCAGACTTTGTGCCCCGCGTGGCCTGTTGCAATGTTGAGTTCAACGTGGGGCACAAAGCAGCTAATTTTTAACGTTATGACACGGAGGCATCCTATGTACGCAGATGATTTTTATGCTGGAGTTGTTTCGGCATTATCAGTTATTGTTCAACACGACCAAGAAACTATATTTAGAGAAATTGTCAGATTTGTCGGAGAAAAAGAACTTTTGAAACATGCTCGAAAACATGGACAGATGAAATGGTCTGGGTTGTCAAAATATGGATACGGGAAAGAATTAAAGTCATAACAATCGCCTTGCACGTGAGCAAGACCACGCGGCAAGCTCATAAATCATTCAGGCGTTCGTGCCCGCTATGGTCAAACCACCTAAAACCGGGCGTTATAAGGCTTACATGATAGACAAACAGCATAAAACACCCAATATAGGCAAATACAACAATCTTGTCACAAGCTGTGGATTTTGTGATTATGACAGTTTAAAGATTTTCGGCCAAGACTGCATAGGTTTTGCCGAATCGCCATTCCCGCAGAATCCATATCCAGGAAAAGAATATGCTGTCGTGTACCGATGCCCACAGTGTCATGATGTTCAATGGTCGCATAGTGGAATGAACGGCTATAGGACGTTTTTGCGGTATTGGCATCGCCATCATAACAATGCGTTTGCAGCCGACGCCGCCGGAGCGGACGCGGTTGAAACGCGGCGTTAGACGGCACACTTTTATTCAAAAAACACTTTGCCCTGATAGTAGGTAAAATCAGCTTTTTGCAAATAAAAATGCGTTTTTCTCCTAAAAATAGTAATTATTTTTGTTTTAGGTATTGACAAGAAGCAAATAATCGCTATATTTAAAGTATGAACACAACAACAACCAATAAGGAGAAAACACAATGACACATCTTGAAAAAGTTATCAGCGCATTATATAGGCTTAAAGAAGAGACCGGATATACTGACTGGACTGTTGAAAATCTTAAATATTTTCTTAGCACGTCTGTTCATCCATCGTTTAAATCAGTTTACGTGTGGATATGGAAAGTCAACGAATACCCTGAAAATGTATTTAGGCTTTTAGTCGAACAAAAAGCCATCGCATCCGCTGATTTGAAAGCAGGGCTTGACAATATTAATTTACACGATGTATCTGCCAGGGTAGCGGTTGCACGATACAGAAAAAGGATTCAAGTCCAGTTAAAACTTGAAAGGGATTTCTTGCGTGAAATTGGAGCGATATGAAAAAAGAAAATAGAGGTGGAACCAGAAAGGCGGGGCCGGGAAAGAAGATTGGACGGACCCCTGTTCCCTCATATTTAAAAAAAGTCAGAGTTGGTGATGCACGGATCACTCAATACAAAAAAGATGCACTCAAAACGCTTCCTGTCTCACTTGGAACGGCGATTGAGGCTGCACTTGACAAAGAGTATCCAGAATTATTCAAATCGTTTCTGGGTGATTCTGAAGACAGCACACTTAAACACAGGAGAAACACTATGTACAAAACGGCATGGAGTGACAGCAATGGTTTTTGGTTTCTGATGACACACCGCGACGGAAGCGTCATCATGGTAGAGGACAGTCAACATGATTTGGCATTGGCGCAGGGCTCGTCAGACATCGAAGAGGAATATGTAGAGTTATGCGATAAAGACGTAAAGCGTTTAGGGCTTGAAGATTGAGTCTAACCACAGCATCCAGCAGAGCGCGAAAAGCTGCGCCTGCTGATGCTCGGTCGTTATGAGGAAAGTATATGAGGCTAAAAAATATAGATTCTGACGTGTTGCAAGGAAATACAATTTGCGACATATGCGGAGAAGTAAAAAAAGAGCCAATGATTGTCTTTGAGCGCTGTAGGAGTGAACCTTCGGGAGTATGGTTATGTGTTACTATTTGTAGAGGTTGTCTACAATATGGTTTAGAGAATCTGTCAGGATATAAAGAGAAAAAGACTGACGAAGTCTTAAAGGATATACTTATTAATGCAATCGACAGTGTATCATAACAATGCATTTGCAGCGGAGCTTGAGGACGCGCCCGCTGAAATGCGGCGTTAGACGGAGTGATAAAATGCAAATACGAGTCAACGATCTGAGAAATAGGGTGGAAGTACTCAGGAGACGAAAAGACGCTTTGGAAGAAAAAGCGGACTCTATCAAAATGGAGATAAATGCAAGCAATGCCGTAAAAGAATATGATATTGATAGATTTTGTCAATATTATGTTGTGGTCGGAAGACATCTTGAGGCCGAGAACATGCTACACGTCAGAGGAGTGCCAGGTGTCTAACAAGAAAAATACAGCAGACTTCGTGCCCGTCGCGTTCATTCGCAATGTCAAGTTCGTCATGGGCACTTCGCACGTTATTTTGGGCGTTCATGTGAGGTAAAATTATGAAATTGGAAGAATTTAGTTTTGATGAAGCCAGACCTACACAGGGGGCAAAAACTGAATATCTCGTAAATATTTATAAATACGATGGGCGTCAAGAAGTGCATACTGGCGTGTGTGGGTATGGAGACACACCGGAAAAAGCATTGAAAGATGCAAAAATGAAATCACTGGATATTCGGCACAGGAAACAAGAAATATGCAATGGTTAAATTTTATCCCTCTTTTGATGTGGTCGCTTTGTTTTCTTCCGATGATGGGGTTGGCAAATCTTATTTTTGAAAAAAGCAAGTATTCGAAAGTGGCCTGCAGGTGTCGAGTTACCTATACATGGTTGCCCCATGTATGAAAAAATTGACAAATCTCCTCTCTGGCATTATACTATGTCCAGAATCCGACATATCTTTTGTGCCCAAAAACTTACAAGAGGCTTCTGGTGACAGGCGTTTTCCTGTGCCCTAAACTATGCCGAAACGAAAATTCAAAATTCAGAGTATTGCGAAGATGCTCTTTTTAGACTCTAAACTGGCAGTCAAAGAGATTTCATATTATCTCAACATTCCCAAAAGGACTGTTTATAAATGGATTGAGGCGGAACAATGGGGAAAAGAGGTTGATGTGTCGGTTGATTCCTCTCTACAAAATACCCGTGTCAACGTTGGCTATCTCTCAAATTTTCTCAAAAAGAAAGCTTATGACGATGACTTTGATGAGCATTACATCAACCTGACAGGAGCTTTGAAACGTCTTGCCGATGTGCAAGAAAAGCTATTGGATGATGCCCCCTTCTCGAACGAAAAAGCACAAATTGAGGGGACAGAATTATTTAAGACGTGGCTGGATATACAGGATATACCTATTGACGACATGTCAATTTTGACAAAATATATTGATAGATTTTATCAGGAATCACTCGGCAATGAGGCGAAAACGACAACTTTGGAAAGAAGAAAAACTAAACGTACATCCCCTCTCTAATCTTACGAATATTTCTTTTTCTTATCCTCCATACGAGCCAAACAGCCCACAGGCTGAACGATTCCACGCCTCCGATGAAAAGATCAAGCTCCTCCTGGGAGGCAACCGCAGCGGCAAAACATACACCACAGCATATGATAACCTCCATGATATACGTCAGACACCAGGGGGTGTCATCTGGGCCGCTACCGTGCATTTTGACGGAGTGGGCCAATACCTTTGGCCCACGTATGAAAAACTTCTTGCGCCTGAAGAGATCAAGGAAATATCTTGGTTGAGCTATGGCCGGAGAATACCCAGTATTGTCAGGTGTGATGGCTTTACACTGTATTTTAAGAGCTACGAGCAGGGCCGCCAGAAGTTCCAGGGCGGGAACGTGGATATTGTCCATCTTGACGAGGAGTGCAGTCATGATATTTACATGGAGTGTCTGGCGCGCACCATTGACAGGAAAGGCAAAATCCGGTTTTCAATGTCTCCTCTCATGGGGAAGACGTGGGTGTTTACGGATTTATTTGAAAAGCGAGACGAAATTGACTATTTGCATGTCGAGACAATTTCTCTATTCGATAATAAATTCATAGACGATGCTGAAAAGCAGATCATGGTTCAGGCATACGGCACAGATGAGGCCGCCCGGAGAATAGCAGGCATGTTCACCACTCTGGAAGGGGCGGTTTTCAAAGAGCTATGCCCTGAGCTTTCTTTTATCCCCTCCTTTCCGATTCCTTCGGAGTGGCGCGTAATAGGTGGAATTGATCTGGGGTATTCAAACCCGTTTTGCTTTCTGATGGCTGCTCTTTCTCCTGATGGCGAAATTTTCTTCTTTGCGGAACACTACCAGGCTGAAACACTCCTGAAAGACCATGCTGAAGTCATTAAGAAGATGGAGCGTGACAAATCGCTCTTTGCATCGAATGGCCTGAATATGACGGAGATACCAGAGACTCGTGTATGTGACCATGACCGGCAGGAGAGGGCGGAGCTTGAAGAGTACGACATATTCACGGAACCTGCTTTCAAGGATGTCCACCTCGGAATCGAAACCATGAACCGGATAATGAAGCCGAAGCCCAACGGCAGGCCATCGTTCTACGTGCTTGACTCCTGCCAGACATTACAACGAGAGCTTGAGGGATACCGGTATAAAACATTCCGCCCCGGCTCGGAGGACAAAGAGCAACCTATTAAGGAGCATGACCACAGCGTTGATGCTGCGCGGTACATGATTATGTATTTCGTGCAGGGTGTGCGGAATTATACGGTCAATGAATAGTTGTCTATGTTTTATTATTTATTATATATCATAAATAATGCTTGACAAAACTGTCGAAATCTCTATATCATATTGATATGGGGTATTTTTACGACGCTATCAGCAGCCTACTGGTGAGACCGGACAGGAAAACTCGCACCGATTGGGGGCGTGTCCTTGACCGTGATGCCTTCAGCGGCGGCGTCCCACAAGACAACCCAGACCCCATCGACACAGACTCCACAGGCAACCGATATTTTAAGGTCGCCAACAATTTCGCAGTTAAAGCCGGTCTGAATTATCGTGATGTGTCCAGGCTATTCGTGTCGGCTGCCGGACTCGAACCAGACGAAAACGATGCCTACTTTCCGGCGCAACTCATTTACACCTCATCTCAAGACGCCGTGCAGGAACAGTTTGACGCTCTGGCCTACCAATATGATGAGCAGTTTACCGGCGGTTTTGCCCCTATCCTTAAGAGCCTCCAACAGCCTGCCATGCAATACGGCCGCGCAATCGGAGAAATATCCTGGGTAAATGATGGCGGAAAGTTTTACGCTGATTTCATTTGGAGCCGAGACCCCGAAGAATTCATTTTCTCCCCACCGGATAGACGCCCCGGACTCTATAAGAAAAAACACCTGTACTCAACATCATTCTCGTCTGACCTGGTCAGGATGCCAGAAGGCAAGTTTCTCTACATCACGTATGACCCCCTATTCAATAACCCCTATGGACAGAGTGCACTCCGCCCCATTACGAAGCTGACAGAGACGTATGAGGCTGTATTCGGGGCGTGGCGTGAAGGACTGATGAAGGCTGGCTATGGGATGTGGCTCGGAGAGTATGGTGTGAAGTTGGCAGGGGACGGGGCCCCCGCGAAAACCGGCAGAGATAATTTCTTGGAGCAGATCAAGAAGCTCGCCAGCGGACAGGCCGGAATCTTTGATGAGAGAAACAAGATACGAAATGAGAAGCTGGCCTTCGAAGCCGCAGCCTTCCTGGACTTTCACACCTCATACGTTCAGGCCGTCTCTGTACTCCTTACAGGCAGCGCAACCGCGTTGATTGAAGGTAAGTTCGGCAGCTATGCAAAGGAGGAGGCGACTTCGGTTCGGCAGAAGTCAGACTTTGAGCAGGCCGATGCGATGCTTCTTGGTTTGGCGTTTACCTATCAATTCAACCGTTTCTTCCTCCATTACAATTTCGGTCAAGTGGATGCGGTTCCACAGTTACAACTCATCGAACCCGAACGCATTATGCCAACCACACCCGAAGGGCAAGAGACTCAAGGCGATGGCGAAGTTGAAAAGATAGAAGTAGAGGCAGCGGAGAAAGAAGAGGCTGAGGAGTTTGCGGGGGAAGAAGAGGCGACAGAAAAAAAAACTCTACGCCCGCCATTTTTAGCGTTGTAGTTGACGAAGCAAGGGCATATTTGAAAGTTATGACTGTCTATACACGAAGTCAATTCGATAAGTTGACACCGGAACAACAGCGCGGGAGCTGGACAGTAACTTCACTCAAGAACACGTCAAAGAGTTTAGGCAGAATTCAGAAGTTGAAAGGGCTGGTGACGGACACTATCCACATTACCGATGAAGATGACGCCTGGAAAGCCTATTGGCGGCAGGCTAAAACGTATCTTAGGGAAGAAGAGAAGTCAAGCGCAACACAACAGGCATTATTCGTGTCGTTCAGGTTTGCACGTCAGAGCGCGTATAATTACGGTATAGAGCAGCATCTTGAGAGCAATAAGAGCAGCATCGTGGCTATCCGTCTTGAAACGCAAGAAGATACACGGGTGAGAGCAGGTCACAGACGCTGGCATGGTGTCACGTTACCGGTAGGCCATCCGGCATGGGATAAGGTCAATTTGCCTTTTTCATGGAATTGCAGATGTGTAAAAGTTCCTCTGGATGCCAAAGCGATGAACGGGTCCAGTTATACACCGGAAAAAGATATTCCCCCGATCCCGGAGGGCTTCAAATAGTGGATTCAAGACAACGGATACACACGCAGATCGCCCCGTTTGAAGAACGTCAGGCAGCATGGCAAGAGGCCATCACGACAGCCGATAATCATGTCAAGCTTGGACAGACATTGCAGGGGCAAGGCATAGAGATACTCAAGAGGATGAGTGAGCAGGGCGGCGAACCGGCAGCCACCGCAAAGCTTGTTCAACAGGCCACAGCCACCATTGAGCGGGGCGTAAAAGTCGAACGTGAGGCCAGACGTGAGAAGTTGACATTGCAGCAGGAGAAGCCGAAACCAAAGAAATGAAGACGAAAACCATTCAGACCGTCAAGATAGCCGATATTCAAGAAGCGCCCTTTAACTATAATCTTCATCCGGATAACCAGATTGAAGAGTTGAAGCGGTCTCTGAATGAGTTTGGTCAATTCAAAAATGTCGTCTTGTGGAATGGCTTTTGCATTGCCGGAAACGGGTTGACACACGCGGCGCGGTCGTTAGGTTGGGAAAGTTTGCAGTCTCTGGTGAGAGATGACTTGACAGAGGAGCAAGCGAAGAGACTTTGTATCACAGACAACGCGACCCCGTACCTGGCGCAGGCGGACTCAAAGACAGCACACGCCTAACATTTAGAAACGAAATCATCTGGGCTAAAGGAGACGCAGGAGCAGGAGGGATTTCACATCAAGGTTATGCTGGTCTTCGTTTATTTCCGAACGAAACTGAACGTTGTCTTTTTTTTATGCTTGGCGAGCAGGGCTTTAATAATAACGCTGACAACTATTGGGAAGGGTGGGAAGGAATTAGAACATATTTAAGTCAAGAAGCTGAAAGGATGGGATTGACGCCACAAATCGTACAAGATATTTGTGGAGTCGGAATGTATTCACATTGGTTTTCAAGGAGTCAGTGGACTTTCATTCCGAAAGAACATTATGAGGCTTTACAAGCGGCGAAAGGTGACGGATTCAAGCGGGAATATGACGAACTCAAGCGGGAATGGTATGCAACAAGAGCGTATTTTGACAATACTCATGAAAATATGACGGACGTGTGGCAATACGCAAGAGTTCAGGGAGCAGAACGGCACGGTCACGCCACGCCAAAACCCGTCAAACTATGTCAACGAGCCATAAAAAGCAGTAGCAGATCGGGTGATGTTGTTGTTGACCCGTTCGGGGGTTCCGGAACTACGTTGATTGCGTGTGAGGAGTTGGGGCGGAAATGCCGAATGATGGAAATTTCTCCGAAATATTGTGATGTCATCGTGAAACGTTACGAAACATATTCCGGCAAAACAGGTAACAATGTAACAACATAACACTATATTTTCACGTAATATGCAAGGATGTTTCACCTTTTCTTTTCTTTTTATGTGTACGGTAGTCTTAAAACAAACGTTAACCGGGAAACGCCTGAATAGCTTAAAACGTAGTTTACATAATCAATCTACGCGGACACTTGTACACAGTGTAACAATTTGCAACACACAGATGTTTATTGAGGCGCACTAAATATGTCAAAATTAGACGATCCTTTCTTGAGAAAACGTATCATTCAATACTTTTTGCATCATGGGAACTTTAACAAGATCAATGACAGTTTAGACGTTTCTCCCTGGACGGTAAACCGGGCGCTTGACGTAAATGGCAAGTATTATCGAAAAGACTTCGCAGAGGAGTATGACGAAGCCCGTCAATTATACTATGATACGCAGGAACAAGAACAGACTCAAGAACCGTCAACCGATGTTGAACTGTTCAACTTTGAAGGTCATCAGGTTCGGAATATTATGATTGACAACGAAGACGGCGATCCGGAGCCCTGGTTTCTGGCAGGTGATATTTGTGGAGTGCTTGATCTTGAAAATGTAAGCAGGGCGGTTGATAGTATAGATGCAGACGAAAAACAGCTTGCCAGTTTTGACGATATGACCTTACCGAAAGTAACATCAGGTGAGCAAAACAGGCAAAGATGGTTTCTGAATGAGGATGGGGTGTATGAGCTTGTCATGAGGAGTAATAAACCCGAAGCGAAAAAGTTTCGCAAGTGGTTGAAGCAGGTCATCAAATCCATACGCAAGACAGGCTCTTACTCCGTGCATGGTGACGTTGCCCCACAGAGCGAAAAAGCATTGATTGTCAATGGACTAAAAGACATTGCTATTATCGTTAAGGGACTGAAAGAAGACAGCAATAAGACACATAGTGAGATCGTTGAAACCAGGAAAGAAGTCACTGAATTTAGAACTGAAACAAAAGAGGAAATTTCGACACTAAGAACAGAATTTACAGAGCGTTTCGAGACGGTAGAAACCAACATTACAAAGTCAATCAGAGGGACATTTAAAAATACTGTCAAAACTAAAATGTATCAGTTTCTTGTCGAAGATCAAAGCGGAAAATGTCCGGGTTGCCATGAAGAGATTATCGCAAGTAAAGATTACCAGAATATGGGGCGATACAAGCCTGATTTTAAAATACCGGATAAGTCTGAAGTTGACCATATCGGATTAAGGTCTCAAAGAAAAATAACGGATGGATGGCCGCTATGCAATAAATGTCATGAAGATAAACACGCGGAAAAGTTTGATTGGAGAGATGAAGCCCGCACGTTTACACGGGCGATCCTGAAATGGGAAGAACGGAACGAACGACAGATGGCAATGAGATACGGACACACACGTTAGTAAAAGTAACGAAAACAAGATGTAGTATGTCTGATAGATAGGCATACAAAATATAGAACACAGATTGAATAATTGAGACAGGGCGGCGGGCTTGATCACTTGCTGCTCAAAAGATTAAAGGCGATGCGGAGCCGCAATACTCTGTCATTGCCTTTTTTCTTGTCTCATGCACGTTTAAACATATGACAATCGCAGAATGGCAAGAAGAAATTCATGACAACGCAATTAAACACGGCTGGTGGAACACGCCCCGCCCCGTGCCGGAAACGCTCTGCTTGATTCATTCGGAAGTTTCGGAGGCTCTTGAAGCCTACCGGAACCATGATAATGCGAACTTTGCCGAAGAACTGGCTGACATAGCAATCCGGCTGTTTGACGCAGCGGAAGGATACAGGATTGACCTTGAAAAAGAAATTGCAAAAAAACACGAAACGAACAAGACAAGAACCTATAGGCACGGAGATAAGCGGGTCTGATTTAGTCGGCCATAAGTACAGCGGGAAGTTTTCGCAGGCAGACTATACCTCCGGCTCTGAATGGATCGACGATTGGACGGTCAAACATCAACCGAAACCGGAAGGCAGAGGAGATAGGGTTGTTGATAAGGTCATCAACGATTTTATCCAAAGGTCTGAAGTCGGAAAGCAGCGTTACGGAACTTACTTGAGAATATGCAATGGCAGGGATGCGCTGATTGACGCATATCAGGAGGCTATTGATCTCGTGATGTACTTACGACAAGCCATCATGGAGAGAGAGGAAAAAATTGAGAAATTACACTAAAAAACGGCTTCACAGAAGGCTCTCTAAGCAGTCAAAACAATTAATAAGTGGTAAACTATGAGCAGAATTCCGAGCGAATCAATATTAAATTTAATATACGATCCCATCAACAAGGCGATTAAGGTTATCGGATCATCTTTTGGGCTTGCTTCTGACTCGACACACGGCAGCGCGGCAAACGCAACCGGCATTCAAACGACAGCGGAATCAAAAGATTTCGATGGGGCTGCTTTGCCGAATGCAACAGACGAAGGAGACGCAACACGTCCCGCAGTAACTCTTTCGGGTGTGCCTTATGCTTTTTTAGTGAATGAGGATGGCTCAAAAACTCCTGTGGATTCAGCCGGGAACCTAAAGGTTGCGGGGTATACTCCTCCGGTTGTCGCGTTAATTTCATCGGCGCAAGAATTAGATGCCACACCCACAGATATGGGCGCTGAGATTGACATGCAGGGTTGTAATCAACTCGGTTTGTGGCTTACAGTTGATATAGGGACATCAACCAATGTAACGATCCGAATATTACATAAGCACACGTCTGCAGGGGCGGAGGAATACCGTGAGATTTATTTAGGTTCCCCCTCGGCGAATCTGACAACGATAAATCTGAATGATTACCAGGTCGCAAGTGACGCAGACCAAAATTTCAAGATCAATATCCCTGTCTCAGCTACGACTCCTTATATTCAAATACAGGTGTATGACGCCGCTGATGGTGACGGCCAGATTGACGCCGCTTATTATACAAAGTCATACGCTTCTTAAATTATGGCAAAAGAATTACAGGTAATGAGAGATGGAAACGCGCAACATATTATCGTGTCCGCTACGTTGGGCGGGACAGGAGCGCAGACAGTCAATGTGTTCACTTTCTCAGGGACTATCCGAATCCTTGATCAATTTGCCCACATTACAAGGGTTGGAACTCTCGCGAATTGTACAGGTGTATACGCGGATGTCTACGATGGCACAAATACGATTGAATTGACTGCTGACGGGGCGGTTTTGAGTGGAGCGACGGTAGGCTCTCTATTCACAAAGGATAAAGTGGCGGCTCAAATTTATTCGGTTTCGCTTGCTGATGAGGTTCGGCTTTTGGAAACGTTAGAGACAAGGACGGCCGGCAGACCTTTTCTAATCACGGCCAAGAATGGCGTGACGAATTACATAAGATTCCATTACACGACAACCGACGCGCCTATTGATTTTGACATGGAAATTCATTTTGAATATGAGCTTATGGACGGCTCAACTTTGGAATTGGCATGATTTGATTATGAGAGAATTACAAACGCAATACCCGGCAGTACCGGGACATCCCTTTCCAGTGCGCTTTACAACCGGCAAATACACAGATACAAGGCAAGGTTGCCTCTGCTGGCGGGGGGAGTGACTCGGCAACAATTTCACTTTTCTATCACGAATATTGAGGACAAATAATATGGAAGAAATCGAATTTGCAGAATTGATTAATGTGCCTATCTTGAGAGCGGGTACGCACCACAGCCACAACAAAGGTGCGGTCACTATATCGGAGGCAGAGCTTGACGAAATTATCGAAGGCTCACAAGCCCTCTTGCCAGTGGTCAAAGGCAGCATTTTGACAGGCATGTACAAAGGCAATGAAGAATTGAAACTTTCAAAAATGCCGGGGCTGCTCAACTTGCATCACAATGCTTTGTTTGACGAGACCATAAAAGACCGCGTAAAGGCTGTTGATGTGGAATTCGGAAAGCAAGAGATAGACGGTCAGGTGTGGATGACAGAGACTTTTAGGAATGTACCCCATGATATAGCCGCGTCTCTTCAGTCATCTTTTCCATTTCGATCTGTAGAGCTGATCCCCCTGACAGACCCGAATACCGGCAAAAAGTACCCGATGGTGGTACGGTCAACGGCTTTTTTGGATAAGTACACCCCACCGGCGGTCAAGGGGCAAAGTGGAAATTTATCGGTAGAATTTGAGGGCGAAAGCCCTGTCCTGGTGCTATTCAGCACCGATTATCAACACGTAGCACAGGAGGAAAAAGACATGGAAAAAGACGTGAAAACGCCGGGCATCAACCCTGATGTCACGGAATTGCAAGGCAAGTTTGACGCCCAGGCGGCTGAGTTAGAAGCCCAGAAAGCAAAGAACGAGGCTTTAGAACAACAGCAGGGTGTATCGAGCGAGAAGATCGCAGAATTGCAGGCCCGCAGCGACGAAAGGGACGTGACAGAGTTTATGGCATCCCTGGGAACGCGCAATATCAAAGGGCTTGACGGTATTGTGTACAACGTGTCAAAAGCATTCTGTGATATGGTTAAACCGCTTATTTCCGGCACATCAACCGGGGCGGTCATTGAATTAGCAGAAGGCAAGAAGCCCGCCAGAAGTGTCATCATGAGCACGATAGACAGCATTATCGAGATGGCAGCCAAAGACGGAGGAATGTTGGTAGCGATGACAGAAGCTGCAGCGATGCAACACGAAGAACCAGATCAAGAGCCTCAAACTGCCGAAGAAATTCAGGCTGAATTGATGTCGAAAGATGAATCTTTGACGCCTGCCCGCGCATGGGTGGCCGCTCAAGAACAACTCAAAACTTACGAGGGGGTATAATCATGGCTACTCAACCAGGATGGAAGATTAATTATAACACGACGATCCCTGTCACGTTGGCGGCGGACGTGTCTGAATGTCAGGTTGGCAAACTCACAGCCCTGAATACGGCTGATGTGTGCGGAGATGGTGATGTGCCGCGCGGTGTATATTCGAGAGACGTAGACATTTCAGAGGACGGGACCCGGTCAGAACTGGTAACCGGAGATGTCGCGGTCTGTCTTTGTGCGGCAGCCATTACCGATATTACAAAGCCTGTCAAGGCGGCAGCGGCGGGAACGATCACGCCGGTAACGACTGACAAAGACATAATTGTCGGTTATCCAATAACTTTACAGGCTACTGTAGGCGGCTATGTGTTGGTTGATCTCAAAACACTCGGCACGTTTTACACGGTTTAAGGGAGGGGGATCAATATGCCTACTATTAACACATATTATAAGTCCGACATGTCAAGTCTTGCATACCAGCT
>Ga0255048_10001036_pt1 | contig 20279 bp, 25 predicted proteins | sample JV7_2_2_MG_FD_183619 | JGI IMG/M metagenome (GOLD analysis project Ga0255048, IMG submission 183619) | Seawater microbial communities from Jervis Inlet, British Columbia, Canada - JV7_2_2 | ecosystem: Environmental > Aquatic > Marine > Inlet | place: Canada: British Columbia | collected 2016-10-06
TTATCTATGAGTATGGTGACCTCAAATTTACCAACTTTACCGCTAAAAACAGACCTTTGAAATACGCTGGGGAAATTCAATCGTATATTTTCAAGTTTTATTCTATTCATAATTTCATCCTTTATCTTATCTAATTAAAATATGCTGGGGGTCACCTAGTAGATGTGGGCAGGTACATACGATGACCCCCAGCATATTTTAACGTGACACACATGCACATCTTTTATATCACACATATCACATATTGTCAACTGTATTTTAAAATAAATCAACTATTTTGTCCACTGTAACACCCTTTCTAACGTCATCTTGTCTCACCGCCTGCAGTTTGGCTTGAGGTTTGACCGTAAAATTACTCACAAAATCCTTATCTAACAGTTTGTCAGCTTGAGTGACACCTATAAAACTCTTTTTATAAGCTTCTTCACCTAATTTTTCATATACCGCTGACTCAGCACCGTCTACCCAAATTCTGGAACTTCTACCCTCCACGAGTTTATAACCTTCAAATGTGCCACCTCCAATCAATGTACCATACACATCGTTGTAGACCGATTTCAAGAACTTTTCAATCATAACTTTATTGTCTAAAATTCTTCTCTTATCGTCATCACTCAGCATCAAACTGTCAACGTCTTGTGTCAAGTCTTCTAAATCACTGCATAACACATCCTCAACATATTGCCCTAACACGTTGCAATCTGATTGAGCTAAACACCAGTGGCATTGCTTAGCCCCAGCATTCCTTACGGGGTTACTCACTAAAGTCAATTTAACTCTAGCTTTAACACACTCCGCCCACTCCAATAATTCTTTTGTTGACACCTCCCACTTACTGTAGTTTACACGTCTCGGTTGGACAATGTGTATAGTTATATGACTCACCTTGTCATATAGGAAATCAAAATCGTTGAGACAACCCAAAGCATACAACATGCATTGCGTGTTATTCTCAGCTTGTACTAATGTCATACCATACTTCAAGTCGAATATGTGTATATCACCATCGTTCAATATAGCGTAGTCACATGTTCCGAAACCGTCTTTTGCCAAATGGTTATAGTTAACTCTAACCTCAGACAATGCTAACGAACTTTTATCTTGAAAACTGTAAACGTAATCTAAGTAACTTTGTACGTGACGACACATCTCCCTTGAAATCGAACCTACGTCATTCTTTTCCATCTCGTCTATAACGTTAACGTCTGTAGTTAAATCAGACACCTCACTATCTATAAAATGTACAGCTTCTTTACCTGAGGTGATACACTCATCCGCCAACATGTGGGCTAACGTACCTTCTAAGGCAAATATTGATGACGAGTTGTCATAACTCTCACACGCCTTTATTGACCCGGGACAATTTAACCAACGGCTGGAACCTGACGCACTGTGTTTGGAGTGGGACACGATAACTATTCTCCTGTAGATGTGGATGTAGAATAGTCTTTCAATAACTCCACCACACCAGTGTAACCGTTATCAACCGCTATGCAATAAGCCTGTCTAAATGCCTTATCCATAACTTGAAAGTTAGTATCTCCAACTTGTTCAATCATATCATCAAGTAACTCTAACGATAGTGGTTTTAATTCACTCAAAATTATTCTCCTGTTTCTGTAGGTAGGGAACTCTTCAACAATTTCAACATCTCGAAATCACCATTACCCAACGCCGATCGATAACAGAAGTTTCCACGTACGCTCTCACTTGTGCAACCTTTTTCTAACAGCAACTTTACAATGTCAATATTCCTCATCTCAACAGCACACAATAGTGCAGAATTTTGGACAGATACGCAATCACTATAAGGTAGTATCAATTCTACAATGGTCACCTTACCCGTCTCAACTGCAGTGCGTAAAAAACGAGATTCCAAATCCGAGGTAGAAAAATCCAACTCGTTCAACACCATTTCAACAACCTTAGGTATTCTAGAGGATATGGCACACTCTAACACTTGTTCAGCTAACTCCTCATAGTCATCAAAGTATCGTGAGGTAACCTCATATAACATTGATTCCACCACTGATATATCTGCCTCGTAACATGCTGTAACGAGGTCAATTTTAAAATCTATCTCCCTCTTTTCTTGTAACATTTCTTGCAGCATGTCGTTGAAATCTAAATCATCCATGACTATAAACCCTTTTAGTTTGTAGTGTTGTGAATCAATTTGGCACGAAATTCTTCCAGAATTTTCATTTTGATGTTGCAAACCCAAATTTCTAACAGTTCTACAACTTCTTTGATTTCACTGAAAGGTGGGATTAAACAAATTGAGTCTCTGATATCAATAACTCCACCCATGTATATTGCATCAAAATTTACTCTAATTTCAACAGCTTCACCTTTCATCACAGGGTCCAAAGACAACTCTCGGGGATTACTCAACTTCAAAAACGTGTTATCATCAACTAACCTAACGCTTAAATAGCAAAAAATTTGGTTCCACATGTCAGCCCTACTACTACTTAACTCCGTTGACTCGGTGACAGGATTAAAAGATCCTTCACGTTCATCACCATACGTTAGGATTCGACCATGAGTTGAATTCATGTTAGAATATTCAAAGGCATCACTAATGTTAGAATATTCAAAGGCATCACTAATGTTAGAATATTCAAAGGCATCACTAATATCACAACCTTTGGGGGCGTAATTACGTATGTAGTTAGTTATCAAATCTGACAACTTGTCACTTGAAATACTACCATATTTGAACTCTATTTTAAACATAACTAAACTCCTTACATTTTAGAAACCCGTGCGTAAAAAATATCACGACTACTGGGCTTCAACTCTGACAAAGATGACACTTTAAAATCGTCATTCAACATATCTTTCAACGATTGTTTGTCTACACCTTCAGCTATTTTTAACTTAGCTAACTTTTGCACTTCTTCTAATGTTTTACTATCAAACTTACCAAGTTTATCGTCTTCCGTGGTATCTACCCCCATAATCGACGAACCTTCGTCAACTTCCGTTGGTTCTACACGTTCACCACCCTCAACCGCAATCTCAATATCAATTGCATTCTCAATCGTTGAGCAAAGTTTTTCCATTGTTTCGTGGAATTTTTCCAACGATACAGTTAGTTTTTTTATTTCACTTTCTATTGACATGATTTCTAATCCTCTATTTGTGATTCACTTATGATGCCGACAGGTAGGGAGAGTGATGGAGAGGTTACCAATCTAAATTGCAACTACTTTGGAGGCATAAACAACTTAGGAGTATCCAACCATCAACCTATCGACATTGAACAGTTATAGGGTTATATTTTACTATTGTCAATATTAAATGTGACATATGTAAATTGTATTTACATTACTGTGAACAAGTGTTACCTTTCTAAACTTACTTATATTAATGCAAACAAGGTGTGATTATGACTACTAGACCGCTAATGACTTTGAATCAAATTAAAATAGGGCTCAAAGATATACGCTTCCATTCCGTAACACAAGCAACCAACTTGAGTTATCCCACATTACAAAGGTTAGCTAAAGGTGAAGCTAACAACTATACATTGGAAACTTTGACCAAGATATCCGATTATTTATGGGATAGAAAAGAAGCCGTAGATATTGATTAATTATAAAATCTAGGTTAAAACCGATGGTAAATAAGCATATTGTAAACGAATACCTAGATAATGACAAAACTCTTACCCTGCTACAAAACAACACTAAGAAGTTAGTAAGAAAAGATTTGCTTCCCAAAACAATAACCAAGGAGGTGTTGCACAAGTACAAAGGTAACTTGGCATGGGTATTGGGTATGAACGATTTGGTAGTGGATGTTGACCCTAGAAACGGGGGTTTTGAAGGTTTCGACAAACTGAAATCACATATCAAAGAACATGACCCACATCTTGAGCTAGAACCTACAGTATACACCGCACAAGGGGGGTTTCACATATACTTATCAATTCCCACAAACTATCAAGGTGAGCGATATAGGAAGGAATTGAAAGATTATGAGGGGGTTGAGTTCATAACCTCAGGTCTTAGATGTCTGATTGCTGGTTGTGAAACAGAAAAAGGTAGTTACACATGGGGTGATGACTTAACAGGTGGGTTCACACAAGAGATTGCTCCTAACTCCATAATGTCACTAATCACCAGAAGTGACGAACCAGTAACCAAACCTGTAACTAATTATGATAAACCCACTTCAAAAAAGGTTGAAGGGTGGTTAGATACCCTAGACCCGTCCACAGATTATAACACTTGGCTCAATGTGGGTATGGCACTGCATAATTGGGACAGTGAAAACGGTTGTGACTTGTGGGTTAATTGGTCTAAGTATGGTGACAATTACGAGGTTGGAGTATGTGATGACAAGTGGAAAAGCTTCAAATCGGATTCCGAAAATGGGGTGACTATAGGCACTATATCGCATATGGCTAAAGAAGGTCGTTACGATGAGTTGACCCAGAGGGTGGACGACTACATATCTAAGATAAACAAAGCTAACCAGAAAGAAATTGAATTGAATATAATACCCAAAATAAAAAGTTGCGGGTTTAATGGGACAGATTTGGAAAAATTATGCCTATCTATAAAAGATAAATATAAATCCTTTGGTTCACCCATAGGAATAGCACATATAAGAAAATTATTAGTGAACAATGTGCAAAAGTTGGATGATGTGGTACCTGCATGGTGTAACAAGTGGTTGCACGTGAATTCGCACGACCAGTTTGTGAACATGGATACGAGAGAATGTTACAGTTACTCATCTTTCAATCAAGTCAACGGTAAGTTTGTCCCACGGGGTGGCGGAGGTCACAAACCTTCAGCCTCCAAATTCACGGCAGATGGTGGATTGATACAACAAGTGTCGTCTATAACATACCTACCCACATATAACGGGGCTATATGTCAGATTGATGGTAAGAAGTTATTCAACACATTCAATCCGAAATCAATACCCAAGGAAGCTGCTGAATTAACTGAAGGAGGTAAACAATATGTAGAAATGTTGGTAAATCACATCAACATGATTATAGGGACAAAAGAAGACTCAAAAATATTTATAGAATGGTTGGCACATCAAGTACAACACCCGGGTAAAAAGATTTTGTGGTCACCCCTAATACAAGGAGTGCAAGGGATAGGTAAGTCATTCTTTGGAAATATATTACGTCAATGCCTTGGTGACGCAAACGTTGGGGTCATAGGCCCAAAAGATATCGCATCAGATTTCAACCAGTGGGCAACAGGCGTGTGCGTAAACATAATAGAGGAATTGAAAATATCCGGTAAAAATAGATTTGAAGCTGCAAACGCTTTGAAACCTTTAATAACTGAACCAATAATCCCCGTGCATGCGAAGAATGTAAATCTATACAACACATACAACACCTGCAACTACATAGTGTTTACAAACTACAAGGATGCCATCCCCTTGGAGTATGGAGATAGGAGATGGTGGATAATATTCTCAAAATTAGAATCCGACAGTGATTTAATAAAGAACTTTGGCAAAAGCACTGAAGACTATTTTGATGAATTGTTCGAGGGTTTAGGTAAGTATTCAAGTGAAGTTAGATTGTGGTTGTTAGACCATAAAATAAGCGACGAATTTATGAAAATTAAAAAAGCCCCCATGACATCACACAAGAGAATCATGATAGCAACTGAAGAATCTGCCAACGATGGTTATGTGGAAGTTAGAAACGTCATAGATGATGGTGGAGACTACTATAATAAAAAAATAATAGCTTCTGAAAACTTATGGTTAGATATGATAATGCTTCACCCAGACGTATCATTGAATAATAGAAGTAAGAACATGATACTAAAACGGTTGGGGTATCTGAACATACGTAGTCGATTCCGTGTCGATGGTGAACTAAAAAGTATTTGGGCAAAGTATGATTATTCCGATGATGAGATAAGAGAATCTCTATCAAAAGCCTCCCCGAATGACGGATTTTTACTATAATCAACTACAACCTCCACTACTGTTCGTAAACTATCGTTAATCCGAACATTAAACAATCAATAGTAGTTAATGTTCGAATAACTTTTTTACGAACAGCGTTAACAATTCAAATATCGCAAAAAAACCAACTGTTCGGATTAAATCCACATTCCGAACAGGTAATTATCTGTTCGTAAAAAAGTTATTCGAACATTAACTATTGAAGTTAACGTTTGAAGTGTTCGGAATGTGAAAACACTTCGAACACTTATTTAACAATTGGTTACGTTAACCTGTCAGTTGTGTGAATTGTCAATATGCAACCGGTAAGTGTTTTCTATTGCAAAACAATAGAATTCTATTTCGAACAGGTTATTATCAGGTAGAATCAATAACTTGAGCTATTGTGTTCGGAATGTTCGGAATAAACGTCACTTTACTGAGATATATAGGAATTTTTTTATTTTTTTGTAGTACACTGTATCCCGATTTGCAGTTATTCCGAACACTTCGAACAGTTGACTTTGAACTTTTGTTGAACGATAAGGAATTAATAGATTTGGCGTGTTGTAAAGTTTACTCCACAACTAAACTTTTTGGTGTTATGGAGTAAAATGATATTGAATATGTGATTGACAATGTGTGATATGTATGTTAAATTAAAATCCTCCTTATTAAAGAGGTTATTGTATCTCTGTTGGACGTTAAGGTTTAACGGGGTCAGACAACCATCAAAAGTGATATCACATAAAGTACTTGTATCATTTTTGAAATTCACGTGATGCTGTCGAGTCTTGGCGTGAAGTGTAAGTTTTCATATTACTGTCTTGCTAACGTGATATGAAGCTCACAGGTGGTGATATGTGAATATACGGGGTTGTATTGAATCTGCAATTTTCGTAAATTTGTATGCCACACATCACCACAAAACTGGGTAGACGTACCTAGTAACTCGATAAAGTGTGGTAGGTGGCAATCTAGTAAATTGCTGCCTACCACCTGAACACATAACATATTGTAGTTGACACTATGTAACATACGTGTTAATTTAAAGTTAGAGCAATATGTTATGTGTTGGGGGTGATTGTGGTGATTTGTGCTTTATTATTCACCACCCCTAACGTATTTTAATGCTTGTATAACTAACTCTAAAAGTGGCACGCATATTTTGACACAGAGTGCCACTTTTCTTTTGAATAAATCACCCAAACACATCGCAGTTGACACCATGTAACATAACTGTTATTTTGACATGAGGTTAACGATTTTAGGTGGATGATGTACCACACACGAAGAAAAGACGTAAATGAGGCTCGCAGACTGTTAGCTAAGATGCAGGAGCAGGGGGGTGATACCCCACTTTCGTTCATGTTCAAAGTTTTAAACCATCCAAAACTAGATTACCCGATTAAGTTGGAGGCTGCTGCAAAGTTAGCACCATATCTATACAGTAAACAACCTGTAGAGTTACAACATACGGGTGAAATACAAGCGTTAGCCTTCTATACCCCCAATAGGCGAGAAATGAAAGTTTGCGATTCCGATTTCATAGACCCTGAGGACGTGGATATCGATGACTTATGACCTAGTTAAAGATTACTGCGATAATGTAATCGGAAACCTAACCTTACCACAGAAGAAAATTTTTTATTCAGATAAGAGGTTTAAGGTTGTGGTTGCTGGTCGCAGGTTTGGTAAAACGGTGTTGGGTATAAACGATTGCTTATACGAGGCTATGCAAGGTTCAAATAGAGAAATCTGGTACGTTGCACCCACTTACATGTTGGCGAAATCCTTGGTATGGGAAGCGTTAAAAGGTTCTATACCTATAGAGCTGTTGAAAAGTAAGAATGAGAAAGAATTATCAATAGTCCTAAGAGGTTTCAACTCCAAGATTGTTTTGAAGGGTGCTGACAATCCTGACAGTCTGAGGGGTGCAGGGTTAAATCATGTGGTATTTGATGAGGCTGCTGATATATCACCTGAGGCATGGTATCAGGTGATATATCCAGCTCTCACAGATAAACAAGGTTCAGCGTTATTTATCGGAACACCTCAAGGTTACAATTGGTTTTATGACTTGTATGTTGACGCTGAGAATGATTCGCTTTGGCAAGCGTTCACGTTCACTACTGCGGACGGTGGTAATGTACCGCAAGAGGAGTTGGATTACGCCAAGCGGACATTGTCGAAAAAACACTACGAACAAGAGTTCTTAGCTTCATTTGAAACTTTGTCAAATAGAGTTTACTTTACTTTTGATAGGCGATATAATGTTGATAGTAGTGTCGAAGATTTGGGGGGTGATATTCACATTGGGATGGATTTTAACGTTAGCCCTATGTCGTGTACGATAAGTAGTAAGTGTTCAGACCAATTACACACGTGGGACGAGATATGCATATTGAACGGTAATACTGAAGAAATGGCACTAGAGATAAAAACCAGATTTGCAGATAGAAAGATTATAGTTTATCCCGACCCCTCTGGAAAGAGTAGGAAAACAAGTGCGGTGACAGGTAGAACCGATTTTACTATATTGAGAGAGTTCGGGTTTGAAGTTGTGTCACCTAACAAAGCGCCACCCGTAGTTGATAGGATTAATGAGGTCAACGCCTTAATGTGTAATTATAAGGAACAAAGACGGGCGTTCATTCACCCCAGATGTAAGAATTTGATAAAAGGTTTTGACGGTTTGACGTATAAAAAGGATACGTCGCAGCCAGATAAGACTTTGGGGTTAGACCACTTCCCCGACGGTTATGGTTACAAAGTTCACATGATGTTCCCTATCGTTGGGAATAAGGTTAGTAAGTTAAAAATATTAGGGTTGTAATTATGTCAGTTGACACCGAACACGAGACGTATAAAGAATTTAAAAGTATCTGGTCGAAATGTAGGGACGTGGTGTCGGGTCAAGAGAAGGTGCATAGTAAAGGTGACCTATATCTACCTAAGTTGTCAGGTCAAAACTCATCGGAGTACGAGGCATATAAATATAGAGCTTTGTTTTACAATGCCACCCAAAGGACAGTTGACGCAATGGTTGGGTTATTGTTCAGGAAAGACCCTAACGTTGAAGTTCCGACAAGTGTTGAACTTTGGTTAGATAACATTGATATGCAAGGTAACTCGTTAGATAATTTTGTACAGAAGTTAGCTGAGGATGTGTTGACTGTGGGGAGGTACGGTGTACTTGTTGAACACCCTGTAAAGACGGACGACGTAGTTACTCAAAATGACGCTGAGAGGGTGGGATTGAGACCTTTTATAACGGGTTACTCTGCTGAAAATGTTGTGAATTGGAACACCACCGTAGTAAACAACGTCACACTACTCAATCAAGTGGTACTGAGGGAGTACAGTACCGAGCCAGGTAATAGTGATTTTGAGTGGAATTGCGTAGAGAAATATAGGGTTTTAGATTTGAGCCTTGAGAATGGTGGGCGTTACCGACAAAGAGTCTTTAGAGCAGTAGATAACGGTAACTTCATGTTGGAATCGGAAGTATTCCCTACAAATAACGGTAATCCGTTTTTTGAAATACCGTTTATTATTATCAGTGCTAAAGATTGTGATTTCGAGGTTGTTAAACCCCCTATTTTGGACTTGGTAAATGTAAATGTATCTCATTACGTGACTACTGCGGATTTGGAACATGGTGCACATTACACAGGACTACCTACAGTGGTGGTAACTGGTCACAGTAAAGGTGAAAATGAGTCGTTTAAGATTGGTTCAACTTCAGCGTGGGTATTTGCTGAAGAAGAAGCGGACGTAAAATATCTAGAGTTCACAGGTCAAGGGTTGGAGGCTTTGGAGAAACGTACCGCATCAAAAGAGCGACAAATGGCAACATTGGGGGCAAGATTGTTGGCTGAGGATAAGGCTGCAGCTGAGACGGCAGAAGCTCACAATATAAAACGGCAAGGTGAAAACTCAGCTTTATCAGCGGTAGGACAATCGATATCGTCGGGTGTAACACAAGCGTTGCGGATTTTGTCCGAGTGGTCTGGTGTGGACGGCGGAGAGATTGAATATTCCATAAACGATGACTTTACACCTGATAGTATGGATTCAACCATGCTGGTGGCATTACTTCAAACGTGGCAATCTGGGGGTATGTCATACGTAGAATTTATCCGAAATCTAAAAAGAGGGGAGTTGATTAGTGCGGATAAAAGTGCTGGAGATGTGAAAGATGAGATTGAGCTTGAGGGTCCCATAATTACCAACACTGTAGATGAAGGGTTTTAATGGTCAACGCTAATGATGAGATTTTTGAAAAGACCTTAGACCAACAGTTGAACAGCTTTAGGATTGAGGGTGATATACGGACTAAGGTTTTGAAAGACTTGTTGAAAATGGAAAAAAAGATAATCAAGAAAATTGAACTTATCGCACCGGAACAAGCTGAGAACTTCACAACTAGACGACTTAACCGAATGTTGAGAGAGGTTAGAAAGATAATTAGAACCGACTATAAAGATATAGATAAAAAACTTGGTGAGGAGTTGGCGGAGTTGGCTAGAATAGAATCTAAAAGACAGGGGGTTATATTAGCCGATTCCTTAGATGTGGAGTTAGATACCGACTTTCTGCCTATATCTAAGATAAATTCAATCTACAAAAATTCTTTGATTGAAGGTGCACCAAGTTCTGAATGGTGGTCAAGGCAGTCTTCACAATTGCAAAGAAAGTTTCAAGATGAGATGCGTGTTGGGATTCTTTCAGGTGACACTAACGCACAACTTGTGCGTAGGGTTAGAGGTAGTAAAAGTTTTAATTTTAAAAACGGTATAATGCAAGTTTCGAGAAGGAACGCCGAGGCTCTGGTTAGAAGTTCTGTGCAAACATCGTCTAATCAAGCTAGATTTGAGATGATGGAAGCTAATGTAAATTTGATAGGTTCATATAGACATGTGTCAACTTTGGATTCGAGAACTAGTAGCGTATGCATTGTTAGGGATGGTAAACGGTGGAAAGCTGACACTAAAGAACCCCTAGGACATTCGCTACCTTTTCTAATACCCCCGATACATTGGAATTGTAGGAGTAGTTCAGTTGCTGAGGTTAAGGGTACTAGATTACCTAAAGATGCAACTAGAGCTTCCGACTCTGGGGAAGTGCCTGCAAATGACAATTTTGAGGATTTTTTATCTAAGAAAGGTAAAGGTTATCAAGATGAAACTTTAGGTAAAGGTAAAGCTGAATTGTGGAGAAATGGGAAAATAACTTTAAATCAACTTTTAGACCAGCAGGGTAACCCTTTGACGTTATCCCAGTTGGAAGCTAAATATAATCAATAAAGGAGTGTCCAAATGGATTTAACTGAAGTGAAAAACTTTTTATCTACTAACGATGAAGGAAAAACCTATCTCAATGAGTTGATAGAGAAAGCTAAGGAGGGGTTAGTGAAGAAGAATAGCGAGTTGTTGGGTATAAATAAGAAGTTGAAGACTGAGAAAGAGGAGGTTAAGAAAATTAACGACAACCTAATTGCCGACAATGAGAGGCTTGAGGATTCTAAAACGCAAAAAACCAGTGACGTGGAGGAGGCTTTGAAGAAGCAAAAAGAGCGTTATGATAGGGATTTTGAAAAATTGACGGGTGAAAAAAATTCAATTTCGACCCAATTGACTAGTTTATTAGTTGATTCTGGCTTAAAAGATGCATTAATTTCATCAAATGTGTCAAAAGAGTATTTACCTGCGGTGACGGCTCTGTTAAAGTTAGATAACAAGATTGAAATATCTTCAGAAGGAGATATACCGAAAGCCGTAATTGGTAGTGAAGACTTGTCGGACTTTGTTAAAAGTTGGTCGGAGTCGGATACAGGTAAATTATACACCTCTGCAAGGGATAATTCAGGCGGTGGAGCTCACGGCTCAAACATTAAAAGCAACGCTATAAATGTCGGGAACTTGTCACCACAAGATAGGATGGTGTTAGCAAGAAAACAATCACAAAGCAATTAAATTTAAACAAGGATAATTATAATGCCTATTACTTTAGTCGAAGCTAACAAGTTAGCGTTAGGACGTAACCAAACAATGTTATCAGCTATCATAGAATTGTTTGCCACAACGTCACCAATTCTAAAAATCTTACCTTTCAGAGATATTGAAGGGAATGCTTTATCTTACAATCTGCAAGAGACTCTACCCGGTATCGGATTTAGAGGGGTGAACGCTGCTTTTGCAGAATCAACCGGTGTAATCAACCCAAAAACTGAGCAATTAGTTATTGCTGGTGGTGATATGGACGTTGACAGTTTCATCATTAATACTCAGGGTTCAGGTATACGTGAAACTCACGAGACTATGAAAGTTACGGCTGCTGCATTACGTTGGACAAAAGAATTTATTAAGGGTGACAACACCACAGACCCTACGGTATTTAGTGGGTTACAAGCTCGTGTTTCTGGAGATCAGGTGATTAGTGCCGGTAGTGATTCAGGTGGGTCAGCATTATCTTTGAATTCCTTGGATAGGTTAATTGACCAAGTGAGTGGTCCAACCCATTTAGTAATGAACAAGACTCTACGTCGCAGATTAACCGCAGCTTCAAGAGACCCTGCGGTTGGTGGTGATATTCATCGTACGGTTGACCAGTTTGGGGTGCAAGTCACGTCATATGCAGGATTACCCATTTTGGAGATGGAGCGAGATAATGAGGATAACGAAATCTTAGGTTTTGATGAAGCTGCCTTCACGGGTACGCCCACAGCAACATCAATTTACTGTTTGAGTGTCGGTACAAATAAGTTATCTGGTATTCAAAACGGTGGTATTCGAGTTAGAGACTTAGGAGAATTACAATCTAAACCTGTTATGCGTACACGTGTGGAATGGTACACGGGTATGACTATATATAATGGGAGGTCTGTGGCGAGATTGAACCATATCGCTGATGCACCAGTTGTCAAATAATTATTTATAAGGAGTAAGTACTATGTCTATTAATTCACAACGCCCCATTGCTAACGGTGTCGTCAAAGATGTTTTATTAGAGTTAAAAGATTCGGGTTTGGTAGCTGTGTCTGCAGCTGCTCAAGTCGGTGGTCAGGATAAAATATTAGATTTAGGTTTAGGTAAGTTTAGAGCTGACGTAATTATTGATGCTTCAGCGGTTGAAGTTGACACGGATGATGAACGTTATACTATCATCACTCAATTCTCAACTTCAGATACCTTTGCATCCAATATCGTGAATGGTACAACGTTGTACCTAGGTTCTGACGGTGGGGCTTTGGCAAACGCTGATACGGGTAATGTTGAAGGTAGATATAAACTACCTTTCACAAACATAATTGATGATGTACACTATCAATATATGCGATTGTTTACGATTGTGAGTGGTACAATTGCCACAGGTATAGATTATGAAGCTTTTGTAACTATACGATAGTTGTTGAAAGAGGTGGGGGTAACTCTCCACCTCTATAATGCGGAGTAAAAATATGTCCATAATTTCCCAACGTCTTGTTGCCAATACCAACACTCAAGACGTCACCTTAATACTGAAGGATAGTGGTTTTGTGTTGACTTCTTCACCTGCCCAAGTTGATGGTCAGGACAGGATAATTGATATCGGTACGGGTAAGGTTGAAGGTGATGTGATTGTAAAGGTTACAGACATTGAAGTTGACTCAGGAAACGAATTGTATGGTATCATTTGCCAATTTTCAAATGATGGTACTTTTGCATCGGGGGTAACGTCACCATTAACGCTATTTGCTGGAGTACCGAACCCTATACCGGGTGACATCACCTTAGGTGTGGGTAATTACACGTTACCTTTTGTAAATGTGTTTGGGGATGTACATTATAGGTATATGCGTCAATATACGTTCATACTTGGTGCAGTTGTGTCAGGTATCAACTACACTTCTTATATAGTTTATAAATAAAAGGATTAGAATAATGATAAACGAAGAATATACGAAAGTCGTAAGACTAAAATCCAAAGATGAAGAATTGTTCAAGAAAGAGGGTGTGATAATAAGACGACCCATTGACGCTAGGGAGATTTTAGCTTCTGGAGGTTATGAAGTGGTTCCTAACATTACTAAAGTGGTTGGGGTTGCAAACGTCTTAGATGATAAGGTGGAGTTGATTAAGTCTATGAATACTAAAACTCTAACTTCATTTGTTAAAAATGAGGGTTTGAACGTGAATATTTCTTCTGGAAATCTAGTTGAAAAGCGGAGTAAAGTTATAGATGCGTTACAAAACCCCCCGGAACAGGAGGTTGAACAGGAAGTTGAACAGGAAGTTGAACAGGAAGTTGAACAGAAAGTTGAACAGGAAGTTGAACAGGAAGTTGAACAGAAAGTTGAACAGGAAGTTGAACAGGAAGACGATGATTTATAGTGTAGGTGTGGTATGGTTTTAGTAGTTGAGTCAGGTGAAGGTGATTTATATGCCGATGCTTACGTAAGCATCGCCTTTACCGATACTTATCATTCTGACAGGGGTAACCTTGACTGGGCATCGGTTATAACCTCAGTCAAAGAGGAAGCTATCCGTAACGCTACTGAATATTTAGACGCAACGTATGGTTGGATAGGTTACATAAAGTTACAGACTCAGGCGTTAGGTTGGCCCAGAACATTTGCGTATGATAAAGAGGGTCGGGATTTGAGTGATATCGTACCTTTGGGTGTTGAAAGGGCTTGCTCTGAATTAGCGTTAACCGCCCTTTCATCAAACCTTCTGGACAATACCACGCGTTCGGATTTTGTAACTAGAGAAAAGGTTGACGTAATTGAGGTGGAATATAAAGACGGGTCGCCTAAAGGTGTGCAGTACAACTATGTGGATAGATTGTTGGGTGGTTTAACTTCTGGTTCGGCAGATTCTTCGCAAGTTAGTTTGGTGAGGGTTTGATATGGTAGATTATGCGAAGTTGTCAGATACAGCCCTGAGCTTGATTGATGATAATGGTAGGGATTTAGTGTTGCGGAATACGTCGGGTGGGGTGTATGATACTTTGACAAATTCTATAACTGGTGCAACTGTAGTGGATGAGAATGTTAGGGGTGTCATGTCTGGTTACTCTAAGATGCAGGTGGACAATAAGAATATTAAAGTTGGTGATAAGCTTTTCATACTACCTGCTAGGGGGATTTCTGGGGAAGTTAATCAAGATACCGTTATTATAGACGGTTCCGACGAATGGTACGCAATAAAGGTTGATGAGATTAGACCGGGTGACGTGGTAATCATGTATAAAGTTCAGGTGAGAAAATGACCATAAACTTGAGTAAGCTAGCTATAGCTATACATAAAGCAGAGAAGGAGATTGAGTTGACAACTGTGAACGTGATGAAGTCTTTGGCATTACAGATAGATCAAAGTCTAGTATTAAATACACCACGTGACACGGGTAGAGCTGCTGGTAACTGGATAACTTCAATAAAAGAACCTTCAAGGGAAGTTAGAGAAATTGAGTCAAATGGTGGTATACCCACAGAAGACCTTGACGTAATTGCTAGTGCAAAACTTGGTGATACCATATACATATCTAACAACCTACCGTATATCGGGGTACTGAATGACGGCTCTTCTCAACAAGTGGCTGCAGGTTTTGTTGAAAAGTCAATTATAGTTGCTGAGGAGAGTTTCAATAGTGAGGGTGAGTTATGACGTTTTCAGATAGAAAAAAGGAGATGTTGGGGTATTTCAGTACTAACCTGTTGGGGATAAGTGACCCTCAAATTGTGTGGGACGGTGTTGCCAACGAAGCTATTGATAAAGATATACCTTGGATTTCTGTGTCAATACAACCTACTATAGCTAACATAGTTAACTTGAATAGGTTATCAAAAAGGGTTAGGCATGTGGGTTTGTTCATTGTACAGATTTTCATCAAACCTAACCGGACTACTGAGCAAGCTGATATATTGGTGGATGCTGTTGGTTCAGCATTGGAGGGTAGTCGTAGTTCGAACGGTGTAATATTTACCACCACAAATATCAATAGAGTGGGTGTGACCAACGGTTACTACCAAATAAACACCTTTACAAGGTATAAGTACGATGATGTGCGTAATATTTAATTCGGTTCACCTACGGTTATCGCCGATTTTGTTTAATTAAAATGAGAGTAACAACATGGAACTAGTACGGATTAAATTTTTACGTGATAAAGGTTCGGCAAAAAGAGGTCATAGGGGGTATTATGAGAAGTCGGTTGCTGAAAGATTGATTATTTCAGGTGTGGCTGAAAAGGTCACCAGTCCTAAGAATGAAGTGAAACCTAAAATCAAGGATAAAAAATAATGTCAGATACATCACAAGTACAGGTACGCATATATGAAGAAGTGTCATGGGGCGAAGACCCTAGCACTTCCAACAAGATGTCGGATTTAAATATTGTTTCCGCAGACCTAAAAGCTGAGGTTAGAAAGAAAAGCTCTGACGTTATCAGAAGTGACGGTAACAACAAGAGTATAAGCTTGATTGGTAAGGGTGCTTCTGGGTCTATGGGTTACGAGTTGGCTCACAAGGAGTTAGAGACAATTTTTGCAGGGTTGTTGCGTAGCGACTATTCGACACCGCTTGACGTTACTGCTGCGACCATATCAGCTACTGATATAGGTAACACTATTGATGATAGTGGTAGTGGTTTTGGTGATGCTGTGGTCGGGCAATGGGTCAGAGTATCGGGATTTTTGGGTGACCCCTTAAACAACGGGTTTGCTAAAGTTACAGCTGCCACAGCTGCACAATTGACTTTGTCGGCTATAGATTTATCCGATGAGGCGTTGGGGAACCCTATTACTGTGGAAGGTCGTTTTTTGGTCAATGGAATAGCTGAAAAGTCCTTTTTAATTGAGCAACAATTTTCGGCAGCAGATTTTGAATACTTCACAGGTATGGAGGTGGTGAGTTGTACGTTCAACTTTGTCTTAGACGACCACGTTAAAGTCACCTCTGAGTGGTTGGGTAAAGAGGGTTTTAGAGCTGTAACAACTCAAGGCGACGGTTCTCCAAATCCTGCGGAAACTACGCAATCAATGGGTGTTGTTGATGCATTATCCTTTTATATCGACAATACTTTGACTGTGGAGGATGTGGTATCATTCAACGTGACAGCCACCCCAGTACTTAGAACACAAAACGCTATAACTGCGAGGGGTTTAGCTGTGGGAATTGGTTCAGGTACGTTTAACGTCACGGGTACTTTAGAGGTTCACAACGAGAACAACGATTTACTATCTGATATGGACGGTTTTGAGACGAAATCTTTAACCGTGATTGTTGGAGACACTGACGGGAATAACATCGTTTTAGATTTCCCAGCGTGCAAACTTAGTGACGGAACAAGAGCGGTGCCGGGTCAAGATCAAGATGTGATCACGTCCATACAATTTGAAACACTACTAGACGAAACTATTGCGGGTCAAATGGGTATTACAATCATTGACGCACTTTAGTTACTTCTTACCCTGTTTTAACCTTGTGTTTTATGTGGTGGAAGGGTGTCGCAGGGTCACCAAGAAGCCACTCCTAAATATAGGAAACTGTTATGACTAATTTACTAGATGTATTTGGTACCGATTTAACCTTAGAAAAAGAAGGCGTGTGGGTTGAATTTGCGGAAGGGATTAAATTTAAAATACGCCCTATGCGAAACAAAAAATTTATAGCACTTTTGCAAAAACTACAGAGACCTTACAAGTCCGCAATTAGAAATGGCTCTATCAAAGAAGACTTGCACCAAGGGTTAATAACCAAAGCGTTGGCAAAAGAGGTGGTTGTTGACTGGTTGGGTGTGAATGATTTGGAGTCTGGTGAACCTTTAGATTACTCTTGGACTAACGCTACAAGATTGTTATCCGATGCTAGAATGGAAAGACTGTTATTGATGGTCGTAGAAGTTGCTGGAGAGCAAGAAACCTTTAAAAATATTGAGGAAGAAGAAACGGAAAAAAACTCAGAGAAGTCCTCAAGTGGCAATTCCAATGGGAAGAAATCAGCGAAAAGTTAAAACCGCTGATTGCTCGTGGGAAGCCGATAAAAGAGTGGGATGATAGACCCGTTTTATTTGAGGACTTACACCCTGTGTGGGGTGCATTTTGGACATTACACAAAGGTAGAGTGTGTGGAGTATCTGGGGTTAATCCTATACAGGTATCTGAAATCATATGTTATAGTAATGCTTTCAACATGGACATAGAAAATCTTTTGTTTTGTGTCCAAATATTAGATAATGAATACTTGAAGTGTATTCAAGACAAACATAAAGGGCGTGAGAAGGTGAAGTAATGACGACGGTACCCATTGACGTTAAGGTTGACTCCTCAGGTGCAAAATCAGGTGCAAAAGGGGTCACACGCTCTTTCAACTCTATCATGAGTAAGGCAAAACAAACTGACAGGGCAACAAGTAAGTTAAATCGAAGTTTGAAGGATACTGCTACGGTCACAAACCAACTTGGTAAATCTGTCAGAAGTTTTGCTATATTCAGTTCTGCGATAGCTTCCACAACCTTGGTTATAAAAAATAGCGTCGCTCAAGCTATTAAATACAGAACCGCCTTAGCTGAGGTAAATACACTTGTTGGGGACACCTTCAACTTTCAGAAGTTGAAGGAGGGTGTCAGAGAGGTTTCACTTGAATTTGGGAAAATGCCCACAGAACAAGCTAAAGCTGCCTATCAAATCATATCGGCTGGCGCGTCTTCTGCTGCGGAAGCGTTGGATATTCTCAGTGCGTCTAACAAGTTAGCTATTGGGGGCGTAACTCAAGTTTCCGTTGCTGCCGACGGTCTGACGAGTATTTTAAATGCTTACGGGGATGGTGTTAAGGGTGCCACTGAGGTCAGTGATGCACTATTTGTTGCAATGAAGGGTGGTAAGACTACCATAGGTGAGTTGAGTGCTGCAATAGGTAAAGTGGCACCTATTGCAGCACAAACAAACGTATCACTTGATGAATTGTTAGCGTCGATATCCGCACTTACCAAAGGGGGTATTGCTACGACTGAGGCGGTGACGGGTGTCAGAGCAATTCTTGCAGCCGTGGCGAAACCTACCAAAGAAGCTACCGATTTAGCCAAAGAACTAGGTATAGAATTTAGTGCGTCCGCTTTGAAGGCTAAGGGTTTTGCAGCTTTTTTGCAAGAACTTAAAGAAAAGACTGGGTCTAATACTGAATCTATGGCTCAATTGTTCGGGGGTGTTGAAGCCCTAATTCCCATATTAGCTTTGACAGGTAAATCCAGTAAAGACTTTTCAAAAATATTAGATGATATGGGTAAAAAGGTTGGGGAAACAGGTGAAGCTTTCGAAAAGATGGCCAGTACCCCAGAACAAGCCATAAACAGGCTTAAAGTTAGGTTTGTCGACTTAAGCATATCTATTGGGGATAGTGTTACGGATAGGATGTTACCAGCCATTAAAGCCCTCACTGAGAACTTTGACGCAATGGTTGTTGTGCTGATTGGTGGTATTGGTGGTATAGGTGTAGCTTTAGCGTTAATATTCCCACAAATAACCGCGGTAACGGTGGGGGTGTTGGCAGCAGTCGCAGCGTTTGAATTGTTAAGGGATACGTTCCCAGCAATAGATGACGCCTTTAAAGGTTTGATACATGACCTAAATGAAGTTACCAACCCTCTCAAAGCACTAAATGCGTTATGGATAGTTGGTATAGGAGAGATGGCAAAGTTTGCACTATCAGTGAAAAACTTAGGTTCTGCGATACTGACGGCAATAGTCGAACCATTTAAAAAAATAGCTAGGATATTTTCAGCTTTCTGGCAAGATTTGACATCTTTGGCAAATCCTTTTGGCGGTTCAGGTTTCTCTAACAAATTGGAGAGGGAGTTGCAGACTGGTTTTGTAGATGAGTTCACGGGAGCATTCCAAAAAGTTAGGTCAGAAGGTGAGGTATTTGATAACTTAATAGATTCATGGGTGGATGGTAAGCTTGTGGAGTTGTCTGATTCGGCAACACAGGTTGCAAAGTCAGTGGGTAGCGGTGACAAAGATAGTATTTCTGGAAGTTTGGAAGTGGCTTCTAAATCAGTCAACGAACTCGGCGAGGATTTCGAAGGGTTAGATAAAATTTTCAAAGGTGTTGGTAGAACAATAAAAGACTCGTTCAACGACTTGTTCAAAGGGTTGTTTAGCAAAGGTAAGTTTGAGTTTGATGACTTCTTGGACAATATGTTATCTGGTTTTTCACAGACTCTAGCTAACATGGCGACCATGGCTATATCTAAGCCTGTAATTGTTCCGATGGTGGGTACTGTTAGCGGTATGTTTGGTAATCAGGATACGGCACTTGCAGGTTTAAGTAGTCAAGGTGCTGGAGGATTTGGCGATATAA
>Ga0255048_10001038_pt1 | contig 20264 bp, 18 predicted proteins | sample JV7_2_2_MG_FD_183619 | JGI IMG/M metagenome (GOLD analysis project Ga0255048, IMG submission 183619) | Seawater microbial communities from Jervis Inlet, British Columbia, Canada - JV7_2_2 | ecosystem: Environmental > Aquatic > Marine > Inlet | place: Canada: British Columbia | collected 2016-10-06
CCCTGATCCTCACTTTGCCGGAGACCAGGGGCGCGGTCCTGCATCAGGAAGGATCTCCTGTGGCTTCTGCAGCCGGCATCCAAGTGGTGACACCGGAAACCTGACGGTCAATCCGGGAACGGCGCCCGCTGGATCATCTCGCCAAAGCCATTGGACATGAGGAAGCTCATTCGGCTGCCGGGGCGCCTGCCACCCTGCTCGCCCGCCAGGTCGGCTAGCTCATCCTTGAAGTGCAGGCGGGGATGTTTTGAAAGCACCTCGTCGCGGGTGGCCGGGTGGATCTCGTGCAACCTGGCCCCTACTACGTCAAGGCCGGACCCGGCCCGCAGCAGATGAGCTTCGGGCTCATCGCCGAGCGGGACCTTAACGTTCAGATGTAGGCAGATGGCCTCGGCGAGTTCGCCTGCCCGTTCGATCGACCATCCTCCGTCGCGAGCGAACTCGCCTGCCGCCAAGGCCCCCTCGTAAGCAAAGCAGTGGTAGCGGTCATCTTGAAAGCCGAAGGAATCGGTAAGTCCCAGGTCATGCAGGAGCGAGGCAACCCAGAACAGCTCAACGTCGAATCGAACGTCTCGCGCCTGGGCCAACAGGCTCCCCCAGTAGAAGGTCCTCAGGCAATGATTTGTCAGGCTCGGGGAGCTGTTGGTGGCACACAAGTCGGCCGCCCGGCGGGCAATGACAGAATCCGGCACCACCACACTCTCCAGGTCGATTCGCTGGGCCGAACGCCTGGGGAGGAACCTGCGCAGCAGCAGGTCGGCCCGCACCCCTCCGGCCTGGGCCAACTGCATCAGGCGGTCTGACCGGGACATCCGGCCGCCGGTCCGTGTCGCCCACGCCATCGATCCGAAGTGAGTCATGGCGGCAGAGTAACGGTCAGGCCGGCCCGGCTGCTGGTCGCAGAGTGGAGGTGGCACGAAAATGCCACCAACCCAATGTGACCGCTCGCACCACGTTGAGCACGACGAGCCCCCACCAGACGCCCGGGAGTCCCCAGCCGGCCGGGACCACCGCGGCCATCACGGCCACGGCCAGCAGACCCGACAGGACCATCGCGCCGGCCAGGTATCCAAACTCGGCGGCTCCCATCACAATTCCGTCCCACACGTAAACCAGGGCCGCCAGCGGTTGCATGAGAGCCAGGATCGGCCACATGGACTCGATAGCGGATCTCACCTCGGCCTCGCTCGTGAACCATCCGGGGATCACCGAGCGAGTGAGGATGAGGGCAAACAGGAACCCCACACCGAGGACGGCTCCCAACTCCAGCAGGCGCACCGACACGTTCCAGGCGTCGAGCCGCCGCCGCTCGCCCACAAACCGGGCGATCAGGCTCTGGGCGGCGATTGCCAGGCCATCGACGACCAGAGCCAGGAAGATGAGGATCTGCATTGCTACCTGATGAGCTGCCACCTCTGCGTCGCCGATGGTGGCGGCCACCCTGGTGGCGACGGTGAAGGTAATCAGCAGGGCGGCGGTGCGGATGACCACGTCCCGGCCCACCCGCAGCAGGCCGAACAATTCGGCCGGGATTACCCGGGTCCGGCGCAGACCGAGGCGTCGCTTGATCAGGATCAGAAACCAGACCGCCCCGACCCACTGGGCAGCCAATGTCGCCACCGCAGCCCCGTTAAGGCCCCAGTTCGCCCCGAAGATGAGCAGCGGGTCGAGCACCAGGTTGACAACATTGAAACCAAGCGTCACGTAGAGGGGCGTGCGGGTGTCCTGATACCCACGGAAGGCGCCATGGCCCAGGGTGATTATCAGAACAGCCGGGGCAGCCAGGGCCCGTATCCGCAGGTAGCCGACCGCCTCGGAAACCACGCTTTCCGAGGCGCCCATCAAGCTGAGAATCGGATCGGCCGCCGCTTGCAGCACGACGGTGACCAACAGCCCCAGTCCGATGGCAGCAGCCAGTCCGTTGGCCACCACCCGACCCGCCCGCCCCGGGTCTCCCTCACCAAGGGCCTTGGCCACAAGCGGAGTCACTCCATAAGCCAGGAAGTTGAAGGCAAAGAAGGCAAGACCGAAGACGGCCGCGTCGATCCCCAATGCCGCCAGCGATGAGGTACCAAGACGCCCTACAAAAGCGGTGTCAACCAGACTGACAAGAGGATCGGCCGCCAAAGCTCCCAGGGCGGGGATTCCCAGCGCCAGGATGCGGCGATCGTGGGCCCGGCGCGCGGCGCGGCCGGTCACTCCGGAGCCGGGGTCTTATCAGGGTAGGGACAGAGCTCATTGAGGGGACACTCGTAGCAGAGAGGCTTGCGGGCATTGCAGACATCACGTCCGAATTGAATGAACCGCATTGAGATCCCCGCCCACTGCCTACGGTCGTAGAGCTCCCGCAAGTCGAATTCGATCTTGGTGGGGTCTGTGCTCTCAGTCAGGCCGAGCCGCCCGGACAGCCGCTTCACGTGGGTATCGACGGCTATCGCCGGCTTCCCCCACACCTCGGCCAGAACCACGCTGGCAGTCTTTCGCCCCACTCCGCGCAGCGTGATCAGCTGGTCGAGGTCATCCGGTACCTCGCCCCGGAAACGCTCCATCAAATCTGCCGACATGGTGACGATCGATTTGGTCTTTTGCCGGTAGAAGCCGGATGAGAAGATGACCTGCTCGACCTCCTCCAGGCGGGCTCCGGCCAGCTTGGCCGGAGTGGGCCACCGGTCGAAGAGAGCAGGGGTGACTGCGTTGACGTTCTCATCCGTCGTTTGCGCAGAAATGATGGTGGAAACCAGCAACTCCCAGGCACTCCGGTAATCGAGTGCGGTCCCCATCTCCGGGTAGCGACGCTTGAGACGTCGCAGTACCAGGCGGGCGCGCCGGCGGGTACTTTCGAATGCCTCCATCAGGCGGCGATAGTAGTTACCGGCAAGAGACCGGCCCCTCCTGGTATTTGACGGCTGGCCGGGCAGTGCCCAGCTGCGGTACCCTCTCGGCCGTGTTGTTGCGCAAGGCTGTTGAAGAATTCGGGCGGGTCGAAGGCAACCTGCTGAAGGTCGACGACTTCCTCAACCACCGGGTCGACACCGCTCTCTTCCCGGAGATCGGAGACGAGATCGCCAGACGCTTGTCAGATTCCCGACCCGATCTGGTCCTGACCGCCGAAGCCAGCGGGATCCCCCCTGCGATTGTTGCCGCCCAGGCCCTTGGTGTGCCGATGGTCTATGCCAAGAAGTACGTCGGCGTTGGCGAACGCTACACCTTCGCTCGCGAGGTCTCCTCACCAACCAAGGGAACCGAATACCGGGTAGAGGTGGCCAGGCGGGTGCTCCCACCCGGACAGAGGGTTGCCATCGTTGACGACTTTCTGTCGGGCGGCCGGACCGCCGAGGCGCTGGGCGAGATCGTTGAGGAAGCGGGAGGCGAAGTGCTCGGATTCATCTTCGTGATCGAAAAGACGTTCACGGGCGGACGGGACCGGTTGGAGAAGCACGGTTGGAACGTCGATGCCCTCGTTACCGTCACTTCCCTGGAAAACGGCGTGGCGGTGCTGGAGCCGGAGTGAGGATCCCGGACGATCGAATCGACGAGTTCCGGGACCTCTACACCGAGTGCTATGCCTGCGGCCTGGCCAATCCGATCGGTCTACACCTGGATGGTTTCCACCGTCGGTCGGCGACCGAGATCGGGGCCCACTTCGAGCCACGACCACAGCATCGAGGCACCGTCGGATCGCTGCATGGCGGAGTTATTGCCGCCGCTCTCGACGAGATTTGCGCCTGGACCGCAGTCTTGCTGGCCGACACTATGGCCGTGACGGCCACTCTCGATCTGAAGTTCCGCCGACCCGGTGAGACCACGGGCCGCTACACTCTGAGCGGCCGGCTGGGTGATGTGTCGGGACGCCGGCTCCGGATCACTGCCTCGCTCACCCGAGACGACGCCGTGATCGCCGAAGCGCAAGGCCTGTTTCTGGCGACCGATCCAGCGGCCTCGCTGTGGCCGTCAAACGCCTGACCGACCGGCCTGCGCCGCCCTGATTGGTGCGGCTGTGCTCTTCGGCGCCAAAGGCCGGCCCGGGTCGAGATAGAGGCGACGATCCCCTGCCGAATGCCTCGCCGATCTCAGGGGATGTAGATGTCGTCCCGATAGCTGGCGGCTCGACGGCGGTTGCGCCCGGGAAGACCGGCAACCCAGACAATGAACCGCAGCAATCCCGCCAGGGCCAAGAGAACCAGCATCAGCACCATGGCAAGACGGGGGCCTCGGAAGTTGCCGACCCGGCACGAGTCGAGGCCCCGCTCGCAGATGCCCCACCCGGTTCCGTCTCCGGTCAAGTCGAGCAGAATCAACAGCGGCACCGCTCCGACCGCCAGGATGGCGAGGACGGCGATCAACACGAGGGCGCGGACGAAATAGGGGTGCATCGGAGGCGATGGTAGTTGCGGGCCCGGGTTTGCGAGGCTCAATTCCGGGGGTGAGGCCGCCCGGATTTGCATTGAACCCGCTCAGGCCGGATAATTACACACTTGTAACTAGGCGACCTCGGGCGGGACTGTGTATTTCGAAGAGCCGTTTACCAACGACGAGCGTTCCATCCTTTCCCGCTATTTCTCCAACCTCGATGGGCCGGTGTTCGCCTTGACCAACCTGCCCGAAGTGGTGAAGGGAGCTCTCTTCGCCCGCTACAGCCGTACCCACAAATCGCTGCGGCGCTTGCTGCTCGACGAATTCCTGTCCGATGCCGAGCAAGGGATTTCCGCCATCGCCTCCCAGCTCGATTCCGAGGACTCCCTGGTCGCGACCGGCAAGGCAGAAGCCCTCTACCAGCGGGTGTTCAGCGAGTACGGCGACGACTCCGTCGCCCAGCTTGGCGGAGTGCACCTCGCGACCGAGCAGGCGTCGAACTTGCTGACCAAGGTGCTGGAGCGGGGCCGGTTGGCCGCCTACCTGGAACAAAGCACCCGCTACATCTACTACGACCGGCCCCTGGGCGACCGCTACCGCTATTTCACCCCCGGGGAGATCACGACCGCCGGTCTGAACGATGAGTTCACAGCCACCATGGACTGGCTGTTCGGCACCTACTCGCAGCTAATCGCCAAACTGGTTCCCCACTTCGAAGAGCAGTTCCCGCAGGGGCCCGACGATTCGGACTTCGTCTGGAGATCGAGCATCCGGGCGAAGGCATGTGACGCCGCCCGTGGCCTGCTGCCGGCCGCGACCATGTCCAACGTCGGTATCTACGCCACCGGCCAGGCCTACGAGTCGCTCCTGCTGAGGATGCGCTCTCACCCGCTCACCGAGGTGCGAGCCTATGGAGAGCTGATGCTGGAGGAGCTCCGCAAGGTGATCCCTTCTTTTGTCAAGCGAGTCGACATTCCCGAGCGGGGAGGGGTATGGAGCCGTTATCTGGCCGACATCCGGTCCGGCATGGAGCAGCGGAGTACCGACCTCGGGGTCAAGCCTGAAACCCGTCCCGAAGTGGTTCTAACCGATTGGGACCCGAACGGGGAGATGAAGGTGGCCGCAGCCGCCCTCTACGCTCAAAGCAACCTCCCCGACGATCAGCTGCTGGCGGTAGTCGCCGAGCTCCCCGCCGGAGAGAGGGCGGCCCTGATCAACGCCTACGTGGGCAATCGCTCTAACCGGCGGCACAAGCCGGGCCGGGGCATGGAGAGGACCGGATACCGGTTCGACATCCTGTGCGACTACGGCATCTTCCGTGATCTGCAGCGCCATCGCTTGATGTCGCTGGACTGGCAGCGCCTCGGGACTGAGCACGGCTACGTCACGCCTGACCCGGTGCGGACGGTGGGTGGGACCGACCTGTGGGATGAGGCAATGGATCGGACCGCTCATCTGGCCGAACGAATTGAGAACGCGGCCGGGCCCGACGCCGCCCAGTACGCGGTCCCGTTCGCGTATCGGATTCGCTTCTACATGGACCTGAATGCCAGGGAGGCCTTCCACCTGCTCGAACTGCGGACGGCCCAGGGCGGACACGCCGACTACCGGCGGGTGTGCCAGGAGATGCATCGCCTGATACGGGACCAGGCCGGCCACGAGCTGATAGCCGATGCCATGATTTACGTCGACTACAACGACTATGAGCTCGGCCGGTTGGAGAGCGAGCGGCGCTCGGAGGCCAGGCGCCGGACGGTCGGAGCGACAGAGCCTGCCAACTGAATCCCGGGGACTAGCGTCCTGGTATGGCAGAACTAGATGTTGACGCTTTCATCGCTCGATTTCGCGAGCGGGCGGAAGCGGTAAAGGACCGGGGCCTCCCTCCGGTAGCGGGCGATGAACGCCAGCTGTTCATCAAGCAAGCCGAGCTTGACTTCATGGACTTCGGCCTGGTCGGGTCCGCCGGCTGGATGGTGGAGGGCGGGCACCTGGTGCTGCGCATTCCGCTGACCGGCAACAGCGACTAGAGCCTTGTTCGATCGCTCGCTGGTATTGGTGAGTGGCAAGGGCGGAGTTGGGAAGTCCGCAGTGGCAGCCGCGCTCGGCATCGTGGGTGCTCGGCGAGGAATGTCCGTCCTGGTCATCTCAATGACCGACGACACCGGCCTGGCAACTCACCTCGGGGTGGATCGGCTCGGCTATGCCCCCCAGCAGGTGCGGCCCGGGATCCACGCTCTGAGCATCGATCGGTCACAGGCCCTCGACGAGTACATCCGGCTCCAACTGCACGCCCCCCGGATCGCTCCCCTCGGCCCGGTTGCCAGAGGCCTCAACGCCCTGGCGGACACCGTGCCCGGTATCCGGGACATCATCACTATCGGCAAAGCGCTATTCGAGGCCGGCAAGGACAGCTGGGACGTGGTGATCGCCGACGCCCCTCCTCTGGGTCAGATCACCTCCTACCTGAGGGCGCCGGTAACCATCGCCGGGCTGGTCCCCATGGGCCGGGTGAGGGACCAGGCACTCCAATATGAGAGTCAGCTGACCGACAACTCCCACACCGCCATGGTGCTGGTGGCCACGCCGGAGGAACTCCCGGTGGTGGAAACGCTGGAGGCCTACGACGAGATTGCCAGGTTGGTAAATGTCGAGTCTGTGATCGCTAACCGGGTTCTCGACCCGCTCGGGGTGTCAGAAGACACCCTGACCGGCATAGCAGCAGGACCGCATCGGGATGCCGGCCTTCTCCACCGCGGCCTGCACTCTTCCCAACGCCGCTGGATCGGGGACCTTCCGGATGGCCCGACCGTTCCCTATCTGTTCGGAGTGCACACTCCCGGCGAGGTCGCGGCACTGATCGCCGATTGCCTGGGGCCGGAACTATGACCCGCTCGGTTCTGATCACGGGCGGTGGCGGAGTAGGCAAGACGACGATCGCAGCCGCCCTGGGGGTGGCGGCCGCCGAGGAGGGGAGGCGGACTCTGGTTCTCACCGTCGACCCGGCCAGACGCCTCGCCACCGCCCTCGGTCTGGAGCAGCTCGGCAATCATCCCGAGCCCAACCCCAAACTGCCGGGGCTGTTTGCCGCCATGCTGGACTCGGCAGCCTCATGGGACGCCATCGCCTACCGTCACGCTCCCCCTGACGTCGCCGACCGGCTGGTAACCAACCCGCTTTTCGAGGCGGTGGCCGGCCGCTTTCCGTCCGGCCAGGCCTACGCCGCGGCCGAGGAGATGGCGTTCCACTTGGAGAGCGGCGAATGGGACCTGGTAGTGGTGGACACCCCGCCGGCATCGGGCGGCATCGAGTTCTTTGCCGCGCCTACCCGGATGCGTGAGCTGGTCGGCGGGCGTTTATTGCGATGGCTGACCGGGGCCAGGCTCCCCGGCCGGCGGAGCCTGTTCAACCTGGCCGGACGCCCGGCTCTGAGACTGGCCGACGCGCTGCTGGGTGGGCCGCTATTGGAGCAGGTGGCCGAATTCCTCTTCGATCTCCGCACCACCTACGACGGGATCACTGCCAAGGCCGCGGCCATTGAGAAACACCTGGCGACTGCCACCACGGTGGTGGTGACGACGGCCGATCCCGGTCCCCTGCACGAGGCACTGCGCTTTCACGAGGTCGGCATCGAGCCCAGCCTGGTCATCTTCAATCGCACTCTTCCGGTCGATTGGGCGGGACCGGTCAAGCCCCTCGACAACGGGCGCCCGGCCACTGCCCTCAACCACAACCTGGAACGATGGGCTCTGGAAGTACGCCGCCAGGAGGATGCCATGGCCGACTTCAGCGGAAGGGTTGGCACTCCGCTGGCGACAATTCCTTGGCTGGCGGATGCTCCGGTCGACCTCGACGGGCTCCGGGCAGTGGTCACCGGGTCGCCCGAATTGGCGCTGCCCCGATTGGGCCTCTAGAGCCGCCGGGAACCGTGAACCGGTACCGCAGCGTCTCACCCGGAAGAGACCGGGAGGCCTGTTATGCGTTGGAACCCTCGCTCACCCTGGCTGGTTGGATTGCTGATGGTGGTGGTGATCGCCGTAGTGGCTGCGGCCTGCTCGGGCGGGGAAGATTCGGCCGACACCGCGGCCGTCCCCATTGCCACCACCGTGGTTGGACTTGACTCGTCAACCGGCGGGGATGTCGGCAACGGGAACGAAGACACTCCACTCGCCTCCAGGGCGAATGCCTTGTCGACCGGCGAGGTCCTTGCCGACGGCTTCGGCACCGACGGCGTAGACCCGATCGTGTTTCAGGTCGTGGACCTGGGGCGAGACATCATTTTCACCGCCGACATGGCCGTGGCCGTGACCGACGTGCCGGCCGCCAGTGACCGGGCCACCCGGGAGATCGCCCAGCTGGGCGGTTTCCTGTTCGGACAAAGGACAACCGGGGCACCCAATCCGGTCAGCGTGCTGACCTTCAAGGTAATGCCCGAGGACTTCTCCGAAGCGCTCGAGCGTCTGGGAACAATCGGAGAGGTACGGGCTCAGAACATTTCCACCAGCGACGTCACCGAGAGGATCGTCGACCTCGAGAGCCGAATCCTCACCGCCGAGGCCAGTGTCGAGCGTCTGCGAGAGCTGCTGGCCAGTGCCGGGGGTGTGGCGGTGGTGGTCCAAGTAGAGACCGAGTTGCTGCAACGTGAGACTCAGTTGGAGACCTTGCGCGGCCAGCTCCGTACGTTGACCGACCAGGTCAGCCTGGCCACGATCGTGGTCACGCTGACAGAAGCTCTAGATCGACCCGGCGTGTCACTGGCGGTCACCGCCTACCCTGGGCATGACGGGCTCGGACAATCGTGTCACGGCGAGCCCGGCCTCAGCGTCGATGAAGGCTCGGCCGCCACCATCTGTTTCGAGGTCATCAACAGCGGCGACACTCCGCTCACTAACTTCGAGCTGAATGACCCGGTCCTCGACGTCACGCTGGAGGATCTGTCAGTCGTGTTTGGCGATCCGGCCGCCACGATTGAGCCCGGCGAGAGCATCATGCTGGCCGCCGAGATCGTGGCCGAGCGAGATCTGCGCACTCAAACCAGGATTGGCGCCACACCCGTCAATCAGGATGGCCAACCGCTGGCCGGGCGGACGGTGGCCGCTACTGCAACTGTTTTCGTCAACGCCGTAGATCCGGGCGGCGTGCCCGGGTTCCGCGACGGGCTGGAGGCCAGCCTTGGCCTGCTGGCAGATCTGGGCCGGGTGATCATCCTCAGCCTGGGCATAGCCCTGCCATTCATCTGGTTAATCCCGATAGTGGGCTGGGTGCTGATCCGCTGGCGCCGCCGGGATCGGGTAACCCTCGACAGTGAACCGGCCCCCAGCTCGTGACTCATCTTCAGGGCGCTGGGGCTAGGCCAGGGCGCGGGCGCCCAGCAGCTCCTTGAGCTCGGCGTAGAGGGCTGAACGGGGCTCAACCCGGAAGTCGTCGCCCAGTCGGAGGACCTTCATTTCCCCTGACTCATTGGTCATGTGCAAGAAGACCGGGGCGGCGCCTGGATGGTTGTGCAACACGGATTTGAGCTTGGTGACCAGCGCTTGTGACATGGCGGTAGCCGCCACTTTGATCCGCAGCGCCCCATCCGGACGTAAATCGGGCTCGTTGATAGTGGAGGCCACAACTTTGACGTCGTCGCCCCTGTGGTCGAGGCGTCCGGTCACGACCAGGATGGCGTCTTCCCGAACCAGCGGGCCCACCTCGGCAACCGTGCGCGTGAAACAGATGACCTCCACTCCGCCCTCCAGGTCCTCCAGCTCGAAGAAGATCATCGGATCGCCTTTGCGGGTGTAGCGCCGGGTGATGGATGACACCATTCCGCCGATTGTGACTTCCGTGCCGTCGTCCATCTCGAACAAGGCCGGGATCGGCGCCGTCACCATCCGAACCAGCGCTGGGCCCACCGACAGGAGCGGGTGGTCGGAAATGAACAAGCCGAGCATTTCCTTCTCGAAACCGAGCTTGATCTTCTGATCCCACTCCTCGGCCGGGATATCCACGGCCGAGATCTCGAGAGCCGACTCGGCCCCCCCGAACAGGCTGTACTGCCCGGCGTCCTCGGCTTTGCGACGGGCCACTGTGTTCTCCAATTGCTGCTCAAACACCAGTGTCAGGCCGCGCCGGCTGTGGCCGAGAGAATCGAACGCTCCGGCCTTGACCAGAGACTCCACGGTTCGCTTGTTGAGCACCGAAAGGTCGACGCGGTTGATGAAGTCGGTGAAGTCGGCAAAGGATCCGTTCTTCTCCCGCTCGGTGAGGATCGCCTCCACCACCCCTTCCCCAACGTTGCGGATCGCCGACAACCCGAAGGGGATCGAATCATCCCTGGCGATGAAGTCCGACTCGGAGCGGTTGATGTCCGGCGTCAGCACTTCGACGCCCAACTGGCGGCACTCGTTCAAGTACAGGGCGGTGCGATCCTTGTCGCGCTTGGTTGAGGTGAGCAGGGCGGCCATGTATTCGGCCGGGTAGTGAGCTTTGAGCCAGGCGGTCTGATACGCCACCAGCCCGTAAGCGGCCGAGTGCGACTTGTTGAAGCCGTATCCGGCGAAGTGCTCGATGTAGCCGAAAAGCTCCCGTCCCAGCTTCTCAGGGTGGCCGTTGCCAATACAGCCGGCCACAAACTTCTCTTGCTGCTTGGCCATCACCGAAGCGATCTTCTTGCCCATTGCCTTGCGCAACGAATCTGCTTCAGCCATCGAAAAGCCGGCCATGGTGCGAGCCACCTGCATCACCTGCTCTTGGTACACCATGATCCCGTAGCTGTCGGACAGCACCGACTCCAGGTCCGGGTGCAAATACTCGACGGCTTCCCGGCCGTTCTTGCGATCGGCATACTTGGTGTGCATGCCGGCCCCCAGTGGTCCCGGGCGATAGAGAGCGTTGAGGGCGACTATGTCGCCGAAGTGGTCCGGCTTGAGATTGCGCATGAGGGCTCTCATCGGTCCACCCTCCAGCTGGAACACTCCTATGGAATCTCCCCGCTGCAACATCTCGAATACCGCCAGATCATCCAGAGGGACGTGGTCGATGTCCACCCTTTCCCCGGTGTTGGCCTCAATAATCTCCAGCGCCCGCTCGATGGTCGAGAGGTTGCGCAGTCCCAGAAAGTCCATCTTCAGCAGGCCGAGTGCCTCCACTGCATGCATCTCGTACTGGGTGACGACCTCGGCCTCATCTCCCTTTTGTTGCAGCGGCACGATCCCGGTCAGGGGGTGGGGGGCGATGACCACGGCGGCTGCATGAATGGAGTCCTGGCGGCGCAGGCCCTCCAGTCCGCGGGCGGTGTCGACCACCCGCCGGGAGTCGCCATCGACATCGACCTCGTCCCGCAAACCAGCGGCGGCGGCGTAGAAATCCCGAATGGCAGGATCTGCTCCCCGCCCCGGGTCCACCAGGCATTGCTCCAGGGTGGCCTCTACTCCAAGAATGGCAGGTGGCATCAGCTTTGCCAGCTTGTCCCCTTTGCCGTAGGGGAAACCCAGCACCCGGGCTGCATCGCGAATCGCCTGGCGACCCTTGATGGTCGAGAAGGTGATGATCTGAGCCACGTGATCCGATCCGTAGCGCTCCGTGCAGTACCGGATCACCTCGGAGCGATAGCGCTCGTCGAAGTCCATGTCGATGTCGGGCATCTCTCGCCGCCCCGGGTTGAGGAAGCGTTCGAAGATGAGCCCGAATTCGAGCGGGTCCAGATCGGTAATGCGTAAGCAGTAGGCAATTATCGAACCGGCTGCGCTGCCTCGCCCTGGTCCGGTCCTGATCCCCTGCTCACGGGCATACCGGATGAGATCCCACACGATGAGGAAATAGGCGGGGAAACCCATCTCGGCGATCACCGCCAGCTCGTACTCCACCCGCTCTCGGACTTCGTCGGACAGGACGTCTCCGTAGCGCTGCCGGGCCCCCGCCTCCACCAGCTCCCTCAGGTAGGACTCCTCGGTGTGCGACCCGGGCACCGGAAAACGCGGCAACAGGATCTCGCCCATCGGGATGTTGGTCTTGACCCGTGAGGCAATCAAGAGGGTGTTGTCACAAGCCGCCGGATAGTCGGCCTCGGGGAACAGTGCCCGCATCTCGGCAGCCGACTTCAGGTAGTAGCCGGAACCGTTGAATTTGAACCGATTCGGTTCGTCGATCGTGGCTCCGGTCTGGATGCAGAGAAGCACGTCGTGCGCCTCCGCCTCGCCGGGGTGCGTGTAGTGCGAGTCGTTGGTGGCCAGGAGCGGCGCGCCGAGAGTTGCCGAGAGCGCCACCAGGTCGGGAAGGATCTTGCGCTCGGCCGGTATCCCATGATCCTGCAGCTCGACGAAGAAGTTGTCCTTGCCGAAGATGTCCTGGTACATGCCGGCGGCGGAAAGGGCGGCATCGAAGTCGCGGGCCATCCCGGCGTTGCCTTCCTCATGCGAGTCGGGACCGAGCAGCTGGGGCACGTGTCCACCCAGGCAGCCGGTAGTGGCAATGATCCCCTCCGAGTGGGCGGCCAGCAGTTCGGCGTCCATTCGCGGTTTGTAGTAGAAGCCTTCCAGATAGGCCTTGGAGGCCAGCACCATCAAATTGCGGTAACCGACATCGTTCTCGGCCAGCAGGATCATGTGATAGCGGCGGTCTTCGTGCCGGGGGGGACGGTCGAAGCGAGAGCCCGGCGTTACATAGGCCTCAATGCCGATGATCGGGTTGATGCCTGCCTGTTGGGCCTCACGGTAGAAGTCGATGGCTCCGTACAGGACCCCGTGATCGGTGATCGCAATAGCCGGTTGCTCGAGTTCGGCGGCCCGGTTCACAACATCCTTGACCCGGGCGGCCCCATCCAACATGGAGAACTCCGTGTGGAGGTGGAGATGGGCAAAATTGTCGGCTGGCGTCATGAAAATTACATCGGCGTAAGTATTGGCCGATGATAGAGATTGGGCCGGGGAGGGCAAGTCGCGAATCCCTGATGGCACCAGACCGCGGCAAGCCTGGGAAGCACGGGGCAGGGCTAGGCTCCGCGGCGATCCAGGACCAGTAGGGAGACCCCATGCGCATAGGCATTCTCACAGGGGGCGGCGATGTTCCCGGCCTCAATCCGTGCATAAAGGCCGTCGTTGAGCGAGTAGCCCATGAGGGCCATGAAGTAGTGGGGATTCGCCGAGGCTGGGCGCCTTTCGTGCACTTCGATCCCGACAACCCTTCCGATCGCGACGATTGGTTCATTGATCTCGACCCCATGATCGTTCGCGCCGTCGGACGCACCGGGGGCACTTTTCTCCACACGTCGCGGACCAATCCGAGCAAGGTCAAGCCGTCGGATCTTCCCTCTCATCTCGCCGATCGGGCAACGGACGACCCGACCGTCGACGTCACCGACCACGCCCTGCGAGTGGTTGAGAGCCAGGGCATCGACGTTCTCATTCCTATCGGCGGCGATGACACATTGTCATACGGGCTGCGCATGCATCAGGAGGGAGTCCCCTCCATCGCCATCCCCAAGACCATGGACAACGACGTCCACGGCACCGATTACTGCATCGGGTTCTCGACGGCTATCACTCGCGGCGTCGAATTCGTCAACAACCTCCGCACTAGCACCGGCAGCCATGAGCGGATCGCCGTTGTCGAGCTGTTTGGCCGCTATAGCGGCGAAACCTCCCTGGTCACCGCCTATCTGGCAGGTGTGGATAGGGCCATCATCTCCGAAGTCCCGTTCGACATCGACCGCCTCAGCAAGATGCTGCTCGAGGACAGGGCACGAAACCCGAGCAATTACGCCATGGTGACCATCTCCGAAGGTGCCGCCCTGGCCGGCGGGGACATGGTGCTGACCGGCGAGGCGGACGCCTACGGGCACCGCAAATTGGGGGGCATCGGCGCCCTCACCGGCGAGCTAATCAAGGAACGCACCGGTCAGGACATCGTCTACCAGCAGGTTGGCTACCTGATGCGCTCGGGAGCCCCCGACTCTCTCGACTTGATGGTGGCCACCAACTACGCGGTGATGGCCGCCGATCTGGCAATGGAGAACGGCACCGGCCGCATGGTGGCGCTCCGGGGCGGTACCTATACCAACGTACCGATCTCGGTCACCAGCGAAGGAGTCAAACGAGTCGACGTCGGGGAGCTGTACGACGAGCCCAACTATCGGCCAAAGGTCAGGCACGTCTCGGGCAAACCGATGTTCCTGTACTAGGCGAAGGCGGGCGACCCGATGAACGTCCTTGGTGTCCTGACCGCCGGCGGTGACTGCCCGGGCCTGAACGCGGTGATCAGAGCGGTAGTGGCGAGGGCCATCGAAACCCACGATGCCGAGGTCGTCGGCGTCCTCAACGGATGGGAAGGCCTGATGGAGGGCCGCACCCGGCCTCTCGACCGTGATGACGTCCGCGGGATTCTGGCCCGGGGCGGGACCATCCTTGGCACCTCGCGCCTGGATCCCTATGTGCATGGCGATGGGTATGAGAGCGTACGCGCCACCGTTGAGGCGAACGACATCGATGCTCTGGTCGTAATCGGCGGGGACGGCACCCTCAAGACGGCCATGAAGCTGAATGAGGAGGGCGGACTGCCGGTGATCGGAGTGCCCAAGACGATCGACAACGACATCGCCGCCACCGACGTCACATTCGGCTTCAGCACCGCCGTCCAAATCGCAACCGAGGCGATTGACCGCCTCACCACCACGGCGGAGGCACACAACCGGGTGATGCTGGTCGAGGTGATGGGACGGACCAGAGGGTGGATCGCCGCCTATGCGGGCATTGCGGCGGGGGCCGACGCCATCATGATCCCCGAAGTCGAATACGACCTCGATGCGATCGCCAAGATCATCCGCAAGCGCCACCGGCGGGGCCACACCTACTCAGTGGTGGTCGTTGCCGAGGGAGTGGAGCCCCCCGGCGGGCTGCAGGTGGAAGAGCGGGTCGACCAGTTCGGATTCAAACGCCTGGGCGGCGTCGCCTATGCCGTCGGCCATGAGCTGGAACGCCTCACCGGCTTCGAGACCAGAGTCACCGTGCTCGGCCACCTGCAGCGCGGCGGCACTCCCAGCGCCTGGGACCGGGTCCTGGCGAGTCGCTTCGGTGTGGCAGCGGCCGATCTGGCCGCCGCCGGCCAATACGGAACCATGGTTGCCGTCCGCGGCACCGAGATGGTTCCCGTCCCCCTCGCCGAGGCCTGCGCCAGCGTCCGCGGAGTCCCCCCCGACCTCTACGACGTAGCAGAGACATTCTTTGGATGATCCTTCACCCATCTCAGGCCGGTGACTCGTCCTCGGTTTCTGACTGGCGAGAGGCAGAAAGCAGTAGGCAAGAACGCGCGGCACCCACCAGGTTGCTGCTTACTGCCTACTGCCGCTTGTTGCCCAGGGCACTCCCCGCCTAGGCGGCTCCCACCCCATCCGGCACCATCCCGCTCACCGGCTCCGCTAAGCCACGAAGAGAAGAAGCTAGCTCCTCCGGGAGCGGTGCCTCACACTCCAGGTCCACTCCGGTGATCGGATGCTGGAAATCGAGCTTCCAGGAATGGAGCCAGGGGCGGCCGGGATCGGCGGGGTCGGCTCCTGCCCCGTAGGTGCGGTCGCCGACAACCGGGTGCTCGATGGCCGCGAGGTGAACCCTGATTTGATGGGTTCGCCCGGTTTCCAGGCGCACGAGCAGAAGAGACTGATCGGACCATGCCGCCAACTGCTCGTAGTGGGTTCGAGCGGGTCTGCCGGTGGCATGGACCCTGCGTCGGACCGGCCGATTGGGATCGCGATCAATGGGGGCGTCTATGGTGCCGGTTTCGATGGCCATTGGCTCCTGAACCAAAGCCAGGTAGCGGCGCTCGACTTCGCGACTCCTGATCATTTCCCGCAAGGCTGTCAGCGCCGGGACCGTCCTGGCTACGACCAGCAGCCCGGAGGTTCCCCGGTCGAGACGATGGACGATCCCCCACCTTCCTTCGTCCCCCACCCCCTCGATCTCCGGCCAGCGAAACAGCAGCCCGGCCGCCAGCGTGCCGGCGGCGTTGCCGGCGCCGGGATGGGTGACGACACCGGCCGGCTTGTCGACCACAGCAAGGTGCTCGTCCTCGTAGACCATCGCGAACCCGACCTCCTCGGGCTGGAGCGGAACGGGCGGCGCGATGGCCTCCATCTGCACAGTTGAACCTGGAGGGGGACGCAAGGCGGGGGCGATTACGACCGCATCGTCGATCTTGACGCCGCCTCGCTCGATGAGGTCGCGAGCTGCTGCCCGGCTCACCTCGGCCAGCACGGCCACGATCCGATCGAGTCGCTCCCCACGCAATTCCATCGGGATCGGGGAGGGAGGATTGCTCATGCCGGCTTCTTCGGCCACACGGAGACGATGAGTGCGATGGCGGCGCCGATCGTCAGACTGGCGTCGGCAATGTTGAATGTGGGGATGAACCACAGGTCAACCCAATCGACGACTTCGCCGTTGAGGAATCCATCTGCCCGGAAGATACGGTCGCCCAGATTCCCGGCCGCCCCGCCCAGAATGAGGCCGAAGACCACCGCCTCGTGGCGATGTTCGGCCGAGCTGCTCACCCGCACCAGCACCAGCACAACTGCGATGGCGAGTACCGCGATTAGCACGCCGGAGCCCTGAAGCGAGTTGAAGGCGGCGCCGGGATTGCGGACCAGCTTCAGGACCAGGAATTCGCCTATGAGCGATATAGGACCGTCGTCGAGAGCGTTCAATGCCCACCACTTGGTGAGCTGATCCGCGACGACAACCGCGACGGCCACCGTCAGGGCAAGCGACCGGTTGGTCACCGCCTGCCGGAGCAGTCCACGCACAAGGTGGTGTAAGGAAGCACCTGCAGCCGGGCGATGGGGATGGCAGACCCGCAGTTCTCGCAAATCCCGTACTTGCCCTTCTTGAGAATCTCCTCGGCGTGATCGACCTTCCGCAGCAAATCCCGGGCGTTCTCCACCAGAGCCAGTTCCTTCTCATACTCGAAGGCCATGGTGCCACCGTCGACAGAGTCGATGTCGGGGTTCCTTTCGGAAGCGGTTTCGTTCAGCTTGGCTTGCTCGCGTTCTTCTTCGAGCTCCTCGATCATCGCCTCGAGGCGCTCACGCTCAGCCTTCAGCTGAACCTTGAACCGATTGATCGTCGACTTTGCGAGTTTGCGAGCCATTTCCCTCAATCCGGCCTGACCCGGGCATCGAAACACCCGATCTTGTCGCTCTCTGCCCCAAGATGGGGCGGAACAGTAGCACGATTCCGCCTCAGAAACGGTCCGTCATGCCAGATATTCCCTTGTCGATCCACCCCGGCGGAGTGACCCTGCCCGTCCTCGTGGTGCCGGGAGCCTCCCGGACCGAAATCGCCGGTCCCCATGGTGAAACCCTCAGGGTGAGAGTGGCAGCCCCTCCGGAGAAAGGCCGTGCCAACCGGGCTGCAGAGGTACTGCTGAGCGAGTTCTTCGGAGCTGAGGCAACCCTCATCTCGGGCCCGCAGGGGAGGGCCAAGCGGTTCCTGCTCCACAACGTCACCATCGCCCAGGTGGGCGGCCGAATCGAATCTGAGTGGGGCTAGCCCAGCCGGACATTCATCGATTGGCCGGTTGGTCCTGTACACTCCGGCGCCACGCGATGACGGGGACCGCCTCCGGGCGGGGATCACCCCCGAGCAGCGGGAAGAACGGCGCCGGGCGCCAAGTAGACCCCGCCGGCCACGTCACGAGACGACGAAACGAGAGGCCGTGTGCTCGGCACACCGGCAAGCCGGGTGGTACCGCGGGTAACACTCGTCCCGGCCAGGAGTCGAGGACGAGGAGCAACATGGCCGAGGGATTCAAGCGAGTAGCACCCCAGGTGCATTTCCCGACTCTGGAAACAGGGGTCCTCGACCTGTGGGATGAAATCGACGCTTTCCACACCTCGGTCGAGATCCGGCCGCCGGAGCGCTCATACACCTTCTACGACGGCCCGCCCTTCCCGACCGGAAGCCCTCACTACGGGAACCTTCTTGCCGGAGTCATCAAGGACGTCGTGCCCAGATACTGGACCATGCGGGGCTTTCGGGTACAACGCCGATTTGGATGGGACACCCACGGTCTCCCGATCGAGATGGAAGTCGAAAAGGAGCTTGGAATCTCGGGACCACGGGCGATAGCCGAGTTCGGGATCGGGAAATTCAACGAGGCTTGCCGGATGCGAGTCCAGGCCAACACCGAGACCTGGGAGGAGATCACCAGGCGGATCGGCCGTTGGATCGACTTCGAGAACGACTACCGAACGCTGGACGCCGATTTCATGGAAAGCGTGTGGTGGGTGTTCAGGAGACTCTGGGACAAGGGTCTGATCTACAAGGACTTCAAGGTACTCCCCTACTCGTTCGGAGCCACGACACCGCTGTCGAATTTCGAGGCCAACATGGATTATCGGGATGTCGACGACCCATCCATCACAGTGAGGGTGGCCGCCACCGGTGACCACGGACCGGTCCGAGAGGGCGACTTCTTCCTCATCTGGACAACCACGCCCTGGACGCTCCCTTCCAACCTTGCAATCGCGGTCGGAGAGGACATCACGTACGCCAGAGTGGAGAATCCCATCGACGGAGTGGCCGGACCCTTCTGGCTGGCTGCCGATTTGGTTGACGTGTACTGGCCGGACGATCAACCGGAAATCACTGCCACGGCTCCCGGCCGGGACCTGGTCGGGGCCGGCTATCAGCCCCCGTTCGATTACTTCGGGGAGGAAAGGGATCGAGGGGCCTTCCGGTTGCTTGTCAGCCCCGAAGTGACCACCACCGAGGGCACAGGCCTGGTTCACATGGCGCCGGCCTACGGAGAAGCCGACTTCTACGCGCTCCAGAATGCCGGTCTCGACGTGCTGGTCGACCCGATCGACATGGAGGCTCGGTTCACCGATGCCGTCCCGGAAGTGGCAGGTCAGAACGTCAAGGACGCCGACTCCACCCTCATCCGACTGCTGAAGGAGAAGGGCTTGATCGTCCGCCATACCCGGGTCCGGCACTCCTACCCGTTTTGCTGGCGCACCGGCACGCCTCTCATCTATAAGGCGATCCCGACCTGGTTCGTTGCGGTTGAGTCGTTCCGGGACCGGATGGTGGAGCTCAATCAAACAGTGCACTGGGTCCCGGAAGCCATCGGGTCGCGCCGCTTCGGCAATTGGCTCGCCGATGCCCGCGACTGGGCGATCAGTCGCAACAGGTATTGGGGCAGTTGCATCCCCGTCTGGGAGTGCGACGAGTGCGATGAGTCGGTCTGCGTCGGTTCGGTCGCCGAGCTCAAGGAGTTGTCGGGTGTTGAACTGACCGACCTGCACCGCCACTTCGTTGATCCGGTCACGTTCCCCTGCCGTGATTGCGACGGGACGATGACCCGAGTCCCCGAGGTTCTCGACTGCTGGTTCGAGTCGGGATCAATGCCCTACGCCGAGAACCATTATCCGTTCGAGAACTTCGAGACATTCGAGCGCCGCTTCCCTGCCGATTTCATCGCCGAGGGGCTCGACCAGACCCGGGGTTGGTTCTACACCCTGGTAGTACTGGCCACCGCCCTATTCGACGAGGTGCCGTTTCGAAATGGAGTGGTCAATGGCCTGATCCTGGCCGAGGACGGGCGCAAGATGTCCAAGAGCCTCAAGAACTACCCCGATCCCAACCAGATATTCGACGCGTTCGGCGCCGATGCCTTGCGAGCCTATCTGCTCAACTCGCCCCTCCTACGAGGCGAGCCGCTCCGCTTCGCCGAGGGAGGGGTCCGGGACGTGGTCCGCACCGTCATGCTCCCCTATTGGAACGCCTATTCGTTCTTCACCACCTACGCGGAGGCGGATGCGATAAGCATGGCCGACCTCGAGACGGCGCCACCACCGGCCGAGCGGGCCGAGATCGACCGCTGGATCCTCTCGGTGCTGCAGAGCCTGATTCGGCGGGTCAACGAGCAAATGGAGGGCTACT
>Ga0255048_10001040_pt1 | contig 20239 bp, 34 predicted proteins | sample JV7_2_2_MG_FD_183619 | JGI IMG/M metagenome (GOLD analysis project Ga0255048, IMG submission 183619) | Seawater microbial communities from Jervis Inlet, British Columbia, Canada - JV7_2_2 | ecosystem: Environmental > Aquatic > Marine > Inlet | place: Canada: British Columbia | collected 2016-10-06
CGCCAAACGGGGTTACGTGTTTTAAGTGCCTTTTTTATTGCCTATCAATCAGCCTCCTAACTGCCGTGTTTCTAGCGGATATACGTAAACAATCCAAAGTTTAGCTAAAACTAAAAATAAGCAATCAAGAACACTTTATACAGATCGACGTTTAGATACGCGGATAAATAACAGTTTAGTCATGGTTTTATGGTTTGGTCAGCCAACAAGGATGTGAAATGATATGTTAATACTGATTTGTATAGTTTTAAGGTTAAAGATACTTAGTTAGATGCTAACCCCATCCATGACATACGTATCTAATGACCTTTATTATCTAATATTTAATAACTAACATAAGAGGGTAAGAGAATGAAACTAGAAACAAAAGAAATTAGAGGTGGCAAATACTTAGGTAAGCATGTTTGGATTTGTCATTACAACCGACCTGATATGCAAAAGAAGCCGTTAAGAAACTTAAAGCCAGTTAAGGTATTAATAAGATCAATTGATGAATTACCCGAAAACAAAAAGATTTACTATTCTAAGGTGTTTTTCTCGCCGCTAAACAAGAAGGGTGAGCCGCTAGCTAAGTACATATCTCCTGTGGACAATACAGGCTATAGAGGTTATTGCGGAAATGAGCTGTATGTATTTAATAATGAAAAAGAGTGTAAAGAGCATTGGAATACACAGTTAAATAACTATTTCGTTAAATTAGATGAGTTAATATTTACCGCCGCTGATAATTGGAGGAGTCAAAAAGAGGATTTAGCCGCTAATATAGAATTAATTTAACTAATAACAAAGGAGTAATAAAGAATGAAGTTAAATTTTAAAATACCAATATATTCGCACAGTATTTCCTTTTTCACATCGAAGGAGGAGTTGAAAAGATACAAAAAGATAGAGACTAATCATGAAATGGTTTGTTTTTTTAGCTCGGAAGATTCTAACTTAGTAATACTTGTAAGTGATCTTTGGGGTAGTTATACAGAGGTTAGTTTTTTAAGGTGTCTCTCACATGAGTGTAACCACGCAGCTATGATTATTTTAGATTCCGTCAGGGTTGGTTTTGATGTAGATAATCAAGAAGCACTATGCTACCTACAAGACTTTATATTCTCAGAGATATTAAGCGCCTTATGGAAGGAAACCAGAAAGCGAAATCCAAAAGCACTAATAAGTAAGGCTAATTAATTTCAACTACTGCCTATAAGGTAATCAATAATGAGTAGATATAAGTCGGGTATTTCAGATTTAATTGTAGAGGCGGTTATTGTTATTACGTGCATCGCCCTTATTTGGTCTGGTGTGAGCTATGTGTTTTTTAACTAAACAAGGTGCATAAAGAATGAAACCAAACAAAAGAAAGCCGAACAGTAAAAACAAACATCAATGGGGCAAGTCATTAACTAAAGACTTTGATCGAATTATGGGAGGCAAAGGTAACGAGGGAGAAAGAAAGAAAAACTAGCGCTGGCGTTTATTAGATTGGTTTTTAGAATACACTTAACATAATTAAAAAGTTAAAGTTAACCAGCGCTGAAAGTAATATAGTTTAATTGATAATAAAAAGCCAGCTTAATACTGGCTATTTTTATTTATAACTCTTTAGCTAATTCGAAATATGTTTTATCTCTATGCTCTATCAGCTCAGCATCACAACGTAACTCATTTAGTTCCTGAGTAACCATGTAAGGAGGTAAGCCAAATAAATCATACTCCCTTTCTATTTCCTCGCTAATGCTGAAATTATTAAGGTGGATAGCCTCTTTGTACCTTGCTAAGTCTGATTTTATTTTTATTGATTTAGTCATATTACCACCCTATACCAAGCAATAAAGAATCAACACTACACGCCAGTACAAACAAGCTGAACAGTAGCGCACCAACTAACCAATCTCTTTTTTTATCAGCCATTATTTACATTCCCTTTTAAAAGCTACTTCTACTAACTCAGCAACAATATCTTGCTTACTTTTGTTTTGCGCGTGTTCGGCCTTTCTTTTTTCTGAAAGCTTAGTTAGCTGCTTAGTGGTCTTATCGTTCGTCTTTACATTTACAGGCATTGTTTTTACTCTATTTAATTAAGTTAAGCTAACCTTACAATAAAGGTGTAAATAAATCAACCATAAAATAATATGGAAATTAACCATAAAATAGTTTGCAATCATAAATCATTGTGCTAAAGTTACTACATCGAGAGGTTAAGCATCTTGCCAGTTGTCCCCACTAACCGACTCAGAAAAAAATAGCTAAGGAGTAACTGGCACTTTTTAATAGTCTGTATATAAGAGTGAGTTAGTGTTAATGGTTCTGCGACTGGTGCGCAGTTAATAGAGTTTAAGCCTAACCAGCTAAGTCACCTTAATAGTGGTTCTGCAAGTTCGATTCTTGCCTAGCTCACTCTTATATACAGATTAAACAAGAGGGTTAATGATGAAAAGATTTATTCCTGATGTAAAAAATAATGTATGTACGGTTGACGAAAACGGTATTACACCACTAATGCAATGTAGCGACTCTCAAGAGTGTTATTACATGTGCGATAGATTAAACGAGGTAGAGAAGAATGACTTTAGAGATAAAAGTAAAAATAGACACAATCAAATTGGGCGATAAGATTGGCGATAAAATAGAAAGTACTGTAGCTAATAGTGAGCTGCTAGAGCCATTTATGTCTAAGTTGAGTTATGAAGAAAAAAGAGAGTTTTACGACTGCATTAACCAAGCTGTTCACGGTGTTGTATGTCATTTTGATAATTTAAGCGGGGTTATGTCGTGAGTGGATTAAATATTTACCAAAGAATTAACAATGTAATGAAAGTTGTTGAGTATGTACAAAAGGATAGCGCTGTTAGCGGTATGGGCGGAGGCTATAAGGCTGTTTCACACGATCAAGTTATATCAGTGGCTAGAAAAGCGTTAGTTGATAATGGCGTGATGATCTTTCCTAATCAAGTTAGCGGAGAGTTTTTACAGATGCGAGATATTAACGCTGCGCCACAACCTATAAAAATGGGTCTTTATTCTGGCATTTACGAAATTAACTTTGTAAATATTGATGATGGCAACGATAAAATAACCGCCACTATTCAGGCTCACGCTAACGATAACGGCGATAAAGCCCCAGGTAAAGCATTAAGCTACGCAACAAAATCAGCAATATTAAAGGTTCTTTCATTAGAAACTGGTGAAAATGACGAGAGCAGAGAGGAGCGGCGAGATATTAACTTAATTAGTGCTGAGCAAGTTGATCAGTTATTTAAGCTGCTTTGTGATTCGGATGGTAACTATACAGAAAAAGGGTTAAAAGTATGCAAGGCGTTTAAATTTGGTAATTTAGGCGAAATCAAAGCTAAAAAGTTTAATGAGATATTAAGGTTTGCATCATGAATGTAATTGAAAGTATTGAACAAGGCTCACAAGAATGGCACGAGTTACGGCTAGGTAAGATAACAGCTTCAAGAATGGCAGATGTATTATCAAACGGAAAAGGTAAAGCCCCAAGAAAAACAGCAGAAACTTACATGATGGAATTGCTGGCTGAAAAACTAACAGGCGAAACAAAACCTTTTTTTGAAAATGATGCTATGCGATGGGGTACAGAAACAGAGCCACAAGCACGAGCAATGTATGAATTAAAAAGTGGATATGATGTAAAGGAAGTCGCATTTATTGAACATAATGAATTTATCGGTGTTAGTCCTGATGGATTGGTTACTGATAAAGGTATGTTAGAAATTAAATGCCCGACCACCATAACACAAGTTAAACGCGCCTTAACTGATAACTACAGTAAAGACTATTACACACAGATTCAATGTCAATTATGGGTTGCTGAACGTGAGTGGTGCGACTTTGTAAGCTTCGATCCTCGACTTGATGTTGATGCTGGTTATTTATTACAGCGAGTATCTAGAGATGATGAATTTATAAAGAACATGCAAACTAAATCATACGACTTCATTGAACGAATGAATGAGTTTTACGAACGATTAACTAAATAAACAACAAAGAGAGAGTAAATAGAAATGTTAACGAAGTTAGTAAGAATTGGCAGAGATGCAGAATTAAGATATACCAACAATCAAAAAGCTGTAATATCTTTAGCGTGTGTTTATGATATTGGATGGGGTGATAATAAAAAATCACAATGGATTGATGTTTCGGTATGGGGAAAGCAGGCAGAATCTTTGGCGCAATACTTGACTAAGGGTAAGCAAGTTGTAATTTATGCTGATGACGTAGAGTTAGAAGAATACCAAAAGAATGACGGATCAAGCGGAAGCAAGTTAAAAGCTCGGGCTATTAACATCGATTTAACTAGCGGGGGTCAGCAACAAGCACCGGCACAACAACAAGCACCAGCACAACAAGGTGGGTTCCAACAACCTAGTCAGCAGTTAGCGGCAAAAAGAGCAGTGTCACAGCAACAAGCGACACAAGGAGGGTTTCAGCAACAAGGTCAGCAGCAAGCGCCAAAAGTAAACCCACAAGAACCAACGATTGATTTTGACGACGACATCCCTTTTTGAGGAATAGCTACTAGCTCAAGGATGAGCGCATTCTAAGGCGATAACATGAATATAATACAATTACGCACAAATAAACGAATAACCTGTGCATGTGGCTGTAAGGAGTTGCAAAGGCTAGATAAGGTAACAGTTATCAATAATAAATACTTTCGTATGTACTGCGCTAAAATCTATAGGTTACATGCTGAGGGTGTTAGATGGATAAGAGCTAGCTTTTTACATGTGCATAATTAATCGTGTTTACTATACGTATATAGTAAATATGTATAGTAAAAGTGGTATTTTACACATAACCTAAAGCTAAGAAGTCGCTAACGCGGCAAATACAAAATTATTGGAGAATACAAATGTTAAAATTAAACAACAAACTGTTAGCGATCTTTTTGAGCGTGTTGTTAGTTAGCGCCTGCTCCAAAACTTTAACGCAAGGACATCTTGCTGATGCTATAAAGTTTTGTGATGATAAGGGTGGTATATACGAAATAAATATTTACGAGGGGAATGAAAAGTTTGTTAACTGTAAAAATGGTGTGAATAGTAAAATTAATAGCGCTCACTAACCTTTGCAATAAAGGGTAAAAACGAAACAACACGAATATTAATTATTAACACCAGAAGGAGCAACGCACAGCAAACTGTTTTTATCCCGTTTGAATGCGTTGTTATGTGTTTTAACTGATGTTGATAGGGGAATGAAATTGAACAATATAGAGAGAGCAAAGTGCTGCACTTGTGGTTACGAGTGGTACAAAGGGCAAGATGGCAGTCATACTTGTAGTGATTATTTATTGCGAAGAATTAACACGCTAGAGGTAGGATTGAGAGAATTAATTAGCGTAGCTGAAGATTGTGATGGGTGGGAGTCATTCCCAGTGTCAGCTTTACATTACGCCAATGAAGCGTTAGACACATAACCTTTATGTTAAGCGCGTTAAAACCGCGCAGCGAACAGTTTTAATCCGCTTGAACTTGTTGTTAGGCGGTAACTATTGGAGAATACCATGACAGATAGCACTAAGTTTTTATATGATTTACAGCGATTACTTGAAAAGCACAAAGCTACAATCTCAGCAGATGATCACTGGACAGGTTATGCTGAGTGTGGGCAAGATATACGGGTAGAAATAGACATTGAAGATAATTATGAAACGTTAGAGTTTAAATATATTGATGCTAAGTCTCTTAATGAGTTAATAGACCAGCGGATTATAGATAACGCCTAACCTAGCGCACAGGCGCAAAATAAAGCGTTAGTGAAGAATGAACGACAAGCTGTTTTTGTCGTTTGATGTAAGTTGTTATGTTACCGTTACAAATATTAAATTGGAGAAAGGATATGCATTACGATAAAGAAGTTGAGTTAAAAGAGTTGATAGGAAAGGTAATTAAAAATATTACTGGTTTAGAAAAAGACTCCGACGAGGTTCGTATTTTTACAGAATGCGGGCAAGAGTATATGTTTTACCATCCACAAGATTGTTGTGAAAATGTTGATCTAAATGATTACGAAGGTGAGGCAGAAGATTTAATTGGTGGGTTAATCACTAGCGCTGAAATAGCAGAAGGTGATCACGACAAAGAGCCTGAATATGCAGAAAGTTTTACATGGACATTCTACAAAATAGAGACATCTAAAGGTGGGTTATGGATGCGCTGGCTTGGTGAGTCAAACGGATATTACGGAGAGGAGGTTGATTTTGTTTGGGTTAATAAGCCTGACTTGGTTTAGTAACATAACCTTTATTATTCAGAGGAAACGGTTTCTTTGTTTTCCTTTGTAATTAGTTGTTAGTTTTTGCTGACGACACAAATATATAAGAGAGAAAGAATATGAGTAGAGCTAAAAAGAAAACACCAGTAAAGCACACACCAAAAAACGAAAAGAAGCCACTGGTAAAAAATACGCGGTTTAGTGTTTTTATGAAAAGAGAGTGTATAGAAAAAGATAACCGCAGATAATTAAAGCAAACTAACACTGCAATAAGAGGATATGATCCGCCTTTCCACAACTGCAATTAGCTTATTAAACATATAGTTAGCTGTGTTTTGTGTAGAAAGAAGGATTTAAGGCAATTGTTAATTTATACAGCACAAAATAAGGTTAAGTAAATGGCTAATAAACCAGCAAACACAAAGCAAAAGAAATGGATGACTGACATAGCTGAATGGTCAATTTGCAATATAGGGCTTTTGTATGGTGATGAATATGGCGGAGCAATACCGCAACTTCATCATGTGCTAGGCAGAAGTGCTAAACATGATAAAATAGCAATAGGGCATGAATTTATATTACCGGTTCCTTTTGAGCTGCACGATGTAAGTAGTGATCATCCTGATAACGTCACACATTGTAAAAAAGCATTCATTAAAAGGTTTGGTAATCAAAGAGATTTATTTTTGACTATGGTTGAATCAATGCGCGACCAAGGTTACGAATTACCATTAGCTAATGTTTGTGAATCTATACGGAGGTGTGGAGCATGAGTTTTCGTAGAGCCGCAAAAGTCGATGACAACCAAAGCGAAATAGTAGCACTGTTCCGTAAGCTTGGCTGGACTGTTTTAATTATCAGCCAACTAAAAAACTGCTGTGATATTATCGTTAGCAAATCAGGCCGGACAGTGGCTATTGAAATAAAAGACGGAGCAAAGCCGCCAAGCGCAAGAAAACTATCAGATGGCGAGATTAAGTTTCGTGACGATTGGCAAGGTGAATATCAGCTAGTGATTTGTAATGATGATGTTATCGCTATAAACAAGATGATATAATAAGGCATTGATTAACAATGGAGATATTAACATGGCTGGAACTTCTAAGCGCAAACGCAAGTAGCAGTAATTACCTTGCAAATACGCTATTCATTCTATATGCAATAGTCTCTATAGCGATAAAAAAGAGTCGGTATTTACTGGCTTTTTCTTTCTCTATCCTTATAGTTGAGCTATCTTTGTTTGATGGATTACAAGAACACCAGATATATCTCATAGATTTTATAGCTTACTCTTACGTGTCATATTATGCACACACGTTAAAAGTTAAGAACGCTTGTGGTATTATGTGCTTACTAGATCTAATACTAATAAATGATGCTTTGAAATATGGAGTTAACGGAACGCATGGAGAGCTTAAAACAGTTATTTATCAAAATATCGAATATCTTGCTTTTAGCGTTAATCTTCTCATTATCAGTTCATTATTACCTCTTGGACGAATATACGACGGTATCTGCCGTTTGCTTGATCATGCTTTTCGTGTCAAGGGTAATGGTTTTTATATGTTCGTTTTCTGGTATACTATCGGTAAGATACAATCAATCAAAAACTAAAACATGAGTGAAGTTAGCGAACTAATAGCTGTAATTAAGGATAGAGACAGCAAGCAAGAGGCTGAAATGTCAGAGATGCGTAAATCAATAACGGAAATGTCAAACAGTTTTAATATATTCTATAAACATGTAGCCGTTGTCGATGAAGAAAGAAAGCATGATGCTGAGTTTAAAAAGGAAGTTCGCACATTTATAAAAGAATCCACTCCAGTAATACTAAAAGCAAAAGATAATCAAGAAATTAGAACTAAGCTATTAATTGCCGCTGGTAGTTTTTTAATGCTTGGTATTCTTGGTTACTTCTTTGATTTTTAACACATATAAATAAGGGTAAGCAATGGCTTTACAAGGCGACGGTAACGGAATAGTAACAATACCCCTATGGACTGCTACGGGTGACTTCTCTATAAGCGGGTTTTTTGAGCATACAGTCGATACCGAGATATTCTTAGGTTATAACTCGGCTGGGAACGAGTACATAGGGCAAATAAACAATAATACTATATCTATACAGGTTGGAGCAGGCACTGCCTCAATACCATTAGTACCCAACGGTGAAGATATTCCATTTACTTTAAGCCGCACAGGTTCTACTGTTAGTTATGACTTTAATAACGGAGAGGTAACAGGAAGCTTCACATCAGCATCAACATTTAGGTTGGATAGATTCTTAACCTATAATAACGGAGCGCTAAAATACCAACGCAAATTGTCAGGTGTTTGGGCGATGGTTGGTGATGCTGGGGGCACAAGAACATATGACATGGAAGGCTCAGGCACTACCCTTGTAGACACTACCTCAGCACAGAACGGCACGCTATCAGGCTTTACCACTGGAGGCTTCACCGCCCCAGCGGAATCTATAACAATAACGTCAGTAGTTGATGATCAGTTTCGCAAGCGTGATGCTAACAACCAAGCTATATTTACAATTTCTGGTGATATAGTTGGCACAGCTACAACTGTTGAGGTGAATGTAGGAGGTACAGGCTGGGTCGAGCTGGACGCATCCCCTACGACAACTTATTCAGGGGATGTTACAGTAACCAATGAACAAGATGTAGAAGTTAGATTTAGCAACTTAACAAATGTAACAGCAATAGCTCTAAGGCTAAAGGCTGCTTTTGTTATAGCCGCTTGGGGTCAGTCTAACGAGCAAGGGGCTGGTGTAAATAATCAAACAGTTACTATAGGGTCAGGAAAACCAACCCCTGCAATGTATGTACAGGGTGTTTTCTCTACACTTACAGACCCTACGGGTTATCACGGATTCACCCCACGCGGCTCAATGTGGGCTAGAATCTCGCAACTATATAGTGATGCTGGTATACCGATTGGTCTTGGTAATGTAGCGGAAGGTGGGAGTACAATAGATTCTTGGAAAATAATAGGGCAGAATTATAGCCGTATTACGCAGTTTGCTAACGCAGTTGGTGGCTTGTCGCTAGCAGTTAGTGTTATTGGCGAAACTGACTCGGCGAACGGTACAGAAACATCTGTGTTTAAATCTAAATACTTGGATGTTGCTACAGCGTTAAATAGTACTTATGGTGTTGATGTTTTTGCCACTTACTTCCCTGTAGGGACATCAACAGGAACAGCGCCTAATGTCGCAAAAATAAGAGCAGCATACGATGAATTAATAGCTGAAAACTTGATCATAAAAGACGGTGGAGACTTATCAGTAATAGATATAAGTTCAGGACTTGATCCGTTAAACGATAATCTTCATCTTAGATTAGATGCTGATATAACGACAGGGGCTAACATACGATACGCGGCTTTTAACTTTGTAGAATCAACACTTAACTTTACAGTTACAGGCTTGTCAAGCACTACACGCACTGTTAAATATATTGATTGGGTTAATGATGTTATATTAAAAACGGAAGTGACTAGTTTTGATGTTAGCGGTAATGCTACTGCATCATTAAACGTTGCGGCTTCAACTGTAATAGTTGCTGGCTATCTTGGTTCTAATCCACCAACAACAGGAACAGGTATTTACGGGGTAACAGTGTAATGCCTTTTAATGTAGAGGGTGGGCTTAATCAAGAGGGGGCTGGTGTCGGTATAATACTAGCGCCTAACGTGGTAAACTCACTATCAGTTAGTTTAAATCCAATGATTGCATTTACGAGTGCTCTAGGTGTGGCACCGCAAACATTAAACAGCGCAAGTTTAAGTCTTGCCCCGTTAATAGAGTTTAAATCACTTATAAACTTAACGCCTAACACCTTGAGTACGATTAGCTCATCGCTAAACCCTGTGATAACTACAGGCGCAGTACAAGTTATAGGTACGGTTACTGCTGGTTTCGCAAATGATAAATACACAGTAAAATTTAAGGAATAACAAAATGGCCCTTTCAGATTCAAAGAAAACAAGCGAATATAATTTAGACGAAGGTGAGGGTAAATACAATAACTCCACTGACGTTTTTAAATGGGTATTCATTACAGAGGTGTACGGCGCTATTGATGAATTAGCTTTAGATGTTGGTATCGCTCAATATACTAAAGTGCCTAGTGCTGGTCTTTATGTTCAAGATACTATCCTGGCAAATACAACATGGACTAAATCAGGCGCAGTAAGTAAGTTGGATGGTGATAGTTTTAATTTCGCCGCTGACGGCTCGAACCCAACAACAGGTAAGACGCTAGCTATTTACAATGACACTAGCGCGAATAAAGATGTATTTTGTTTTGTTGATATGGCGGCGGGTGATACTACATTAGGCTTTAACTACACGGTTAACGCTGGCGGTATAGCCACAACAACAACTAACGCATAGATGAATATAAGCGTATTAGACATAAAGCAGTTTAAGCGCTTTTTTCAATTGATAGAAAAGTATAAAGACGAATTACCTGATGAACTTAAAGATGAGATTCAGGTATTAATTAAAACCCTTGAGGGGTAAGCATCAAAGGCAGGGCTGATGATGGCAACAAGAAAACCAAGTGTAGACGACTTCATAAAAGAGTACATCTTGACAGGGTGTAAGAACGGCACTAAAGCCGCAATCAATGCAGGGTATAGCGAAAAGACAGCAGACCAGCAAGCAAGTAGATTGTTAAAAAATGTCAAGGTACGTACAGCAATAGAAGAATACAAGAAAGCCGACCTAAAACTATTCATCAAGACCAAAGAGCAAAAGCTTCAAATGCTAGAAGATATAGCAAAAGCTTGTATGCTTATTGATGATGAAAAAGGAATGGTTAATGCTCAAGCTGCTATATCTGCCATTAAAGAGCATAATGTAATGCAGGGTGATAATGCGCCTACCCTAATCGATAACACTCATAAGATTATCACAGCAGACGAACAAGAGTGGTAGACCTTCGCAAGTTTCAGCAACACGTTAAAGATAAATCCCCGGCGTTTGTTCCTTTATTTAAAGATCAATCACGATACCAAGTTCCTTGGGGTGGCGCCGGTTCTGGCAAGTCTCACATAGTCGCACGTAAACTACTTTATAGAATGCTCAACGAATCGCACGTTAAGCATAACTTTCTTATTATCCGTAAAGTAGATAGAACGATTAAAAAATCTGTATGGACTCTAATGAAGAATATCATTTCTTTATGGGGGTTAGCTGATCAATTCCACATGAACCAAACAGACCGCACAATGATATGGAAAGAGAACGGCGCACAATTCATGTTCTCTGGCCTTGATGATGTTGAGAAACTAAAATCTATTGAGGGAGTTACATCAATATGGGTGGAAGAAGCAACTGAGCTATTACAGGAAGATTTCGAGCAACTAGACTTACGGCTACGTGGCGACTTCGGATGTTTAAAGCAAATCATTCTGACGCTAAATCCGATAAGTGACCAGCATTGGATTAAACGCATATTCTTTGATGATCCAATAGACGGCGTATTTACATTAAAAACAACTTACCTTGATAACTCATTTATAGATGATGAATATAAAATGGTAATGGATAACAAGAAGAAGTCGAACCCTCGCTATTACAATATTTATGCTTTAGGTAATTGGGGGACTGCTGAGGGCTTAATATTCCAAAACGTTGAGCAACGGTTAATTAGAGAGGAAGAAATAAAAGATCTTGATAGCATTCAAGGCTTGGATTTTGGTTACACTAATGACCCAAGCGCATTCAATCAAAGCTTTATCGACCTTAAAAACAAACGGCTATTTATATACGATGGATTCTATCAGAAAGGAATGAGCAACAACGCTATAACAGCTAAAATAAAAGACATGCTATTACATAGGCATCAAACAACTGCCGATAGTTCAGAGCCTAAATCTATTGACGCTATTAAATACAAAGGCGTTAGGATAGCTGGAGCGCTAAAAGGCAAGGATTCGATAAATACAGGTATAGATTTCTTATTAGATTATGAGATTATTCTTAATGCTCATCTAGTGGAATTCATGACCGAGTTTAATAACTACTCTTGGGCGGTGGATAAGAAAACAAATAAAACTACCAATAAGCCGATCGATGATTTCAACCATTTTATTGATAGCCTTAGGTATGCTACTGAGAAATACCACAGTAAAGGTAAGCGAGGCGCTTTAAATATCTACGGGTAATTTATTTAATTTAACTAACTCACTCTTAATGTCAGCCAATAGTTTTGCGCGTTCATTAATCTTAAAGTACCAGCATATAATCTCGCGTATTAATATAAACACGAATAACGTTAGTAGTATAATTCCAATTATTTGCTCATTCATTTTACTTTTCCTTTAGTCCGCTTATGGCAAGCATTAGAAAGTTATAATCCTTTGCTGCACCGTGCTTATGAGTATTCCACCATGTACTACCACGGCCAATCTCTTTTAAGAATTCATCTATAGTATAACCTTTCTTTCTCAACTGTCTTGTAGCGTCATTCATACTCTCTACCGTAAATCATTTGTTTATATACCGTAGTCCAATGTGTTTTGTAAGTCAAACAGTAAATTTATTTATTCCATTATAACTGTTATAATAACCCAAATTATACGGAGTTTATGAAATGGCAAGTAAAGCTAGTAATCAACTAGACACTAAAGATGATAAATACTTAGAGCAGTTTGATTTGTGGGAGCAGGTCAGGGCGGCTATTGCTGGTAAATATGCTGTTGTAAATATAGTGTCTTGTTTGCCATCTCCGCAATATAAAGTTTACCCAGTGTATAGTGGCATGACTTCCGAGCAGCAACAGCAAGCTAACGCATGTAATCAGGCCAATGCTTTACGTGTGCAATCATATTGGGCGCGTGGTAGATTCTTTAATGCTACAGGTCGAACAGCTGAAAGCTTAGACGGTATGATTTGGAGTCAAAACCCCGAAGTCGAATTATCACCTAGACTAGCTTATTTGGAAGAAAGCGCAGATGGTGGCGGCTGTGGCTTGCGTGAAGTGGTTCAGAAGATTACTGATGATGTCGTGTCAATTGGTCGTTATGGTGTATTGGTTGATATGCCAAGTAATGAAACTAATTTAACTCGCGCACAGATGGAGCAAGCAGCAAACGCACCTCGACTAATTACATACAAAGCCGAACAGATAATTTATTTTCGTAACGCTGGCAACTCAAAATCAGTTGATGAGATTCGCTTACTAGAAACTACTGAGGTTCAAAAATCAGAATTTCAGTGGGAAACAGAAGTAAGAATTCGCCGCCTAGTAATGAGAGATGGTATTTACCACAACGAGCTATATAACGATGCTGATGAGTTGATTAGCTCAACAACTCCGATTGCTAACGGAGCTAATTTAACAGAAATACCCTTTCAATTCTTTGGTGCTGACAACAACAGCCCTGAGTACTCACAAGTGCCCTTGTATGATTTAGCTAATGCTAACTTAGGTCACTTTGTTTTAGATTGCGACAATAGAGACAACTTACACTTTCACGGGCAAGGTATGACTAACGTTTATACTGAGATGACACCAGAAGATTTTAATCTTAGAAACCCCAACGGCTTAGATGTTGGCGCTAAAGGTCGCAATCAATTTATGCAGGGCGATAAGGTAGAGATTTTACAACTAGAAGCTACCGGCGCAATACCTAGCGAGATGTTACGTGATGAGCAAAGAATGATTATGCTAGGAGCTCAGTTAGTAATGGACACCCCAAGCACTCAGACACTAGGCGCAAAGGAAATGGAATTTGGCGCTTCAACTTCCACATTAAAACGCATCACTAGGAATGTATCTGATGGTGTGGAGTCTGTTTTATCTTGGGTGGCGTTATTCCTTGGTGACTCACAAGAATCTACTTATCAATTGAACACCGATTTTGTTACTGATGATTTAAGCCCTGAGATGATAGGCAAGCACATGGAGATGGTTCAGGCTAGTGTAATGCCTAGAGAGACGCTATATGAGACAGCAAGAAAAGCCGGTTTTACTGAGTTAGATAATGAAGAGTTAAAGGATTTAGCTGAGAAAGACGATCTAGCATTAGGTGGCATGACTGAGCAGCAAGCAATAGAACAAGCGGCAACTGAATAATGCCAGTAGAGAAGTTGACGACGATATATTCTCAGCATACTGTGTTCTTGCAAAGAATCGGAGCGACACAAGGTAATGCTGTAATTCCCTATCTAAATAAGATAGAGGAAGATACTCAGCGCATATTTAACAAGTATCGTGATAGGAGAAAAACTGCAGCAAATCAGTTAGCCATTCAAGAGGCTATTAACGAATCGACCCGTAAGCATTTACAGGATTATACGCGAGAGCTTAAAAAATCTAATCGTGAGATAGGTATTAACGAGGCTGAATTTGCATCATTAACGCTTGATAGTGTAGTTGAAACTGAGGGCTTTACCTCTGAGACTCCAAGCGCCGCACAAGTTAACGCTGTCGCTTTGGCTACTCCTATTCAACTAAGCGAATCAGCATATACAACTTATAATACTATGATGTCGAATTACTGGCAGAAGTGGAGTAATGAGGTTGACGCCCTAGTACAGAATGGCTTTGTAAATGGCGCGACTATTAACGAAATAGCTGATGATGTCTTTAAACAAATGCGATTAGAAAAAAGCACAGTAAGTAAAAATGTACTTAATCGTGCGTATAGGTCTGCAAAGTCAGTAGCTATTACTGGAACTAATCATTATGCTAATCAAGCAAGAATAGCCTTTGTTGATACTAATGATGATATATTAAAAGGCTACCGGTTAATTGCTGTTGTTGATTCTCGCACAAGTCAAAAATGCAGGGCGTTAGATCAAAAGTTTATCCCTAAAAATTCACCTAAGCTTTCTAGCTTCACACCGCCTTTACATGTTGGGTGTAGGACAGCTATGATTTACGATGTTGATGACAGATACAAGCTTGATGATAAAGAAACTAAAAGAGCCTCATCATTTGAGGTCGATGGAAAGCGCGACCCTAAACCAGTAAGTAGTGAAGGTATTTATTATGAGAACTTCAAGAAACTTAAAGCCGCCGATCAAGATGTGGTGCTAGGTAATAATTTAGGTAAAGCTTTCCGTAAAATGGATAACCCGACAGAGTTCGCAAACGCGACAATAGACACGTTAGGTAATCCATTAACAATTACAGAAATGAAAAAGAAAGATAACGAACTCGGTCGCATATTGCGATCACAATCGTAGCTTGTGGCTACAACAACGTACTAGAGGTACATCATGGACTTAAGCACAATCGAAGGTTTAAACCTTACACCAGAACAGCAAGCATCAATTATGACGGCGCACCAAACAGGCATAGACGCTGCAACAACTGGTCTTGTTAATAAAAACAACGAATTGCTAGGCGAAAAGAAAGCAGCCATGCAAAACGTTAATGATCAAAACGAAGCTTTAGAGCAAGCGCGACAAGTAGCAACTAAAGCAGAAGAGGAAAGGCTCAAACTAGCTGGTGACGTTGAGGGTTTAAAATCCCACTACGAAGGGCAATTGGCAGAAGCTACAGCGACAGCAAATGCAGCAGCAGAAAAAGCAAATGCGGCGCTACTATCTCGTGATAAAGGAAGTGTATTAAATGACGCTTTAAGCTTAATCCATGATGACTATAAAGACTTAGCTAAGGCTCAGTTGTCAAATATGCTAAAAATTGGTTATAATGACCAAGGAGAGGCAATTACAACGTTTGAACATAATGGCGAAGTAGTTGCTAATAATGTAGGCGAGTTCAAAAGCTGGGCTGGCGAACAATCTGCATTCAAGAAAATATTAAACGGTGTTGATTCCAGTGGGGCTAACACAGCACAGTCAAGAGGTAGCGCCTCGGTGACTAATAAACCATACAGTGAGATGAGCTTGCAAGAGCAAATCGCACACAATAAAAATGTTAAGCCATTAAGGAATTAATCATGTCTTTAGGTGATTTTCAAGTATTTAACGATTTTGCGTATCGAGCTTTTGCTGTAACGCTACAACAACAAGTTGAACTTTTTAACGCTGCTTCTCGTGGTGCTTTAACTATGACAACTCAAGCATGGGCTGGTGACTACAAACAAAAAGCTGCTTTTGAAAACTTAGCATCTTTGGTTGGTAATCGCGATCCAGGCTCAACCGCTGCCGCTTCTACTCATGCTATTGCTGAGTTATTGCAAGTTGAGGTTAAAGTTGGTTACGGTACGCCTAACATTGAGTATACCAATACTGCTTTTGATTGGACTAACCGCTCGCCGGAAGAGGCTGGCACATTGTTTGGTAACGCTGTCGCAGAAGGTTCAATGGCTTACATGTTGAATTCATTACTTGCGGCCTCAATTGCTGCTATGGATGATGCAGATGTAACTTTTGATGGCACAGCTACAGTAGCAAGTTTAGAAAACCTAAACTCTGGCGCCGCTAAGTTCGGTGATCGTCAATCTGCAATCACTGCATGGGTGATGCACTCTAAATCACAAAATGACATTTGGGGCAATGCGCTAGCTAACTCTAATCGTTTGTTTGAATTTGGCACTGTATCGATTGTCACTGATTCTGCTGGTCGTCCTTTAATTATGACCGATTCAGAGGCTTTGCATTTTGATAATGCTGGTACTGAAAACTATCATCAACTAGGTTTAGTGTCTGGTGGTGTGGTGGCGGAAGATCAAGGCGATATGCGTCTTTACCAAGATGTTGACTTGTCAGAGCAAAACGCTAAACAGGTGCTTAAAATGGAAGGCTCTTTCGGTGTAGGCATTAAAGGTTACACTTGGAATACTGCTGTTACTAAGCCTGATGACGCAGCACTTGCTCTAGCTACTAACTGGTCGCGTATTGCTAACTTAGGCCATAAAGATACCGCTGGTGTAGTTGTAACAACCTTATAGGTGATATATGAAAGCTATTATTAAAGAATCTTTTAGTAAGGCTGAATTATCAAGTGGTGATTTACTTGTTACCCCGAAAAGCTTTAATAGCGTTAAGGGGTGGCAAGATATCGAAGTTAGCGGCATTAAATACTATGTAGATAAAGCCGTAAAGCTTGGAGCTAAAAAACCAAAGCCTAAAAAGAAAAAAGAAGATTAATAATAAGCCTCTTAATTGAGGCTTTTTTATATCTCACAATAAGTTATAATGTAAGTGTAAGTTGAGGGACTTACAGGCTAGCTAGCCGACCCACTCCCTCAAAAAAAACTCCCTCGTTTTATGGTTCCCTCACATTTAATTATGAGGTGCAATCATGCCTATGAATAAAATACTTGCTGAAATTGTTGTCGCTGCTGGCGGTGCAGTTACAGATCCAAATAATCGAAATCAGCTATTAAGAGATTGGCTACTAGCTATCTAAGGAACTATTATGGCAATAAGAAATGACTTGCTAAGAGATATACTTTCGGCAATTGGTGGAGGTGGTGCAGTTCAGTGGGGATCTATTGGCGGAAATATATTAGACCAGACAGACCTGCAGCAGCAATTCGAAGATACTACGCCTAATAATGTTGTTGAAATAAATAGCGAAGGCGATTTTCCTGCACCGTCTGGCGGCGTAATAACACTAGAAGCAAAGACGTATAATATCGGCGACTCTATAACTACATCCAATCGGTTTGTGATGGTTGACGGCACCGTGATAACAGGAAACAATCCGTTTGCCTTTCCTTTTACCTATACCGGTACTGGGACGATGTTTACAGGTGTTAACTCTAGTTCAGGATTTGACTTTATATTGCTAAATGCGCCAAGTGGTCAGTTGTTCGATTTTTCTTCAACGCTAGGTAATGGGTCAACCTTTGGGCTTAATGTTGTCACTGTTGCGTCATGTGCGAAGTTCGGTACTTTCGAGAATTTAAGATCTGTGAACATAACGAACGTTAACTCATTTAATGTCGAGCAAGGAATTACACTTTCCGGCACGGGCAACTGGGAAAGAGTCGCTATCAGCAGGTTTGGCGCAACAACTAATAAACCGGACTTTATAGCGCTAGATTTATCCAACTCTGTCCTTTTAAGCGCAGAAGTAGACAACCTAAACGTTATAGGTGTTCCGGGTGCTGTTGGGGTTTCAGGGCTAGCCAATAGCGCAAACATAACGAGTGGCAGTGTTTTTTCTATTTCAAGCAGTGAGTTTTTAGGGGGGATGACAACTCTTGGCGGATCTTTAAATGCAAATGATACGGGCTTTAGTTACGATGTAGTGTCAGGGGTTATAGCTTCCAAGGTTATCGGTCATTGCTATATAGCTACATCGCAATCAACTGATATATCAAGCGGTGTTGAGGTTCCTGTTGCTGGTGTTTTTACACAAGGCGCAGAATCATCACAATCAACAACATCCTCAACAGGAGTAATAAAAACACTAAATAGGATTGAAAAAAGAGGGACAGTAAGTACCAGTATTGACATAGACAAAATAGGCGGCGGAACTGATGACTATTTATTTAGAATTAAAAAGGACGTTGGCGGGCTAGGTACGACGATTGAGAATGTTGACGGGGCGTTTACCTCCATAGCATTATCTGGAGGCGGATCAGATAGTATTTATATATTCGCCCCAACTCGGTTTGCTGATGGTGACGAGTTCTATATAACCGTAGAGGGTATTGGAACTAATGACGATATCGTTGCAGTAACGCAAGGGTTTGAAGTTACAGAGTAATAAAAAGGGCTTAATTGCCCTTTTCTTTTTTAACTATTAGTATTATGTTAAACTATGATTATTAAATAAACGAGGTTTAAATCGTGAGTCAAAATTTAGTAATCGCTAATAAAGATAATTTAGTTGTTTATGTATTCGGTGGCATAGACTTAACTCTTGCTACTGATATTCAAGTTCAATTCGGCTCTGAAAGCTATTCGTTAGTTAACGATCCGTTAATTGTAATTGTTACATCAGCAACTGAGTTATCTTTAAATCTTTCTGCAACGGCAGAGGTCGGTAAAGTATTCTCAACTGTTACTTATTTTGATGGCGCTAGTGTATTAGGCACAGACATTACATCAAGAGAGCTTGGTAATAGTGACCAAATTGTTGTCGCTATCGGCACCCAATTAATAATCGAAGATGGTTCAGTAGTCGCTAATGCTAATTCATGGGCTACCGACGAAGAATACAAAGCTTACGCCAAAATTAAAGGTTACTCTGTACCAGCTACACAGCCAGATAGAGAAGCGCAATTAACTAATGCTTATGACTTTATCAACTTTACTTATGAGCAGCAGTTACAAGGCTATAGAGTTACACCGCAAACTCAAACGGGCGCTATGCCCCGTAACGGTATGGTAGCTTATGGCTTATCAGTTGCTAACAATGTAATCCCCCAAGACTTTAAAAACGCCCAAATGTTAGCGGCTTTCTCTATTGAGTCAGGTGTTGATACTAACGCGGTTAAATCTGACGCAGACTTGGCGAGCTTTACTGTCGTAGGTGTTTACGCTGAAACTTATCAATCAGGTGCTATCACTCCGACTATTGCAGAAATGCCAGCGGTAGGCCGTACACTTGCGCCATATACTAATATCGGTTTAGGTGGTGGACTGAGTCGTGAGCCTATGGGGTTCTTGGGATAATGGGTAGCGCTAATATACAAGCAAAGGTTAAACGTGGTTTAGCTAAGGCTATTAATAAAACCGGCTCATCTACTAGCGAGAAAGTTTATATTGTTAAAGAGTTTGGTGGTAATAACGACCCACTTAACCCAGTAACGCCAACAGCGCAAACGCTCGAATTAGTTAACGCTATATTCACAGAGTACGATACTAATAGTATTGATGGCAATATACAGGCAGGAGATAGAAAGCTTGTATCTAATAACGATGTACCTGTAGTGATTGGTGAAACGATTACACAAGGTTCAACGAGTTATATTGTGATTGATGTAGATACTAAAGCGCCGACCTCTGATGTATTAGCTTATATTTCACAGGTAAGGGTTCAGTAATGCCTTTAATTGGCCGCCAAGCTATCAATGAAGCTATCGAGGCTAAATACCTAGAAGCTAACGACAACAT
>Ga0255048_10001041_pt1 | contig 20229 bp, 30 predicted proteins | sample JV7_2_2_MG_FD_183619 | JGI IMG/M metagenome (GOLD analysis project Ga0255048, IMG submission 183619) | Seawater microbial communities from Jervis Inlet, British Columbia, Canada - JV7_2_2 | ecosystem: Environmental > Aquatic > Marine > Inlet | place: Canada: British Columbia | collected 2016-10-06
CAAAAAACAGTTGACAAAGTGATCAAACAATGTAATAGTTATAGTCAGAACTCACTGATTAATCTAATTCATACTATGCCCAACTCAGCAGTTAAGTATGTATCTCAAAAAATATTTGAGTTACCTGATAAAACAGTATGGCTGAGTGTTCTACAGGGTGATGATAAAATTCCTGAAGAATATATAGTTAAGGCTTTGCGTGTTGCTGCAAAAAGAACTAGAGTAGGGAAGGTCTCGGCCCCTATCACCAAAAGTATTTTAACGAAGCTTCCTACTATTATGCGTTTAGAAGCATTAGAAACATTGCTTTTTAACTCAAGTAATAGTAGGTCTATAAAGTTTACTGATATAAAAACTGAAGATGATATAAAAGAATTACTCTTTGGATCACTAATTAGATATTCAAATAGAGTCGGAAGAGTTGTTGGACTTTTTAAACGATTTTATATTAAAGATACAACAACCACAACCAATACCTTTTAAGGAGATATTATGAGCACATTTAATGACCGGGGCAAAGACCCAGATAAAAAGGTTGACCCAACGGTAATTCATAATGCCGAAGAGCGCATGGGTAATAGTCGCGCTAGATTGTTACTTCAACAGCCATTTTATGGAGTCTTGCTTTCGATGACAGACTTCATAATTGAAACTGCGATTCCAACTATGGCAACCGATGGATCCAAAGTATTTTATAATCCAGAGTTTGTCATGTCGCTTACTGATGATGAAGTGTATGGCGTTCTGTTGCATGAAATAAGTCACTGTATTTATCTACATTGCACTACGAAGCGTAGGCTTAACCGTAGTAGCCGTCGATGGAATACAGCTTGTGACTATGCCATTAACTTAGAGATTAAGGGAATGGGATATGCATTGCCAGATGGCCTGTTGCTAGACAATAAGTATAGAGAGATGGCCGCTGAAGAAATTTATGATACTCTACCAGAGGATTGCTCAAATTTTCCTGTGTTTGATATTCATATAGAGTCGTCTGATGAAAATGCATGGGATGATATGGAAGATAAGATAATTACAGCCTATGAGATGTCTAAAAACACAAAGGGCAAGGGAAGTGTTCCTGCTGGTTTGCGTCGTTGGATTGATAAGTTGCGTAAGTCTAAGGTTAAGTGGGAGAGGATCTTTCACAAGTATGTTGGACAAGCTCTAGCAAAGGATGACTATTCTTTCACTAGAGTTAATAAGAGATTCTTGGGACAGGACATATATCTGCCAGACCTTAGAAATTATATTATCGGTAATGTTGTAATTGCCGTTGATACTTCTGGATCTATTGGTAGTAATTGCTTAGAGCAGTTTGCTGCTGAGATTCATAAGGTAAGTCACCTGGTAAGCGAAGTTACTGCTATGAGTTGTGATGCCCAAGTTCAAGAGGTAGTTAAGATTAGAAAGTTTGAAAACTTTTTAAAGAAGCTACAAATGAAGGGCGGAGGCGGAACTGATTTTCGTCCGGTGTTTGAGAAGGTGAAAGACCTTAACATGGTTCCAGAGCTGTTAATCTATCTTACAGATACTTATGGTGCGTTTCCAGATAAACAGCCACAGTATCCAGTACTATGGTGTATAACAGAAGAGAGTGGAAAAGTTCCTTGGGGACAAGCGGTTTACATACCTAATGATAAAAAGGATTACTAATGAGTAAGAAGTATAAAGATTCAAATATTTATGATTTAGCATATGAATTGGACCCTACGGATGCGGCACTATGCGGAAAGATAGATCCATATTTGTCCAAGAAATTGGAAACGCTTGATGAACTATTTGATGTTTATTATTATCTTTGTTATGGTAATATGCATGACCATCTAGTTAAAACTAAAGCTAAGATCAATGAGCTATTCAATACTTATCTTAATGACAATGAAGATAATTTAGAATGGTGGAAGTTCAAAAACTTTAGTGATTGGTTAGACGGCACTGTGTCAGAGCGTCTCGTAACTAAGTGGTTGGATAGCGATAGCACTGATAATGATAGTGCCTGGATCGCCAATAATATCCCGGACAACTCTGATCTGTCTTTAAAGGCTCTAAATAAAATAGTTAACATATACAAAAAGAATAGAAGTATTGACCATGTAAAGACCATAGAGAAGATATTTGCCAATACAACTGGCGAATATATATCTGGAGCTTGCGAGATCGTTTCAAAAGCAACGCCTGCTGTGGCAGCATGCTTGTTGTCTAGAGATGATATCGCTGATGCATACACACTTAAGGGGCTTAAAGCTTTATCAAAGTTATCAAAACAAAGAAAGATTGATATAAAAGTAGAGTTCGGTATGTTAAAAAATCTAGGCCCCAAGAGTCGTTTGGATGCTATGAAACAATTGTTAGGAATGTTGGATAAATATTATCTATACAATAAGAGACTTGAGAAAAATAAATCTAGTCACTCTTATGGTTATTCATATCGTAATAGAAATTTAAAAGAAGTTAAGTATTCTAATCCATTTAAAACGATTCCAACCAGAAGCGAAGTGGAGACATTCTTGTTCCCCTGTTCGTTAAAGTACAACGAACAAGTTGTCGATTTAGTAAAGAAGTTTGATGATCTTATTACAAAGAAAGGATAAGTAATATGGCTAATGTATTTAGTAAGGAAGAAGAGAAGCGTGAGGTTCCATCTGTCGAAATAGTTCGAGAGACCCTCAATGTTAATGCAACTGGTGATGTAACCTTCCGTTCGCGTCGAGGACGTGGAACTGGTAAGGCTGTTACCATCCCTGCAGGTCAGTTTGACGAATTTGTGTCACTAATGGTTCAGACTCAAGCGAGTCGTGAGGCATTGGCTGAGCAAGAGCGTGATGCTGCTGCTGCTGCCACAGAGGCAGGCACTGAGACGTCGGAGACGGATTCGGAGTAAGTAACTGATATAGGGAGCCTTCGGGCTCCCTATACGCTTCTCTTAATATAACAATTAGGAGTAATATATGTCTTATGTAAAAGCAAAACCCGGCGAGTCAATTGATTCATTACTACGCAGGTTTAAAAAAGCAGTAGACAAGTCAGGTATTTTGTCTGACTATAAGAAAAATGAATTCTATGAGAAACCAAGTATTCAAAAGAAAAAGAAACAAATAGCAGCTCGCAAGAGAGCACTAAAAAAAGAAAAGAAATTAAAGCCGTATAAAGATAAAGTTGGAAAGAATAAAAACTTTAAATGGAATAAGGATCACACTAAGAAGATCCCGTTGCCAAAGTATAAACCGCGGCCTAACACGAACAGTTCAACAACAAGATATCAATCTAAAAATACAAGGGGTAAGAGAAAATGAGTTTTTTTGATCAAGCTTATGATGAAATGAGTTGGAAGGAAGTATGTTATAGACTTCCTGGTGACTTAGCAGTTAGTGCGCTTCAGAGACGTATAACAAATTTAGATACACTTTCATCATTTTTTGATATAGTGCAGTCTCAACCATCTAATGTTAAACAACTAAAAGATCATGTAAACAGCATAGTTACAGATTTTACGGTTGACGAGGTTTTTGATAAATTTGAAACCGGTCGCCACCCAGTATTGTTTAATTGGATGAATGACGATAATCTAAAAAGACTTAAGGACGATGGTAAGGATAAGCTTACTCATAAGTTTTTATATAATCTTTCCAATCCAGACGATGTGGAAAATCTATCCAAGGTGTTAGATGATATTCTTGCAGAAGAGTTCCCTAAGCAGTCGGAAGTATTGTCAGTGCTTAACAAAATATCTAATAAACACTTTCATGGTTTATTGAATATCGTATTAGGTGATTCGCGGCCAGACGTGCGAGTTTGTGCTCTATCTGTTACAGATGTTCACAATCAATCATTGGTAAGTGATCTGCATAAGACGATTGCCCTTAAGGCATTAGTTAAATCTAGCTCTGTTAGATACTTATCTATGTTGAGCTTTAAAGCATTTAGTGCTTTGCGTCCTAAGGAAAGACTAGTTGCGTTGGAAAAGTATTTCAACACCTTTCCTAAGTACAGACAGCGTAAGGTTTTTGAACCAGCGCCTACAGAGGATGAGTTTCAATTGGTTGTGTTCGCCGGATGTATTGAACAAAATGAATTGGTTAAGAAACTATGTAGTACTTATAAAGAAATTACTGAATTAGATCCCCCAGTAGAGGCATCTGATGAGGAAGAAGATGCATAGAATATTAATTATAGAGATGCGTAAAGCTAAGGGGCATGCTCTTTGTAGATCTGCCCGTGAACATAGAATTAAAAAGGGTGAAGATATATTGGTAGTAAAAGTTCACACCAATAATGGTGAACAAGCTTTTTATTGCCGCAAGCATTGGGACGAGCCTCTTGATAAAATGCGTGAAGTATTAGAAGAGGCTTTAATACGGAAGCTAGCAGGAATAGAATAAATGGAAATTGAACTACTTAATAAATTATCAAACCTAACTTTTGCAAGTTATATAAATCAATCACTCAATATGGTAGTGGTTCATTTCTTTAACAAAGATGAAGTTAAGAATGATATAGTTGTTTATTTGAAACCAAATATGCATTGGGATGTTAGAGAAATTATTGATGAATCGTCAGAGTTAGATACGCTGGCTCCTCAATTTTTCGGCGAAGATGTCACAATAACTCATGAATTGATAGATATGTTTGCTCCAGGAAGTAAGTTTGATAATTTTATCAGAATATCTATAAACAAAATGGCTCAAGCCGAAGAGATAATGACAGTTGATGATCGTATTTTAGAGATTTTAGAAAATAATACCTATGATAAATGATGAAAAGCTTAATTATAGGTTCTCAAAGTTAAGAAACGTATTAGTTTCTAACAAAAAATTTGGAAAACTATCAAGTAAAGTCATAAGCGAGTTAGAAAACTCTTACATTTTTAACAAAGGTAAGACTATTTGCGTATACTCTTGTGCAAATCACGTTAGTTTATCTCCAATTTTATTAAATATAAGTAGTTATTTGAAAAATACTTTTGTGTTTCCTAAGTTAATTGATAAAAATTTAAGTTATAACTTCGTTAGCAACCCAAATGATTTGATAATAAAAGGCTCTGAGGTCGTCGGAAGCGATTTATCTTGCTTTAAGGTTGACAATGACAGCATTGATGTTATATTAGTTCCAGGGATTGCGTTTGATTACGATAACAACTGGATGAATAATGAAGAAGAGTTATTATATACAGCTATTATGAAAAGTAATGCTATTAAGATTGGTATATGTTTAGACTGTCAAATATATCGAAAGCAATTGCCAAATAAAATGAACAAAGTGGACGCCCTATTAACTGAAAATGGTGTTTTTAATTCGTTCGATATATGGGAGACAAAATGACAGATGTAAAAATGGTTGGAGACCCAGAGGGAATAAAACTCTGGAGCCTCATGTCATCATCTAGTGATGAGGGCGAACAAGAATATTTTAAAAGAATAAATGCTGCTGCCTCTAAGTATGGATCTGTATGGTTTACAGATGTAGTGGCAGAGCGCAAGACATCAAGCAGCCAAGCTATATTTTCTTTAAAGTGGCAGGGCAAAAAGAATCAGTGGGAGGTAGCTACGTTCTTTATACCCCAAGGCGGAACAAAGAAAATTGGATCTCGTGATGAGGAGTGGGACTTAGTAAACCCAGATGATGTTGTTTCAATAGGATAAATTATGAAGACTATTATTTTACTCGGTGGACCAGGTGCAGGTAAGGATACATTGGCGAATCAGATTAGCAGACGTGATGACTACATGCTATCAACGGGACAGGTATTTAGAGATCAAGCCGAGGCTGGAACCAAGTTAGGATTAGAGGCTAGGGATAAATATTGGGGCAGTGGAAATTTGTGTCCCGATGGTATGGTTAATGAGTTAGTAAAAGACACATTGGATAATTTACATAAGGATATTAATTGTATAATTTTCAATGGCTATCCTCGATCGCTCAGTCAAGCCGAGTATCTAAATGATATGTATTCTGCAAGTTTAGTTTTAGATCTGGTTGTGAGTGAAAAAATAGCTATAGAGCGCTTGCTGGGTCGAAGTAGAGAAGATGACACATATGATATTATTAAAACAAGATTTAAAGATTACGTGAGAAATAATAAACCTTTAGTGGATTATTATAAATCCAACAATCTATATTTAAAAGTCGACGCCAATCAATCTATTGATGCGGTGTATGATTTTGTAAAAGGTATTTTAAGGAGATAGAAATGAAAATAGCAGAAGCATTAACGCAGATAAAAGATTTAAAGGGCAAAGTTGCCAAGTTGACTAGACATGCCTCTTATAATGGCGCCTTCGAAGTGTTAGATGAGAGCCAAGAGGTTCCTTCAATTGAAGAAACATTGGTTGAGTTAGAGGATTCTGCTACGGCTTTATCTAATTTAAAAACCAGAGTAACTAAGACTAATGCGGCTAATGGCCTTACAGATAAGATTAATGAGATGGAACGCCTTCGTTCACTCGTATCTAATCTGGATAATTTAACTCTTACTAAGCAGGACACTGTTAGTTTACGTCATATATCTTACGATCAGCCGCCTGCTCCAGTTCACACCTTTGCCACTTATGATGTTGAGGCCTTAACTAATAAAGTAGATACGTTTAGAGCGCGCATTAGAGAGATAGACCTTGAGTTGCAGCGTAGAAACTGGGAAGTTGATCTGGCCAACTAATGGAGAATGTTACTGATTATAGTAAAGTAACTGATGCTATAAAATCCGGAGAGAACGTATTCATAACTGGTAGTGCCGGATCAGGCAAAACATACCTTGCTTCAAACTTTGCTAAGACTTATGGGTCCAGAGTGGCATTAACTGCTACCACCGGCATAGCTGCGCTTAATTTAGGAGGAGAAACCGTACATAGGTTTCTCGGCATTGGTATTGCAACCAGACAATTTCAAGCAAGTAAGATTGTTAATAAGTGGCTAGCGATATCTAAGTCATCAAGACCATGGGATAAAGCCAGGTGGAGCTTAATTCAGAATATAGATACAATCATTATTGACGAAATATCTATGTTGAGAAAGGATCAATTTGAATTAATTGATACAGTTTTAAGCAGGGTAAGAGATTGCCCGATGCCCTTTGGTGGAATTCAAATGGTATTAGTTGGAGACTTCTTCCAACTGCCTCCCGTAGTAACTACGTTTGATTTGAATAAGTATAGCGATTTGAATAAGCCTTATTGTTTTCAATCAGATGTTTGGCACTACGCTAAATTTAAATCATTCAATCTAAAATTAAACTATCGTCAAAGCGAAAATAAGTTTCTGTCAGCACTGGAAGAGATTAGGTTTGGCGGTGTATCCGATAATGTTAATAAACTATTAGATAAGCGAGTTAATGTTAAGCTTGCTACAAAACTACAGCCTGTCAAGTTGTTTCCACACAAAGTTGCAGTCAGCGACGAAAATATGAAATGCCTGCGTCAATTACCAGACGATAAGATATTGAGCACGGCAGAATTTACCGGAACTAAATACAACAGAGATATCATACGCAAAGAATGCCAAGCTGATGAGGAGCTTTATTTTTGTAAAGATGCCCAGGTTATGATGTTGACCAATGATGTAGAGAGCAGATGGGTTAATGGAACTATGGGTGTAGTTGAATCAATTGATCCTGTGAGCATAAAGCTATCTAACGGTAGTACAATGGAAGTAGTTGAGCATACATGGGAGAGAGTTGAGCATAAAGTTAAAGTTAAGGCTAACGGCACAAAGGTAGAGACTACTGTAGTAGCTACTATGAAACAGTTTCCATTTAAATTAGCTTATGCGACTACAATACACAAGTCACAGGGATTGACATTAGACTATGTAGATATAGATCTATCTAAATGTTTTACACATGGTCAATCATATGTAGCTTTGTCGCGATGCAAAACTTTAAAAGGATTAAAGTTGCGTGGATGGCAGAAGAGTTCTATCTCCGCTCACCCAGCAGTATTAAAGTTTTATAAAAAGTCGTCAACGGATCTTCACCAGCCCCCTATGGTGAAGTGAAGTTACGTGATGGGAGAGTCAGAGTAAGAAAAATATATTAAAAAATCCTTTATAAGGATGACTTATTTCTTATTATCATTATTATCTTAAAGGTTCAACATTCAAGGTATAAGATTGCAAGACTTAGGACTCAAGAGTTAAGATTTAACTTAACCTATTTTTCCCTCTTTCTTTCCTATCTTCAAATAACGAGGTTACAATGGAAGTCACAAAAGATTTAAAAGCAGTATGTTCGGTCGGCGGTGACGATGAAACTGTGTTTATAAAATTAGATTTATATAATAATTTAGAATTTATAACCACATTAGAGTTCGCAGAAATAACAGAAGAGTTTAATGAATTGGTTGGTATTAATTTAGAGATGGCTGTTTATTTAGAAACAGAGGAATTGAAAAAAGATTTGGCTAATGCCTATCTATCTAAATTTTTAAATGAAGCTCGGTCAACTGATTACAAGTTAGACTTATTATTGAATCTAAGAATGAAGATGAAGCATCAAGACGGAACGTGTAAGGATAATTGTATTTTATGTAGTCCGGATTTAGGTGACGATCCATTCCCAGATTTTATGTTCGAGGCTAGACACGCAGATCATGAGGGCGAGGCATGAAAAAAATATTATATATGATCGGGGTATCATTTATAGTACTCCTTGTTGCTTGCCCGTTAAGCCTTTTATTACCCAGGCCTGATCCAATGTCTCTGTATAGAGATTTAGATAATAAATATATTATAAAACAATGTAATCTACCTATGTTTTATATAATCGACAATAAAGTTCCTAAGAAATATCATCATGATATTAGAAAGTCATTTCAATATTGGAATAAAATAGCCTTTACGTTTAGTGAGAAATATCATAAGATATTCTTTGACGCCGGCATGATTAATTCAATCTATGAGGGACCAGAGATTGAGAATACAGCTCTAGGGTTTGTAATTATTTATATGAGTTTTGAAGAGGATACTAATCGCGCCGCGTATACTAAATTACGGTGGCGGGGTAAAGATAACGCAGGATGCTTAATTGGCGGCAATATATATATAAATAGTGATACATTGGAGAATAGCTCTAATTACATCCAGACAACAATTAGACACGAGATAGGACATACATTGGGACTTATGCATAGCGATAGAGTAACAGACTTGATGTATAAGAAGGTTCACGAACTTTTTGGTCTCAAGGATTTATCGGAGTGGGAAATTGAGGCTTTTAAAGCGGTCTACAAATGATTGATTTTGTTGAGGTTTTTGTGTTTTGCCGTCGTAGACTTCTATGACAGAAAAAATTTTTTTGTCAACCGAAAAAATCGTCAAAAATCGTTGACGGCGGCAGAATTCTTGTCATAGTTATATAAGTGTATACGGGACACAAGCGGGTATTTTATGAATCTAAACAAAATAATGCATATATATGATCTTATTAGGGATAGATTACCCAAGTCATATCCGCGTCCTAAATTAGCTTTTTATGAAGATGAGCAAAGCTTATCTGAAAACCTCAAAATAAAAGTAACTAAGGAAGAATGTTTATATGCTGTGTGCGATCCAGATACAATGACCATTATGATGCCTATGAATATGACATTTATAACTATAAATATTAATGGTAAGGAAAGCGAAAAGATTACACCATTGAATAAAATGGATGAAGATGATATAGCACAAACATTACTACATGAGATCGCGCATATATATGCTGGGCAGAAATATGGATATGAGTCAAAACAATATCACAATGAGAAATATTGTGACAGATTTGCTAACCGTTGGGTTAGAACTTTAAAAAAAGAAAAACTAATAGAATAAGTTTAAGAAAGGAATAAGCTATGGCACTCGCATTAGTAAAATTACAGAAGAAACGAAATGGCAGAACATACACATTTTTGGATTACATAAGTTATGATGTAGCTAAATTAGGTGTAGATATTCAGGGCGAAGAGCACAGTAAATTAGAATGGTCGCGCGCTGAAATTATTAAAGTATACAAATGATATTGTTAAAAACACCAGAAGAAATAAAAATAATGGACGAGTCTAATAGAATTGTTCACGCAGTTCTTGATGTTATTGAACAACAGATAAGTCCAGGTATTTCTACTGATGAATTAAATAATATAGCTGAAGAGAAACTATCTACTTTTACTGGAGCTGCGCCTGCTTTTAAAGGATATCACGGATTTCCAAAATCTCTCTGTATATCTATAAATGAAGAGATAGTTCACGGTATTCCTGGCGATCGCATCATACAAGATAAAGATATAGTATCTATAGATTTTGGTGTAAACTATAAAGGATATGCTGGAGACGCAGCGCGAACATTTATAATTGGAGATGTATCTGATGAAGCGTCCGACTTAGTTACTAATACCAAGGCATCGCTTCTATCGGGCATAAAACAAATGCGCGAGGGAAATAGACTAAGCGACATCGGCGCAGCGATAGATAAGATGGCTAAACAAAATAACTATGGCAACGTAAGAAACTATACAGGGCACGGCATAGGTAAAAATATGCACGAAGCGCCGCGTGTATTTAATTATGTAAATAGTTTTGAGCCGGACATAAGACTACAAGAGGGATTGGTATTAGCGATAGAGCCAATGTTCTTGCTGGGAAAAGAAGAAGTCGAGGTTCTACCAGATGGATGGACAGTTGTAACTAAAGATAAGAAATTAGCGGCCCACTGGGAGTTTAGTATTGCTATCACTAACAATGGTCCAAAGATATTGGGAGTAAGTAATGACGCCGAAATACAAGCCGACTAAATGGAAAATAGATTATTGCACAAATTGTAAAAAAATAATTAAAGGTAGCCGATGGGAAATAAGGCAACATAAAGATCATAATGTAATAGGGCGTCCCAATGTGCCATTTAAAATTCCTGATCTAAAAGTTACAGGACACTACTCTTGGATAAGAGCTGAGTCAAAAAAGCTTAAGGAGCAATTTGAAATATCTCCGACAGAAGTTACTAGGATAATTATGGGCCCAGGAATAGAACCTGGCGGGCTGATACCGGGGCAATGGTGGATGTGGACTAAAAAAGGGGCATCAATGTCTCTAAAATGGCTGGAGGTTGAAGATGGCGATGCCAAAGTTTAAAGCAACAAAGTGGCAACTACATACATGTAAAACATGTTACCCTAAATCTAATCATGTCAGAACTTCTATATGGTACAGGTGCACTAACGACGAGCACGTTATAATATCACGCCCCAATGTACCGTTCAGAGTTCCAGATATGTGCATAGAAGAAATAAAAGGAAAGTGGATTTCTCTAAAATCTAAGAAAATGAATCAAAGATTTGAGATGCACTATTCCAAGTTTGGTAAAATGATACTGGGGTGTGGAGTAGGAAAAGGCGGCCTACTACCAATTAATCAATGGTGGATGTACGACAATGCTTATGGCTGCTTGGGCGTAAAATGGATGGGCGAAGATCAAAAATGATTATCACTGAGGAGGCCGATCTCAAATATAAATGTAAGGATGTTTCGTTATTTGAGGCGCCAGCTATAATTAAAGAGCTTGAAAGAGAACTTCAAAATACTGGCATTGGCTTGGCTGCAAATCAAATAGGTATAGACGCGAAGGTGTGTATCATTAGAGCTAGCGGAACTGAGCGATTAGATTTAGTAAACCCAGTTATAACAAAAAAATACGATCTGATGGAGTTCTACAATGAGGGATGTTTAAGCTTCCCGGACCGCTGGATACTAACAAAGCGCTTCGCAGAGATAGTTGTGAAAGATGCTTTACGTCCCGCGGGAGTAATTTTAACAGGACTGAGCGCTGTGGTAACTCAACATGAAGTCGGCCATTTATACGGAGAAACAATGTTTGATTATGAAATTAAACGTCCCGCTGTCAACGAAAAATGTTGGTGCGGGTCTAACAGAAAGTATAAAAAATGTCACGAAGGAAAAAGAGTTATCTAAAAAAGCACTTTATATTAATGCTTATTACTATTTCGGCAATGTTCGCGTACGGTTTAAATGCACATAAAGTAAACACAGATATCAAAAATATAGTTCCATGGGCTACTACAGCAATATGTTTTATTCTGTGGAGAAGAGCAACCAGAAAGACATATGATAGCCCAGTAGATACACCAAATAAAGTGAAACGATATATATAATATATTAATATTATATCTTTAATTGAGGTGAAGTATGCCAAAAAAGATGACAGAAAAAGACCAAGAGTTCGCAGAGATTTTAAATAATATAAACTCTATTACTTTTGGTCAAATGCTTAGAATTATTAAGAAAATCAAATATAGCGCCATGCTAACGGTTATTGCTATGTTTGTATCGTGCGTAGGCAGCACATTCGTAGCAGGACAATACTCTCAGCAGAAAGACGCAGCGGTCATGTTAGAGAGCCCATTTGCTATGCGGCTCACACTAGATAATAAAAAGCATGACTTTTCTAACTTGACACTAATTAAAGATCCAATGTCACCAAAGCTATCGAACAAGGTAGTTCTCTCATTAAGAGAGATCAAAAATGAATTTGATATTGTCCCACTAGGCAAAGTGGTTGCCACGGTGGAAGAGAAAGACATAACTTATTTATGGAGATGGGTCCTAGCTAATTCGGAAACTCTGGTATTTAGCAATGCTTATGCCAAATCGTTCCTAACTGGTTTTCAATTTGGATATCACGCCGGAGATTATAAGTTCAAGGAAGGCTTTGTGGCTAAGCATGTGGTCCACCGATTCTATAGTGATGGATGTATTTTAGAATATACTGTAGACAATAGCAGGAAGTCAGTACACAAAACATTTAGGTGGATTAAATACCAGCATTATAATAACTAACGGATAATAATATGAACTTAATTGGAACATCATTTGTGTGCTCGCAATCATGCGGAGACGTATTAAAATTAACAATAGATATTAATTACGACGGAGTTATACGAGATATAAATGTAAGCGCGTTTGGATGTAAAGACATAGATTCTATGTACGATAGGCTTGAACAGATAATAGGTTTGTCAGTGGAAGATGCAATTCTTTTAGACATAGAGAGCTTTATTCAAGAGCATAGTGAAGATGGACATTTGGCGGTACTAGCAATAAATGGAATTCGATTGGCAGTAACAGATTATGCAGAAAAAAAATATCAAGAAAGGGCGCCAGGATCACCGGCGAAAAGGCAATACATATTCGGAAACGGATGAAGTATATATAAGTCATTTCGGAATGGGACGTCTTTATAAACTACTCGTAAAGTGTAATTTACGTGTTAAATATGATGTGTTTGCTGAAAGAATTGTATTTACTTATAGTGACGGTAGGCATGCTCTCAGAATATCTTATATGGGGCTAAATAGATTTTTAACACGATATGTATGTAAGATAGAAGGACCTATGGCAGACGCAATTAGAAAGATTAAAGATGAATAAAAAAATACCAATTGCATATAAATGGTTTGTAAATTATAGACTTAGGTTACATAATTTTTCAATAAGGCTTCCATATCCATATAATTTTAAAGGCGTCTTGCCTACATGGAGTAAACGCATCGTCCCTACAACCATTCCAGAAGAACTATTAAATCTTTGCAGAAAGTATAAAAATGTTAGACACTAAATACAACTCACACAAAACGGCCATTAAAAGAAGCCTTTTATCCGCTCCACTATCTGAGCTTACAATAGACCCCAAAATTAAAAAAAGTGACCGCCTATTAGACTATGGGTGTGGCCGCGGAATGGATGTTGTGGAGCTGCGTCATCAACGCTATAATATTGTAGGGTACGATCCATATCAAGATGGGTGGAGAGACGAAAGCGTTCTTAAAGAAAAGCATTATGATATAATATTTTGCACATATGTGTTGAATGTAGTTGACGCCAGCACCAGAAAAGACATAATAGGTAAGGTACGACGATTGTTAAAACCAGGTGGAAAAGCGTATTTTACTGTGCGGCGGGACCTCAAAGAAAACTATCGGGTCACTAAAATAGGCACGCACCAATGGCAAGTATATTTGCCTTGGACAGTTCGAAAACAAACATCGTCATATTGTATTTATGAGATAAGTAATAAATAATGAGTTACTTAGTAATGAATTATGATGATATAAAAATCATGTACTATGTTAATCTTAAACACAATGTTAATTTTAAAAAAGAACTTAAAAAAGTGCATAAACATAAGCATTCGTATATGGGAGATGTAATTTTAGGATACTCCAAACGCACAGAAAAATATCCAGATCGGCCCGTAGATAGAATTTATGAGTTTATATCTCAATTTAAACCAACAAGAGAAGATTTAAAATATAATCACATAAGACTATTATATGAGGCAAAATTAAAGCACGGGCTTGATTTAAATGAAAAAATAATTAAGCGTGTTGATCCCTTTTATAATTTAAGATATTTTGTTGCCACCTGGATTGGCGATTTTATTCATAATCATGACCCGGTAATTAGTAATACAGATATGTGCAAAAGATCTATTTTAGAATTTTTAAAAAAATATAGGATACCGAATGAAAAGTCGTAGTATGTTAAGAGCCGCTGCTAAAAAAGCATATAAAGAACAGATTAAGAAAGACCGAACGCCTAAAAATAGGCGTATGCCATTTTCTCAATATTTTAAGCAATATTTAAAGATCCAAGAGTCATTAAAGGCAAATAAAAACGCCGATATAGAATCTGACACCGAGGACTTTGATTTTGAGGAAATGATAAATGTAGAGGAAATTAGTGACGAAGATGTAGAAAAATCTTGACATATGGTCGATTTTCTCTATAAATAAGAGCATAAGCAAGGAGATAAGTTTATGGCTAAAGAATTTAAGTTTGGCGACGAGGCACGTAATAAGGTGCTAAGTGGCGTCAATATGCTGGCGGACGCAGTTAAAGTAACATTGGGCCCGCGAGGAAGAAACGTTGTTATACAGAAATCGTACGGTGCCCCACATATAACTAAAGATGGCGTGACTGTAGCGAAAGAAGTTGTATTGGAAGATCAATTTGAAGACATGGGCGCACAGATAGTGAAAGAAGTGGCCAGTAAAACCGCAGATGTAGCGGGAGACGGGACCACCACAGCCACCGTATTAGCACAGTCTATTATAAACGAGGGGTCAAAGCTAGTTGCCGCATCCCACAATCCAACAGATTTAAAATTAGGTATCGATCTTGCTGTAACTCACGTAATTAAAGAGCTTGAGGCACAGAGCAAGAAGGTGACCTCGTCTAATGAGATAGCTCAGGTTGGAACCATTTCATCTAACGGTGATGTTGAAGTTGGAAAAATGATAGCTGAGGCTATGGAGCAAGTCGGAAACGAGGGAGTTGTGTCGCTAGAAGAGGGCAAGACAATTGAAACCGAGCTTAATGTGGTTAATGGGTATCAGTTTGACAGAGGGTATCTGACTCAACACTTTGCGACTAACGATAAGTTAGAATGTATTTTGGAAGAGCCACTGGTTTTAGTGACAGATAAAACGATCAATAATGCACAAGGTGTAATTATACCGATAATGCAAAAGACTAATCAGGCGTATCCCGGTAGACCTCTTCTAATTATTGCTCATAGTGTTGACGGTGAGGCACTACCAACATTAATTTTGAATAAGCTAAAAGGCGCATTCCAATCATGCCCAGTTAAGGCACCAGGGTTTGGTGACCGACAAAAAGAAATGCTAAATGATATAGCTATTCTCACTGGAGCAACAGTAGTATCTGAAGATGTTGGTCTAAAATTAGAAAATTTTGATCACACATGGCTAGGTTCTGCTAAGAGGTCTGTATCAAATGGGAATACCACTACTATAGTTGAGGGTTCAGGCGATGAATCTGATATTGAATCTCGTGTGGCCACAATACGTGCTCAAATGAAAGAGACTACGAGTGACTGGGAAAGAGAAAATCAAGAAAAACGGTTGGCTAAATTGGTAGGCGGAGTAGCGGTAATTGCAGTAGGCGCACCAACTGAAACCGAAATGAAAGAGAAAAAGGATAGAGTAGAGGACGCCCTGAGTGCGACGAAGGCAGCTGTAGAAGAAGGCGTTGTAGCCGGCGGCGGAGTAGCTTTACTGAGAGCATCAAAGGTGCTAGACGCTTTAACAGTTGACCCGATCCTGCAAAGCGGCGTAGATATCGTGAAAAAATCCCTACGAGAGCCGATTAGTTTAATCGTCTCGAATGCAGGCCGAGAGCCAGCCGAGGTGATTATAGCGATACTAGCCAGCGACGATAATAACTTCGGCTTCAATGCCCGAACAGAGGTGTTTGAAGATCTAGTTGCCACAGGCGTCATAGATCCCACCAAGGTTGTTCGATGCGCCTTACAAAATGCGGCCTCAGTAGCTGGCCTAGTGCTTACTACTGAGTGCATGATTGCTAACAAGCCGGAGCCCGAAAAGTCCAATAATATGCCACAAATGGGCATGATGTAATTCATTGTCTCCTTGTATAGCGGCTATGTAGCATTAATTTACTACATAGCCGCTCCTTTATTCAAAAACTAATAATAATTTGCTATATACTAGTAGCTATATTTACAACGGGCGCAATATGAAATACAGATTTAGAAGTCATTCCAGTAGGTTAGCCACATTGATGGTCGCCACAGGTGCTGGAAATAGAGTGGAATTTGACACAGAATACTCCAGCGGCATTGCTCATTTTATGGAGCATATGAGATTTAAGGGAACCTACGAAAGAACAGCTAAGGATCTATTAAAAACAGTAGCTCATAATGGCGGAGAAATGAACGCCTGGACCTCTGAGGATAATTCAGGATATTATATAACTATTCCAGAGGAAAATATAGAAGTAGCATTCGATTGCCTGGCTGGTGTAGCCCTTTATCCCATATTTCCAGAATACGAAATAGCTAAGGAAAAAGATGTAGTTGGCCAGGAAATCATGTCAGAAGAAGATGATATAGATGAGAATTTATATCAAGAGACTATGCTGTGGGCTTTTTCTAATAGTTTAACCTATCCTATTTTAGGGTTTAAAGATTCTGTAGCTAATATAACAAGAGATGAATTATTAAAGTTTAATAAAGAGTTTTACAATAAAGAACAGTTGCTAGTAGTATTATCTGCACGAGATGACTACAGTCATTTTATGGAAAAATACTTTGGGATTCCTGACGGAGTGCTTGCTTTTAGACCATCCTTATCTAATGTAAAATATGGAAAAAGTGTGGCGGGCAAAATAAAAAAAGAGGGCTATCCGCAGAGTTCAATCATGATGTCTTTTGGAAGTGATAAGATACATCATGCGGCTCATCATAATCGTGCGCTACTACACGTATTTAATACGATGTTTGGCGCAGAAGATGACTCTAGATTATTTATGAGGATTAGAGAAGATTTGGGGTTAGTGTATGGTATTGATTCAATTTTACACAACGCACTAGATGGTACACTATTTTCTATTACCACTGAGGCCGAATCGTATAAAGAAGATACAATAGTCGCCGCTATCAACGAAGAAATTAATAAGATGTGTTCTGATAAGCCAACAAGCGAAGAACTAGTAAGAGCAAAAAATAGACTAAAGAGTTCGCTATATGGATTTCTGGATACATCATTAGGAAAATCTAATTTAGTGGTCAAAGAAGAGTTCCACAACTATTCAGTGGATTCAAAATTTTTGGCCCAAATAGATTCAGTAACTGTCGATGAAGTATTCCAAATGTCCAAAGACGTATTTAGTGGAAACAAATATGTAGCTATTGGAACTGGAACAGATTAAGGAGAAACAAAATGATTAATGTAGATGGACAAAACGTAAATTTGATTCATGTTAGACATGACGGACGCTCACACGGCATTCATGCTGAGGACCTTGGCGTAAATAATAATGACATTACTAGAAATGAACTGTTTAATGCAGTAGAAAATTATCTAGATCTAAGCGTCGGGTCACTAAGTGATTACGAGTTAGATATTACATCAGAGACTCAAAACGCAGTTCTGCGTCCTCAAGCTAAATTCGGTAGTTAATAAACGGGAGAGAGCGTATTGTGCAAGTTCGCCATAGTAAATGGCAAAGAGCACCATATTACAGGCAAAAAATAATACTGGTTCTACTATAGTAGCAGGCAAGGCAGTATATTTATCAGGGTTTGATGACACTGACCTTGTGCCCACAATAGCTATCGCAGACAATGGAAGCGAAACAACTATGCCCGCAATAGGTATAGTTCGCGAAGATATTGAAAACAACGAAATTGGTGTGATCAAAACAGGCGGGCCTGTCTTCGGTTTTGATACATTCAATACCCAGCCAAATGATGACGTCTTCATTAGTTCTAATGGAGATCTTATATTTATAGATCCTCTTGATTCCGACCAATTATCACAGCAGATAGGTACCGTAGTAAAATCTGCAGAGGCACCAGACGGACAGATACAGCTGTTCCCGCTAGAAGTTAAATCACCAATAAGACACACTGAGCTTCTGGACGTTACAGAGAATCAGCATCACACAGAGCTTCACGCCGGCTTACATAGTCCTGGCGCAGAAGATCAATTCTTACACTCATCACAACATGGATCCGGAGGCGGTGACGAAATAAGTCATGGCGCTTTAACCGGATTAGGCGCAGACGACCATCCTGTTTACAGTTTGGTTGATGGTACCCGCCCGTTCACAGAAACTGTTGGAGGCATTGATCCGAGCGAGCTTGATGACTTAGCAACCAAAAGATACGTCGATGCACAAACGATAGGTGCTGAGTTTAGAACACCAGTACTAGATAAAGATTTACTTACTCCTCCTGCATTTCCCACGCTGGGCGATAGATATATAGTAGCTGGGGCTGGAGGAACTTCCACTGGAGATTGGGCCGGAGAAGAAGAGAAAATCGCCCAGTTCAATGGAGCGGTATGGGTGTTTGCTGAACCCACAGAGGGCTTTGTTGTTTGGGTGGCAGATGAAGATAAATTATATGGATATACTGATACACACCCAGCAGGATCATGGATTGTTGGAAGTTCAGGAGAATCAAATACAGCTAGTAATCTCGGCAGCGGAGAGGGAGTTTTTAATTCCAAAGTTGGTGTTGATCTACAATTTAAATCAGTAGTAGCTGGCGGAGGTATAGCATTAAGCTCTACATCTAGCGAGATTACAATTGATGCTAGTGGGCTGGTGCAAACTGAAACGGAGCATCATACACAACTTTCCAATGCGTTAGACACCGTTTTAAAAGACTTAGACGGATATGCCTCAGCTCAGACCGAAGCCGAACATCATGTGCAAGTGGCAACAGCTATTGAAACAATCAGAAAACAATTAGACGGCTATGTGTCTGGAGAGGGATTTGTTTCTAATCAAACAGAGTCAGAACACTTCAATCAACTATCCAATGCTATTATTACTGTACGCAAAGACCTTGATGGATATGCTACGGCAGAACATCTGAGACAGCTTGACGCAGCGGTTCAAATTGTAAAGAAAGACCTCGATGGGTATGCTACTGCCGAACATCTAAAACAACTAGACGCAGCAGTTCAAATCATAAAGAAGGAGCTTGATGGGTATGCCTCAGCCCAAACTGTTTCAGAGCATCATCAGCAAGTTTCCAATGCTATTCAATCCATACGTAAAGATCTTGATGGCTATGGATCCGCTCAAACCGAAGCTGAACATCACTCACAAGTATCTATAGCGATACAATCTATACGTCAAGCCATAGATGGGTATACCACAACATCTTCTTCCGGCGTAGTAGAGACAACTTTCTTACAAAATAAAAACTCAACAGCTGCCGCCATTCAAACGATACTAAAAGATCTCGACGGATACGGGCAAACTGAACAAGAACATCACTCGCAGGTTTCCATTGCTATCGAAACCATACGTAAAGATTTGGATGGATACGCATTGACCACTGACCTTACAGGTCTAGATCAAACAGTATCAGAGCATCACTCGCAGACTTCTACGGCTATTCAATCCATACGTAAAGATTTAGATGGATATCAAACGCAGATAAGCGGATTAGATCAAACTGAATCAGAGCACCACTCACAGATATCTACGGCGATCCAATCCATACGTAAAGATTTGGATGGATATACTACAACAGCTTCTTCTGGCGTAGCCGAATCTACTTTTTTACAAAATAAAAACTCAACAGCTGCCGCCATTCAAACGATACTAAAAGATCTCGACGGATACGGGCAAACTGAACAAGAACATCACTCGCAGGTTTCCATTGCTATCGAAACCATACGTAAAGATT
>Ga0255048_10001042_pt1 | contig 20218 bp, 17 predicted proteins | sample JV7_2_2_MG_FD_183619 | JGI IMG/M metagenome (GOLD analysis project Ga0255048, IMG submission 183619) | Seawater microbial communities from Jervis Inlet, British Columbia, Canada - JV7_2_2 | ecosystem: Environmental > Aquatic > Marine > Inlet | place: Canada: British Columbia | collected 2016-10-06
TCCGATAAATAGAAAATCTTCTCCGGCTGAAATGAATGTTGGTGGCCTACATAGATATTTAGGTATACCAGAAGATGAAAAAATTCCAATGCATTTAAAAGAAAAAGCAGCAAGATCTTCTAACGAAAGAGTTAGAAAAATGGGTCAATTTGCTGTTAACATGGCTAAATAAATAATTATGCCTTATACTCAAAAATGGGGTATTTCTAGGAATGCCTTTCAATCTCCATTAAATAATGATGAGGTAAATACTGACCCTAATGCTGATGAAGATATTATTGAACAAAATAATGAGAAAGCTAATATTCAAAATGTCGCTCTTTTAGAGAATTACGACTCAGGGCCTACATTAATAGGAGGAGGGGCTATGGGATTAATAGGAGGAGGTATTAAGGGTTCGATTAAAATGCTTTCCTTAGCAGCTAAAATGGTTTCTCCCTCAGGGCCCAAGCATGAAATTACTACTAAATTTGATCCAAAAGAAATAGAAAAATTTAAATATGACCTTTAAATTAAAACCGCCTTTTGAAGAACAACCTCCAATATATGAGAGAGATTTAGAAGAAGGATGTTTAGGTAAAGGTAATAATAATGGAACTATTTTAATTTCAGATGAATTACATCCTAAAGATCATCAAAGCATTATTGATCATGAAAAAGTTCATATAGAGCAAATAAAAAGAGGTGATTTAGACTATGATGATAAAAATGTGTATTGGAAAGGCAAAGCCTATCCTCGAAGTAAAATGAAAGAAGGTAATCCTAATTTACCATGGGAAAAAGAAGCATATAGTAAAACAGATGATTACGAAACATTATAATGGCAAAAAAGAAATTTAAAGATACAACAGTTGGTCAACTATTATTTGGTGCTGCTTCTGTTATTAACCCTACTTTAGGGAACGTATTACAAGGTCTTACATCACCTAAAGAAGCATTAGCAGCTATAACTAAATCCGACGTAAGCGCGGAAGATAAGATTAAGTTGCAACAAATAATATACGACCAACAAAATAAAGAAATAGAATCTATTACTTCCAGATGGGAGGCAGATTCCATATCTGATTCATGGTTAAGTAAAAACGTTAGACCATTAGTATTAGTATGGTGTATAGTTATCTTTTCCTTAGCAGGTATTTTAGATAGTATTGAGAGCTTACCTTTTCATATAAATGAATTATGGAATGATACTTTCGAGAAAATAATGATGTCCGTCGTTTTAGCTTATTTCGGTGGACGTACAACTGAAAAAGCAACTAGTATATATAAAAAGTAAAAGTATATATTAATAAGTGATAATAAATAGAGTAATAATTAATTAAAATTCAATCAAATGAGTAAAAAAGAAAACAAAATTACAGAAGAAGAATTAAAAACTATTAAGGAACAACAACAAAAAATCCAAACAGTAGTTTTTGATTTAGGTGCATTAGAAGCTAAGAAATTTGAAATTTCTGTTGCATTAAAAGAATTCAACGAAGCTTTAAACGGTACTAAAAAAGAATTAGAAGAAAAGTACGGTCAAGTAAATATTGATTTAAAAGACGGATCTTACGAGGAAATAGTAGAAGAAGTAGCCGCTGAAGAAGTAAAGTAGGTCATGGACTCTATTATAAGGAAGATAAGTATAGGCGCGGACTATAAAAACGAAGCTATGCATTATTCCGTTGGACAACAAGTTTACGGAGGTCATGTAATTCATAGTATTAGTTTAAGTACTGCAGATAATTCTTATAATATTTATATAAAAAAAGAGGAAGAAGTAATGCCATGGAAAAAATTTAATTCTCATATGGCTATATCCGTTGAATATGATTTAGAATATTAATGAATAGTATATATGATTTTATTATAAAACCTAAAGAAGGTAGATATAATAATGAAATTGAAATAGGTGATAAAATACTTATTGTAAATGCTAATATTGAAGATCATAGAATGGTTAGTAAGAATGCTATAGTAGTATCTACTCCTTTAGCATATACCACTGGTATTAAAAAAGGTGATGAAATTATGGTACATCATAATATTTTTAGAAGATGGTATGATGTAAGAGGGAAAGAAAGAAATAGTGGTCAATATTTTAAAGAAGATTTATATTTTTGCAAACCTAACCAGCTTTATTTATATAAAAAAGATGATCAATGGGTATCTTTTGGTGAAAGATGTTTTATAAAACCACTAAAAAATACAGACGTTTTAACAAACGATATTGAACAGAAGCATATAGGAATACTAAAAATAGGTAATCCTACGTTAAAGGCCCTTGGAATTAATCCAGGTGACTTAGTTGGTTATAAACCCGGTAGAGAATGGGAGTTTATTATTGAGAATCAACGTGTTTATTGTATGAAATCAAATGATATTGTTATAAAGTATGAATACCAAGGAAACGAAGAAGAATATAATCCAAGCTGGGCGAATAGCTGTTGCTGAGTTAATCAAAGTAGCTAAAGAACCTATTGTGGATTCTAATATGGATATTTCTGCAGATAGGCTTAAAAATGCGGCAGCTACTAAAAAATTAGCTATATTTGATGCTTTTGAAATTCTAAATAGAATTGAAGAAGAAAAGAATATGTTAGAAGATAAACCTAAAGAAGAAGAAAAGAAAAAAGAAACTTTTAAAGGGTTTGCTGAAAGGAGGTCTAAATAATGTACGAACAAGTTTTATATAAAATAGTTGATGATCATATTAAGCCTAAAATTATTAAACGATTAAATCGTTATAATAAATGGAAGTACGGGTATAATAAAGAACATGATATTATAGTTATTAGTAGAACTGGTAAAATAGGTGAGATTTATGAAATTCAAAATCTTAGGATAGCTTTACCCAAAAAAGAAACTCCAGTAGTTTTTGAAAATGATAAATGGACTAAGACTCCATACCCAAAAGTTCTTGCTAGAATTAAAACAGTATTTGACTGGAGAGGATATCCAGAAGATTTTAAAGAAAAATGGTTTGGATATATTGATGAAGAATTTAAAAGACGAGAAGAAGGTTTTTGGTATATTAATAAAGGTGTTCCTACTTATCTTACTGGGACTCACTATATGTACTTGCAGTGGAGTAAGATTGATGTTGGGGAAGCAGATTTTAGAGAAGCCAATAGATTATTCTTCATATTCTGGGAAGCTTGTAAAGCCGATCAAAGATGTTACGGAATTTGTTACCTTAAAAACCGTAGATCAGGATTCTCTTTTATGGCTTCAGGAGAAGTAATTAACCTAGCAACAATATCAAGTGATTCCAGGTATGGAATATTATCTAAAACTGGACAAGATGCTAAAAAGATGTTTACTGACAAGGTTGTACCAATTTCAGTTAACTACCCTTTCTTTTTTAAACCGATTCAAGATGGTATGGATCGACCTAAAACAGAATTAGCCTATAGAGTGCCAGCTTCTAAATTCACTAGAAGAAGTATTGAAGCAGGCAGTGAAGCAGCAGATTTAGAGGGGTTAGACACAACTGTTGACTGGAAAAACACAGGTGATAATAGTTATGATGGTGAAAAATTAAAACTATTAGTACATGATGAATCAGGAAAATGGGAAAGACCTAACAATATATTAAATAACTGGAGAGTTACAAAAACTACATTAAGGTTAGGTAGTAGAATTATTGGTAAGTGTATGATGGGAAGTACCTCAAACGCATTAGATAAAGGAGGTAGAAACTTTAAAAAATTATATGATAACTCAGATGTTACAAAAAGAAACCGCAATGGACAGACTAGCTCAGGATTATATTCTTTGTTCATACCTATGGAATGGAACTACGAGGGATACATTGATTCTTATGGAATGCCTGTCTTCGATACCCCCTCGACTGAAGTTGAAGGGCCACATGGAGAATTCATTGACCTTGGGGTCGTCAAATATTGGGAGAATGAAGTTGAAGGATTAAAGAGCGATCAAGATGCTTTAAATGAATTTTATAGACAATTCCCACGAACTACTAAACATGCTTTTCGAGATGAATCTAAATCATCCTTATTTAATCTAACTAAGATTTATCAACAAATAGATTTTAATGAAGATTCAAATACTAAAGCTATAGTAACTCGAGGTAATTTTGGATGGGAAAACGGAATGAGAGATACTAAAGTTATATTTAGTCCTAATAATAAAGGAAGATTTTTTATAAGTTGGACACCAGATTATAACTTACAAAATAGATTTATAGAAAAAAATGGTATTAAATATCCTGGTAATGAACATATGGGAGCATTTGGATGTGATCCATATGATATATCAGGAACTGTAGATAAAAGAGGTTCTAACGGATCTTTGCATGGATTAACTAAATTCAGCATGGAAGATGCACCTCCAGACCATTTTTTCTTAGAGTATATTGCAAGACCACAAACCGCGGAAATATTTTTTGAAGATGTATTAATGGCATGTATATTTTATGGTATGCCAATACTAGTTGAAAATAATAAACCCAGGTTACTTTACCATTTTAAACGTAGAGGATATAGAGGGTTTGCAATGAATAGGCCTGATAAGATTTGGAACAAATTATCTGTTACAGAAAGGGAAATAGGTGGAATACCTAATTCAAGTGAAGATATTAAACAGGCACACGCAGCAGCAATTGAATCATATATTGAAAATGCAATTGGATTTAATGGACATAATTATGGAGATATGTATTTCCAAAGAACATTAGAAGATTGGGCAACATTTGATATAAACAACAGAACGAGCCATGATGCTTCTATAAGTTCGGGACTTGCTATAATGGCATGTAATAAAAACCGATATGCTCCAATAAGGAGAAAGAAAATAGAACCAATTGATTTGGGAATAAAAAAATATGATAATAAAGGGACATTATCAAAAATAATTAAGTAAATGAATATATACGCTAATCCAAATAGTGCTTTTCCGAGCCAAGTTGTGCCAGATGCTGAAAAAGCTTCCGTTGATTATGGAAGGAGAGTTGCACAAGCTATAGAAAGCGAATGGTGGAGACAGGGCGGTAATGGCACTAGATTCGCTACTTCCTATAATAGATTCCATACTTTAAGATTATATGCGCGTGGAGAACAACCTGTGCAAAAATATAAAGATGAATTAGCCATCAATGGTGATATGTCTTATCTTAATTTAGATTGGAAGCCTGTACCAGTTATATCTAAATTTGTAGATATAGTTAGTAATGGTATGAATAATAAGTTATATGAAATAAAAGCTTTTGCTCAAGACCCAGTTTCATTAAAGAAAAGAACAGATTATGCAAGTTCTATTTTACAAGATATGCGGGCAAAACCATATCTACAAAACATGCAACAAACTTTAGGTATTAATCAATATCAAAGTCCTGATCCAGGTAATTTGCCAGAAAGCGAAGAAGAGCTAGATTTACATATGCAATTAAGTTATAAACAATCTATAGAAATCGCAGAAGAAGAAGTTATAAATAATACCTTAGAAAGAAATAGATTTGATAACATAAAGAAAAGATTTAATTATGATCTTGTTACTTTAGGCATAGGAGCAGTAAAAACCCAATGGAATAAATCTAATGGGGTTACTGTAAATTATATAGATCCAGCACGATTAATATATTCTTATACAGAAGATCCAAATTTTGAAGATATATATTATGTAGGAGAAGTAAAATCTCTTACTATTCCAGAATTAGCTAAACAATTTCCATATTTAACTGAAGACCAATTAGAAAAAATACAACAAACTAGAAGTAATCAAAGCGAAAGACTATATGGATGGCAAACTTATGATCCTAATACTATAGATGTTTTATTTTTTGAATACAAAACATACAATAGTCAAGTATTTAAAATAAAAGAAACTGATCAGGGACTGGAAAAGTCTTTGGTTAAAACTGATGAGTTCAACCCGCCAGAGGCAGATACCTTTTCTAAAGTATCAAGAAAAATTGAAGTACTATATAAAGGAGCTAAAGTTATAGGAAACAATGAACTAATTCAATGGGAATTAGCAGAAAACATGACAAGACCTTTTGCTGATACTACTAGAGTTGAAATGAGTTATACTATCTGTGCTCCTAGAATATATAAAGGTAGGATTAATTCTATTGTAAGTAAAATTACTGGGTTTGCTGATATGATTCAGTTAACTCATTTAAAACTTCAACAAGTAATGTCTAGAATAGTGCCAGATGGGGTATTTTTAGATATGGATGGTTTAGCAGAAGTTGATCTAGGTAATGGAACTAATTATAATCCAGCGGAAGCATTAAATATGTATTTCCAAACTGGTAGTATTGTAGGTAGATCACTTACGCAAGAAGGTGATATGAATCCAGGTAAAGTACCTATTCAGGAATTAACATCTTCTAGTGGACAAGGTAAAATTCAAAGCTTAATTCAAACCTATCAATATTATTTACAGTTAATAAGGGATGTGACCGGATTAAATGAAGCTAGGGATGGTAGTATGCCTGAACAAGATACTTTAATTGGATTACAAAAAATGGCTGTTAATGCATCTAATACAGCAACAAGGCATATAATGCAAGCTAGTTTATGGTTAACAGTAAAAACATGCGAAAATATTTCTTTAAAAATTGCTGATTCTTTAAATTTTCCACTTACATTAAACGCTTTAAAAAGTTCCATATCTACTTATAATGTAGGAACATTAGCAGAAATACAGAATTTAAATAATCATGATTTTGGTATATATCTAGAGTTAGAACCTGAAGAAGAAGAGAAAGCGGTGTTAGAACAGAATATACAAATGGCTTTACAGCAAGGCGGTATTGATTTAGAAGATGCTATTGATATTAGAAGAATTACAAATCTTAAACTTGCTAATGACGTTTTAAAACAAAAACGTAATAAGAAACAGAAGGAGCAACAAGAACATGAAAAACAAGTAGCTCAGGCTGCTGAACAAGCTAAAGTTGCTGCTGATCAAGCCAGGGCTCAGGCAGAAATGCAAAAACAACAAGCCCTAGTATCCTCTGAAGTTCAAAAAGAACAAGCAATAAATCAGATGGAAATTCAAAGGATACAAACTGAATGGCAGATTAAACAACAAGAAATGCAGCTACAACATCAATATGATATAGAGTTAAAGCAAATGGAAGTGGGAGCAATGCAAGAAAAAGAAGCTTTAATTGAAGATCGTAAGGATAAAAGAATAAAACTAGAGGGTAACCAACAAAGTCAAATGATTGATCAAAGAAATAATGATTTGATGCCTATAGATTTTGAACAACAAGGTGATATAAATGCGCCTATTTAATTAATTTTATAATATTTTATTATGTCAAAACAAACAAAAACAGCCCCAGAGGTAACTCCAGAGGCTAAATCAGAAGGTGGGGAAATGAAAATGACCAAACCTAAATTTAAAAAATTTGATTCTACAGATCATCCGGTTAAAGTAGATCTTTCCAAAGTTGATACTTCAATAGAAGGAGCTATGAAAGAAACTCACAATAAGCCAATCAAAGTAGATTTAACTAAAGAAAAAGAAGACAATGCCATTTCTATCGGAGAAACAAAGGAAATACCTGTGGGCGAACGAGCCGGAGATAGCAAAGGAGTGGACGGAGAAGTACGGGTCAGCGATACAACGAAAGACGCACAAGTACAAGAATCCGAGTCGCCTATTGAAGAAATTCAAGAAATAGCTGGAGAAATATCACCAGAAAAAGAAAAACCAGTAGTTGAAAAAGAAGTTACACAAGAATCTAAACCTATCTTACCAGATAATATAGAAAAACTTATTGACTTCATGAAAGAAACTGGTGGTACTATAAACGATTATACAAGACTTAACGCAGATTATTCTAGCGTTGATGATAATACTTTATTAAAAGAGTATTATAAGAAAAAGAAACCTCATCTTGATGCAGAAGAAATTGATTTCATTATGGAAGAAAATTTTCTGTTTGATAGTGATGTGGATGAAGAGCGAGACATCCGAAAAAAGAAACTCGCTAAGAAAGAAGCAATTGCAGAAGCCCAAAACTTTTTAGAGGACTTGAAAATTAAATATTACGACGAAATCAAGTTGAGGCCCGGCGTAACACAAGACCAACAAAAAGCAACAGACTTTTTCAATCGCTACAATCAAGAACAGGAAATAGCTGAACAAAAGCACTCTAAATTTAAAGACGCTACTAAACAAATGTTTACCAATGAATTCAAAGGTTTTGATTTCGAAGTTGGTGAAAAGAAATTTAGATACGGAGTTAAAGACCCAGGTGCTGTTGCGGAAAATCAATCTAATTTAAATAACTTCGTCGAGAAGTTCTTGGATAAAGAAGGGAATGTTAAAGATACGAAAGGTTATCATAAAGCTATGTACGCTGCACAGAATATAGACAGAATAGTAAATCATTTTTACGAACAAGGAAAAACTGATGGAATTAAAAACGTTGTTGAAGGATCTAAAAATCCTACAACTGAAGCTCGTCAATCGGGTGTAGAAGATATTTTTGTTGGTGGACTTAAAGTTCGCGCTATAGACGGTGTAGATAGTTCAAAACTGAAAATTAAAAAAAGTAAATTTAACAATTAAAAATTAAACAATTATGGGTGTATTAAGTCCTCAATATGGTAGTTTAGTCCCATCGCAAGCACAGCAAGCGTTAACGACTAACTATCTTAATTTCGCTGGCGCGGGAGGTGTAAACTTCTCTCAACAGTATCTACCGGAAATTTATGAAGCCGAGGTAGAACGTTATGGAAACAGAACGATAGGTGGCTTCTTAAGAATGGTTGGCGCTGAAATGCCAATGATGTCTGATCAAGTAGTTTGGTCGGAACAAAATAGATTACATGTGTCTTATGACGGTTGTGGTTTAAATGCAGATGGATATTCAATTATCTTACCTGCTGGTGTTACTAACACCGTATATAATAACCAAACGGTTGTTATTATGGATACTAATAATCCTGCTTTTACAGTAAAATGTATAGTAGGTGCGTCAACAGCAAATGCAAATGCTATTGCTGGTGCTGCTGCAATTCCTGTTGGAGCTTCATTTATGTGTTATCCTTATACTCAAGCTTTCGTTAGTGGAGCTGCTGCTGCAGCAATTGCCGTGGGAAGATTGAAAGTATTTGTATACGGTTCAGAGTGGGCAAAAGGCCAAGTTGGTCCTGCGACTACTACAACAGGTGAATCAATTCAACCAAATTTAACAACTTTTACTAACTCTCCTGTCATTATTAGAGATAGATACGCTGTATCTGGTTCTGATACTGCTCAGATCGGTTGGGTTGAAGTTGCTACAGAAGATGGTCAATCTGGTTACTTATGGTATTTAAAAGCTGAAGGTGAAACTAGATTACGTTTCGAAGATTACCTAGAAATGGGTATGGTTGAAGGTGAGTTAATGACTGCTCTATCTGGTTTTGATGTAAACTCTGCAGAACTTTATGGATTTACTGCTGCTATTGGTGCGGCTGGTATTCAAGGTAAAGGTACTGAAGGTTTATTTGCTGCTATTAATAATGGTGGTAATGTACTTTCTGGTTATGCAGGATCTTTACAAGACTTTGATTCAGTTCTAGAAAATCTAGATACTCAAGGTGCTATTGAAGAAAACATGCTTTTCTTAGATAGAAAAACTGAGCTGTTATTTGATAACATGCTTGCACAGCAAAATTCTTACGGAGCTGGGGGTACATCTTATGGTGTATTTGAAAACTCTGAAGATATGGCACTTAACTTAGGTTTCTCTGGGTTTAGAAGAGGTTCTTATGACTTCTACAAAACTTCATGGAAATACTTAAATGACGCTTCGTTAAGAGGTGGTTCATCTAATTTTGTTAACGGTGATAACATCGATGGTGTATTAATTCCTGCGGGAACTTCTACAGTTTACGATCAGTTACTAGGAACAAACATTAGACGACCATTCCTTCATGTAAGATATAGAGCTTCTCAAGCTGATGATAGAAGAATGAAATCATGGTTAACAGGTTCTGTTGGCGGTGCTGCTACTTCTACTTTAGATGCGATGGAAGTAAACTTCTTATCTGAAAGATGTCTATGTACTCAAGCTAGAAACAACTTTGTTATGTTCGTAGCTTAATTATTATTTAAAGTTTATCCCTGTCTTTTTGGACGTATCTTCCGACAGGGGTACTCTTTATTTTTTTAACTATTTAATTATATTATATTATGTCAAAAACAAAAGAAAAACAAATAACTCATTCACAAGAGGAATGGGAAATAAAAGATAGAAATTATTTTTTAAAAGGTAATAAAGAACCTTTAACTTTTACATTAAAATCAAGACACACAGAAAAATATCCTCTGTTATATTTTGATCCAGTAAAAAAAGAGCAAAGAGCCTTAAGATTTGCTACTAATCAATCTTCTCCATTTGCTGATGAGCAAAAAGGCGAAGTAACATTAAAGCATATTGTATTTAAGGATGGAACTTTATCGGTTCCTAAAGAATATCAAGCTTTACAAAAGTTATTGTCTTTATATCATCCAGATAAAGATAAAAGATATGCTGAGTTTAAACCACAAGAAATTGCACGAGATGAATTAGTGGATCTAGAAATAGAAATACTAGCTTTAAATGCTGCAAAAAATATGGAATTAGCTCAAATGGAAGCTATTATGCGTGTAGAATTAGGTTCTGAAGTAACAACATTGAGCTCTAAAGAATTAAAAAGAGATACATTATTGTTTGCTAAAAAGAGTCCAAAACTATTTATTGATTTAGCTAAAGATGATAATGTTCAATTAAGAAACTTTGGTCTTAAAGCGGTTGAAGCGGCTATTATTAAACTTTCACAAGATCAAAGATACTTCTTATGGGGTAAAACTGATCGTAAGTTATTAACAGTCCCATTTGATGAGAATCCATATTCAGCATTAGCTGCATGGTTCAAAACAGATGAAGGTGTTGAAGTCTATAAAACCGTAGAGAAAAAACTATCTTAATATGTAATACTGATAAGGGCGGCAACACGCCGCCTTTATTATAAATAATATACTAGAATGGCAATAAACGTAGATACTGTATACAAAACAGTCTTATTAATCCTTAACCAACAGCAAAGAGGATACATGACACCTGACGAATTTAACAAGGTCGCTACACAGGTTCAATTAAACATATTCGAAAGATATGAAGACGACTTAAATCAAATGTACAGAGCGCCACAGAATGATACTGAATACGCAAATCGCGTTAAAAATATTGAAGATAATTTACAATTCTTCCAAAACACAGGAACTGCTATACCTATATCTAGTGGTTCTAATTTTTATTCTTTACCTACCACTTCCTTAACAATTTCAAATACACAATCTTTTACTCAAGCAGGTAATGTTAATACTACATTTACAGTTACTAACTGGACGAGTGCTGCATCGCAAGCTGATTATATACAAGTATATAAACAAGATTTAGGTGCTGGTGGATTTACATTACAAACTTCTCCAACTCAATATACATGGAATAGTGTAACAAATATAGTTACTTTTGTAACTGCTCCACTTAATACCGATGTAATTAAAGTAGATTTAATGGCTGCTGATGTTTATAGATTAGGCTCTGTATTTTACCAAAATTCCGAAATATCTCAATATTCTCAAAGAAACGAGTTAAGACAAATATTACTTTCCCCTTTAACTCAACCAACAACTACTTTCCCTGTTTATTTATATGAAAAAAATATAATAGAGATATATCCTACAACTATTACTGCTACAGGGGAAGGGACAAGTAATATAACAGTGTCTTATTTAAAGACCCCTCTTGATGTTGTATGGGGTTATGGTACAGGGACTTTAGGACAATTTGAATATAATGCTAGTCTTTCTACAGACTTTGAATTAAATATTTCAGAACAAACAAATACTATTATTAGAATATTAGCATATAGTGGAGTAATAATAAATGATCCTACTATAATACAAGTAGCACAACAAGAAATACAATCAGAAGAACAAAACTCAAAAATGTAAGATATGCCTAGACCAGATGGTGGATTAATCACCGAAACTAATTTACAATATTACGCGGGCGCGCAGATTATATATACTTCAACAGGGGGAACTACTGCTTATACATTTACTTTTAATACACCATTGTCTATGGGGAGTACGGCTAGTTGGAACCCCAGTGATTCTGATTATGGATTAAATAATTTTAGAATATATACTAGTCCAAATGGATTAGGAGATTGGACAGAATATGTTACTACTTATACTTTGCTTAATAACTCAACAGGGAGTATTATAACTTTAGGGTTGGGGCAAGCTGTAGGAATATATATAAAAGTTCAATTAAAAGAAACAGCAGTAGAAAATAATTATGGAAGTTATGAATATGTATCTATAAAAGATATAGTAAATAACTTTATAGTAGGATATGTAGGTCAGGACAAATTAATACCTAGGGTTAATAGAACTGATGTTATATTTCATGCTAAAAGAGGATTGCAGGAATTTAGTTATGATACTTTAAAAAGTATAAAATCTCAAGAATTAAGCGTTCCTCCTAATCTATCGGTAATTATACCACAGGATTATGTTAATTATGTTAAAATGTCTTGGACAGATTTAGGTGGTATAATACATACTATATACCCAACACAGTTAACTACTAGTCCTTATGAGTCTCCAATACAAGATAATCAAGGTGAAATAGTTCAAGATAATTTTGGAGATAATATTGATAGTCCTTCAATTACAAATGAGCGTTGGCAGAAATACAATACCTCTAATGTAACTGGGTTATGGCCAGTAGATTCTCAAAATCCTAGTATATGGATGTATGATTGGTATGGAGAAAATTCTTTTGGTCCTTATGGTTATTATGGACAAAGATATGGTGGAGATCCAGTAAATATGCAAATGAATGGGTGGTTTAATATAGACGAAAAACGTGGAAGATTTAATTTCTCTAGCGATCTTACAGGAAAATTAATAGTATTAGAATATATATCAGATGGACTCGCGTATGATTTAGATACTAAAGTTCCTAAACTTGCAGAAGAAGCTATGTATCAACATATTTTATATAGTATATTATCTACACGAACTGCGACAGTAAGTTTAGCTCCGCTTTACAAAAAACAAAGATATGCTGCATTAAGAAATGCTAAGATAAGATTATCTAATGTTAAGTTAGATGAAATAGTACAAGTGATGCGCAACAAATCTAAATGGATAAAACACTAAAGTATGCCAGAGATTAAAAACAACTTCCTTAAAGGGAGAATGAATCAAGATCTTGACTCTCGAATTTTGCCTCAAGGTGAATATCGAGAAGCTATCAACTTATTGATTAGTAGATCTGAAGGCTCTACAGTTGGTGAATTTGAAAATGTTTTAGGAAATATAGAAAGTGGATTAGTAACTACTATTGAAAAATCAGTTGTAATTGGTCATCATGTAGATGAAACAAATAATAGAGTATTTGTTTTTGTTACAGACTGGAGGAATGCTGATGGGGATTTAGCTCCATCTACTACTAATCACTCAATATTACAATTTGATTTATCTTCACAGGCAGTTCCAGCCCCTACTGTATTAGTATCTGGATTTTTCTTAAATTTTAATAAAAATTTTCCAATATACGGTGTTAATTTAGTAGATGACTTATTGTTTTGGACAGATAATTTGAATCAACCTAGGAGAATAAATATTGTAACAGCAGCTACATCCCCAACTGCTTATACATATGAATCTCAAATATCGGTAGCCCAATATTATCCTTATAATCCTATAATTCCATTAGAAAGAATTACTGCTACTGCTGCCGCAGGTGGAACTTCTACTCAAATAATAACTTCCACATCACAGCCTAATATACGAGTGGGTGATGTAGTTACAGATAATAACAAAACAAATGTACCTTTAGGAGGTGTTATAAGAAATAATATACCTGTAGTAAAGGTAACTGAAATAGTTAGTACAGTTGCTCCTTTTAATACTTTTAATGTATCTCCAGCTATTATTGTAGATACTATAGGTACTACTGGAGCATTAGCTTCTGGTGATATCATTGATTTTAGTAGAACAACGATGGAAAATCAGAGTGAAGAATATTTATCTAACTATTCTATACAAACAGTAGATGCTTTACATGGTGGAGGTGCTAATATTATGATAACCGATCCAAGCTTTGGTGGTATCCCAAGAGTGGGAGATATAATAAAATTAGTTACCAATATAGGGGGTACTACTTTACCTTATTATGAATTAAATGTAGGAAGTCTTGCTATTGATAATACTGCAAGCCCATCTGAATGGAGAATAACATTTGAAAAATCTATGACAGGCGAAGTAAGCCCGGGAGGTGCTGCTGCTACTGGATTCCAAGTTGGAGATATAATTTCTATTGGGACCAATCCTTTATATACTGGTACTTTTAAAGGAGATGAAAAGTTTTTAGATGATAAATTTATAAGATTTAGTTATAGATTTAGATTTGAAGATAATGAATATTCATTAATGGCTCCATTTACTCAAATAATGTTTATTCCTAAACAATTTGGTCAATTTGGGTTAGGGCAATTAACACCAGCAACAAGTGAAGCAGCTAATTATTATCAAGATGAAACTGATGCTTATACTAGTACTATACTACAATGGTTTGAAAATGATACAGATAGTATTGCATTAAAAATTCCTATGCCTAGTTCTTTAGCAAAGTTATCTAGTACTTATCATATAAAGGAAATAGATATTTTATATAGAGAATCTGATGCCCTTGCGGTAAAAGTTCTAGATACACTCGAAGTATCAAGTTTAGTAGCCGGGGATATTAAAACTATTGAATATGATGATGATGTTCATGGTATTATTGATCAAGAATTTATTGAATATAATTATAAATCTAATAAACCCTACAAAACTTTAACAGAGGCGCAAACAGTAAGAGTGTATGATAAAGTACCAATAAAAGCCCTGGGACAAGAGATAATAACTAATAGAGTAGTATATGGTAATTATGTAGAACGTATGACTCCTCCGCTATCTATTCCTTATAGAGCTACTTTTGCTCCAAGGGATGCAACATCTACCGATTATTCTACTCAATATCCTTATAGTACAATAAAACAAAATAGAACTTATCAAGTCGGGTTTGTATTGGCTGATTATTATGGAAGACAATCAGATGTTATTTTATCTTCTTACGACAATACCACGGCTAATGAAGGCTCTAGTATTTATGTTCCTTATAGAAATTCTGGAGATGCAACAGACGCGCAAGTTATAGATTGGATAGGCCAGGGTTTAAATCTAACCATTGAAAATTCATTTGGAAAATCAACAGCCCTTGCAGGCGAACCTGGTATTTATAAAGAAAATAATCATGTTACCCAAGCTGGGTGGACCATAAGTAATGTAGGTGGCGCTACTTATTATGCTGATAAAAATTATACTACCACTGTAGGAAGTGGTTCTGGTACAGGGTGTACTGTAAGAGTCACAGTAACTACTGGGTCACCCGGGGAAATTACAAATTTAGTTATACTAACAAGTGGTACTGGATATAGCAAAGATGACGTATTAACTATTGATGGAGGTACTGCAACAATTACTTTAACTGAGGTGGGAGTAGCTAATCCTTTAGGATGGTATACATATAAAGTGGTTGTTAAACAACAAGAGCAAGAATATTATAATGTATTTTTACCCGGATTTGTAAATGGGTTGCCTATAAATAATTTAATATGGGATGGAGTACCTAGAAATACTGAAGACACTTTAAATGTTTATCCAGGTAATACATCTAATGGGGTTCCAATTGAAACTCAAAGAGGGAAAATATTATTTTCTACATTATTAAGTGATAATATAAATAAAATTCCTAGAAGTTTAGATTCAGTAGGGCCTACAGATGAAGAATTTAATAGTGATGAGATACTTTATATACGAATTAATAATCCAAATGCTACAAGTACTCTTCAAGTAAGAAATTTACAATATTATCCAGGAACTTTAAGTCAAAATGTATTAAATATAGCTACTACTAAAGAAACCGAATTAGCAGCTGTACCTTTTCAGGCATTTGGTATAGGGCCTAATCCTGGGGTTTTAGCTTTTGTTGAGGGCGTAGGTGATGAAGTTATTCCCACATACAATGTGGCATTAGGTTATCAAGGAGAATATGGATCAACAACACAATATGTACCCCAGCCTTATGTAGTTAGTGGTAGTGCTGCTCTTAAGGGGACAGTAAAAACTATTCCTACCGGGTCTATTCCATGGGGAGATGTTGCAGATAAGGAATCTTTTTATGCTGCAGATCAAAATCCGTTTATAATAAAAGCTGGGCAAGTTTCTAATTATTCTAATCCTATTGGAGCCATAGTTTGTGGGCCAGATTTAGTTGGGACTGGGGGAGCATACCCCCATGATACTAACTATAATTCTCCTCTTAATGTTAGGACTATGGAGCCAACTTTATCTATTGCAGAAACTAAGCCAGTATATTCTTTATTAGATATATTTTGGGAAACTACTTTAACAGGTAAATTGGAAGAATTAAATGGGGCTATTGATACAAATTATAATGGTATTGTGGCTATAACAGACAATAGTGGATCATTCGCAGAAGATTTATCAATTAATGGAGATACGGGACATGCTTTCTATTTTATTAATGGATCAGGTGCACAAATAAATACTAATTTAACCACCCCTCCAACTATTAATAAAATTGTAAGACAATCAGCCACAGGTACCTCTTTAGTTCCTGTAGGAGATTATTTTGATATTGCTGCTGTTGGGAGTAATGGGCAATATTATATCAAAACAAAAAAATATTTTTGGTTTAATGAAGATTCTGCATTAAACAGTACAGATGTTTATATATTAGATATAAGCACAACATATAATGGTGAAACTAATATTTTATCAAATGCAATTATTTTAAATTTAACAAATGAAGATCCAAGTATATGGAGCAATGTAGCTAGGGATGCAACAAATTTTACTGTAGCTATAGATTCTATAGATACACAAGTTATTCAATTATATGGAAAGAACGGCAGTGCCGATACCACAGTAGTTGATGGTGAACAAAATAGATGGAGACAATTAGTTTGGAGTATCGAAGCAGTAATTATAAATACAGGCACTGATACTTCTACTTTTAGTATAGATTCTACAGGAAATATTACCGCTAGTAATATGGTTACTAATGTTCAATATACTTTAACAGTAAGAGTAACGGACGCTAATGCTAATCCTAACTCTAGTTCTCTCTATACAGAAGTGTCTGTAGTTGTAAATACAGGAACACCTTATGCTCCTTTAGCTTTAGAAACTGGATTAACAAATAGTGCTTTTAAATTAGCTGGAGCTGCAAACTCAGGGGAATGGATATTTGGCGATGTTACTAACGCTTATTATGCTGGTAGTAATAGTTTATCTAGTAGCCCAAGTTTAATTTACAATGCACAAAAAGAATACCAAGCATCAACATCCCCGGCAAATTCCTGTAAAGCATGGTTATGGCAGGGAGAATTAGAAATAAGTCTTACTTTTGAAAGTATTGCAACAGCCACATTTACTGGTGATGCCGTCGTTAGCTATATAGTACAGCATAGAACCTTTACACCTCCTAATTCAAATAATACTAACAGTAGAGGTGCATGGGAACAAATAGATAGCGTTAATTGGGCTTATGATGAGCAAACTGCTACACAAGATCCATTTCAAGTATCCATACCAGTAAATAATAGTGCAAATTCTACGACAAAAATTCTTAAATTTGATCAATTAGGTGAGTATAGGGTTATTACTGGCCCATTAACAGGGGAGTTCCCAGCTTATGTAACATTAAGTGTTAATTTTAAAGATGGAAATTGCAGGGTTTCTGGTGGAACCTATTGTAATCTCCTAGGCCCATGCACGCCATAGTAATTAATTTAAAAAACAAGTAATAATATAAGCAATGAGTTTAACTATAAATGTAAATTATTTTAACTCCTTTTATTTAAAGAGAATTTATGGTGACACTACTGGTGGGGAGGAAATGCCCTATGCTGTTAATCAAGGAACTAGAGCAGAAAATTTTGATTGGGTAACACCTATTATAGCTGATACAGGTTATGATTGGTACATAGAGGAATCGAGAATTAACGGGGGTTATAATAATACTACAGTTGATTTAGGGGTAAAAGCATATATAGTAGAAGACAATGATACGCAACAACGTAGAGGGAATTCTTTAATATATTCTGGAATATATAATTCTCGAACGGGTATAAACCAAACAAATCAATTTAGTGTTGGAGAAGAAATAACAAGAAGTGTTGATCCCTTAGGGGGAACTATACAAAAGTTATTTGCAGAAGATACTAATTTAACTATATTCCAAGAGCGAAAAGTAAATGTAGCTTTAATAGATAAAGACGCTATATATACAGCCGAGGGACAAGCAATGACTACAACTGCTAATGTAGTAATAGGGCAAATAACCCCTATTCTAGGTAATTGGGGTATAGGTACTAACCCAGAATCTTTTGCTACATATGGTTATGTAAAATATTTTGTAGATAAAGATCGTAATGCAGTATTAAAAATACAAGGTAGCCAAATTCAAGAAATATCTGTTGCCGGAATGACAGATTTCTTTAGAGATCAATTATCTTTAATAGGAACAAATGGAGCTTTATTAGGATCATATGATGTATACAATCAAAACTACGTTCTCTCTATGCAACCTGATGGACGTTTTACTAATTCTACATATAAAACCTTAACATTTGACGAAAGAAATGCAGGGTGGACTAGCTTTTTTACTTATCAACCAGATGATATGTTTAGTTGTAGGGGAAATTTTTATACAGCGGCAGCTAAAAGTACAGGAACATTTAAATATTATTTATGGAGACATTATGATTCTACTACTACAAATAATAGAAATAATTTTTATGGAACACAAACACCATCTACTATACAATTTGTATTTAATCCGGCGCCAAGCCAAATTAAAACCTTTAAAACTATAAACTATGAAGGTAGTAGTGGGTGGGAAGTAACTAATTTTATTTCAGATAGTACTGGTGAAGACCCTACTGTAACGCCAACTGGTTCCTGGTTAAGTAGTTTTGACACAGCTATTCAGGGTCAAGCTGCCAATCAATATGCTCGTATATATAGCTATGATGAAGGTTTATATACTGAAAATGGAATAAATTATAGAGCAGGTTTTGATAGAAAACAAAATAAATATTGGGCAGTAATCCCTAATAATACTCCAGACCCTATGGCAGGCGAAGTTATATGGGGGAATCAAACAATGGGTATTAAAGGATATTTTGCAACAGTAACAATGAAAACAGACACAGACACTAACAACGGCGGACTCAAATCTTTATTTGCAGTTAGCAGTGAATTTATACAAAAATAAAATGATAGGAGTATTAGGAATAGCATCAAGCGTAGTAACCGGTATAATCGGGGGAGCTACAGCTAAAAAGGCACAAAGAAAAGCGGCCAAACAAGCTAGAATGTATCAAGCCAAATTAGACAATTTAGAGGCTAATAGGCAGGCTATTATAGATCCTTGGGCTGGAATAACTGACTTATCTGCTATGTCTATAGATCGTTCTAATATGATGACTAATACATATAATAATCTATCTGTTGCTACTCAAGCTGCTGAAATGCAAATAGAAGAAGCTGATATAGCTTTAGCAAACACTTTAGATACTTTAATGGCTACTGGCTCTGGGGCTGGTGGAGCTACTGCTTTGGCACAGGCCGCTAAACGAAGTAAACAAGAAGTTTCAGCTGGTATTGAACAACAAGAGGTTGCTAATGAAAAACTAAGAGCACAAGGGGAAGAGAGTCTAGAACAAAGAAGAGTAGCTGAGAAACAAAGGCTAGAAGGTCTACAAATATCGCAAGCCGATAAAGTACAACAAGCAAGAGCACAGGGTCAACAATTTATGTTTGGTCAAAAAGAACAAAGAGAGCAAGTACAATTAGATAGAGTATCAAATCAATTAGATAATGCTAATGCTGCGATGATGCAGGCTCAAGCGGATGGTACAGCGGCATTAACTGGTATGATTGGTGGGGTTATGAATTCTTTAACCCCTGCTTTAGCCCCAAAAACATCAACCAAAGTTCCTGCTTAATTAAATAAAAAAATAAAAAAATGTCTTATAGAGATCCCAAATATATAAATAAATCTGTTCAAGGTTCTTTTGATAAATTACAAAGTCAAATAAACAAAACCGTTACACAAGTTAAAGAGCGTGAGTAT
>Ga0255048_10001043_pt1 | contig 20214 bp, 14 predicted proteins | sample JV7_2_2_MG_FD_183619 | JGI IMG/M metagenome (GOLD analysis project Ga0255048, IMG submission 183619) | Seawater microbial communities from Jervis Inlet, British Columbia, Canada - JV7_2_2 | ecosystem: Environmental > Aquatic > Marine > Inlet | place: Canada: British Columbia | collected 2016-10-06
GATTCACAACGAGGTTGAGCTCCGGACTATAAGGTCCGTAGGGATTATTTCGAAACTCTTCGACGAGGTCGGTTCTCGATGGATCGATTTCATACATCGCGCAATCCTTTATGGGCCCTGTGCCAAAACGGCGGACTGGGTCTAGCTATTCTCCCACCACGACGAGATTCCGCGGAAGAGTCGACAAGACCTCGAGGCCCGCGTCGGTCATAAGCATGCTGTCGACGTAGGCCGCACCGCTGCCGCCAGGCCAATTCTCCCAGACGTCGAACTGGTTCTCGAAGTTCACCACAACCCCGGGTTCGAAGTCGCGCTCGGTGCTTTCCTCGTGGTTCATCCAGTAGCGCCCGCACCAGTCGGGTGGCTGCGCGATCCCGAGCGAGTAGCCCCCAACCCACCACACGTATTTCCGCAGACCCGCCGCGTCGATGTAGGCGTTGCCGATCTTGTCGGCCTTGCAAAGGGGATCGCCCGTCGATATCTCCGCAACGATTGCGTCGATGCAGCCCGCTGCGACGTCTATCAGCTTCGTCCAGCGCGGGTCGGGTTCTCCGAGCGAGAAGGTCCGGTTGAGGTTGACGTGATAGCGGTCGAAGCAGCTGCAGAAATCGATGTGGACGAGGTCGCCGGGATTAACCTGGCGGCGCGTCGGTGGGCTGTGATGTGTACCGGAACGGGGACCCGAGGCGACCATGGTTCGAATCCCGGGATCTCCACCACCGGCCTTCATCATCGTTCCCATGATCACACCCTCGAGTTCCGTTTCCGTGATCCCCGGACGAATGGCGTCGCGCGCCGCCGCCATGGCTTCGTCCGCGATCGCCGCCGCCTTGCGAACGTGGACGACCTCGAGTGGGGACTTGACTAAGCGGATGTCCTCGATGAGAGGCGTCGCATCGACCACCCTGGCGCCCAGCGCCTGGATCCCTCGTTCGAGTGCGTCGACCACGCTGGCGTGCGGTGAGTAGCCCCACTTCTCAATTCCGATCGACGCCTTGCCGAATCCGCGTGCATCGAGTTCTCGCGCGATGACTTCGACTTCGAGGAGTTCAATATCACTACTAGAACTAGAATCGTCGAGCCACACGATCTCGCGGATCTCCGGCGTCGTGTAGACCATGGTCGTGTGTGCCCTCACGTCGAAGAAAACCGTGGCGTCGGAGTCGGCTGACACGAGCATCCCGGTGAGACTCCGAAGGTGGTTCCAGATCATGTCGTAGCCGGTGAGATAGGTGACGTTCGCCGGGTGGGTGACGTAGATTGCGTCCAATCCCACCGCCCTCAGGGCGCTGCGCACCTTGGCCAGGCGCTGCCCGTACTCTTCCTGCGGGAAGGCCTGCGGCCAGTCGACCTGCTCTCTGAGATATTCCTGCATTTTCCCGTCCTCCTTCCACGTGCGCGCACAGAGCCAATTCTAAGACCCATGTTTCTGCAGGTTGCGCTCAGCAGGATTTCTGGAAGTAGAATAGGATGTTGATATTAGGTGACTACGGACCGTAAGGCGACTCACTGAGCTATTGAATGCTCTCGATAACAGCGTCTGTGAATTTGGCCGGCAAGTAAACGGAGGACTGCCGTACTCAGGCAGGTGCTTCGTCAGACAAATCAGTTGAGTAAAGTGAAGCTCGTGGGAATTTGCGGGAGTTTTGCGTGATTGAGTCCTGCATCGTTACGCACTGTGGTGCAGATTAAGCAACGGGCGCCCTCACGGCACTCTTATTAAACAACAAGTTAAAGTTCAGTGATCCAACTACGAACCGGGCGGTCGGGAGTTCGAATCTCTCCGGGCGCGCCAAATAAGAAAAGGGATCCTTTGGATCCCTTTTCTTATTTGAAGCTTCTTCGAGATTTCGAACTGTGTTGCCCGCAGGGCAACGTTCGCACCGAGGCCGACGGAGTCGGCCGACAGATGGAGGAGCGAAGCGACGACAAGGTGGCGAAGCCACCGATCAATCTCTCCGGGCGCGCCAAGTTTCATTGCTGAGCGATCGCCAGCGCAGCATCGGGGTGGACCACAATCCAACCGATCGTGGTCCGTTTCCGTCCATCGCGCTGCGCATCGGCCCCCTGCCACACAGCAAGCGTTAGATGGATGTCGTCGGTAGCGAGAGATTTGGCCTGATATTCGCCTGCGGCTGACAACGATCGTGAGAAAACGACTGTCCACTCGCCGTCATTGGTATCGTCGTACGCGGCCTCGGCGGACACGTCGGCTGTCTTCAGTCGGGTCGTCGAACCAAAGCCACCTGCTGCCAGATCTTGAGGGGTATCATCCCCGGCGCGCCAATACCAAATGTTCACGGGAGCACCCGGCCCACCCATCGTGTACGGTGTGGCACTACCGCCGTCCAAGGCAAACTGCACCGCGGCCGCATCCGCAAACTGATCGAAAGCGTTGGCCTGGTTGTTACTCCCATCCGACCAGTGCACGCGCACATAGAACCGATCCTCGTCACGCGCAACCCGGAAGTTGACTGGTTCAGTCGGCGCGGCGGCGTCATAGCGAAGATTGACCGACGGGTGTGCCGGCGGTGCCCACGCAGTTTCGGCCACGTATTCGGTGATCTCGTGCCAGCCCGGATCGTTGGGATCGGCCAGGTTGGCATCCGGGGCGGTTACCGCGGTCAGTGGGATCGGTTGACCCGGAGTCAACGGCGTTGGTGGCGCCGCAGTCGGCGATCGGGATCCTGACCCGCAGGCGATCACAAGCAGCAAAGCCCAGCCCATTACCGTGTTTCGAACGCGCGTATGTTCCATGATTAGCTCCATACCTCAACTGCCGGAATCGCCACATCGGGCTCAGGTAGCGGCACGCCCGGGGCCCCCAAGGTCGAGGCGAGCTCTTGGCTGGTGTGGGTGATGAGCGTGTTTGTCAGTGCACCGAGCGCGGCGAATAGCGGCTCGTGTGACGACTTCGGGCGCGCTTTAGTGAGCCCGTCGGCCACTCGCGTGACAAATGGCTCGGCATGCCATTGAATGAAATCGCGCTGCGCGTGCTGATAACCCACCACCGAGTTTGAACCCGGGGCGACCTCGGCTTCCAGGTGCGATAGCCAGGCAAGAAACTGCAACTGACACACCAGATGATCCGGCAGGTCGAGGCTCGGGTCGGTCTGGCTGACCTTGAGACCAAAATGCCGGTACCAGCGGTTGTAGTCGAGCATCGACTCAGGCCGCGGCTGCCCATCGAGCAAATCGCTATAGTCGCCAGCATGCAGGCCCACTATCGGCGCGCCGTTTTTACCAATGTGAAAGAGTTCGATGTAGAGAGCCTCATAATCTACGAGGCTCGAGGTCACTTCCGGAAGCGAGAAGATCTGGCCGAATATTCCCACGTGGGCCTGGCTCACCGCCGTCTGGTAGGTGTCATCCAGCAGTTGTTGGTGGAACGCCTCGTTCGGGTGTAAAAATCCTTGTGATAAGAGTATCAACAAGCGAGAGCGATGCCGGGCGCGTTCGTTGGGTGAAGCCATGGTCGTCTCAACTCAGCTTAAACATGTCGCTGTGTTTGTAGGCGATGAGAATATCCATCAATTCGGAGGCTTCACCGTTGGCTTTTTTTGCCCGCTCGCGAGCCAGTGTCTCAAGTGCGGCTTCCACACCCGCACCAAACAAACTTTCAAGATAGTCGAGCGGAATCCGTGACTGGTTAGTCACCGTGCCATCTTCGGCAAATGTGGGCGGTGCAGTGGGCGGGATATAGAACACATTCGGCTCGGTGCCCCATTCCGCGTGCAGCGGCAACGCCACCTTGTACTTTTCAACGAGCTGGTAGATGGGCCCGTCTTGGTCGTCACGATTGCCGACCCAACGCATGCGCCCGACACACTGCGCCGCACAGGCTGGCGGCAGACCTTTTTCAATCCGCGGATAACAGAACATGCATTTTTCTGATGTTGAGATCTTGTCGTTGAAATAGACCTTCTTGTATGGGCACGCGGTAACGCAGTAACGGTAGCCGCGACAGCGCTCCTGATCGATCACAACGATGCCGTCTTCCTGACGTTTGTAAATCGCATTTCGTGGACACGCCGCCAGGCAAGCCGGATTCGTGCATTGATTGCAGATGCGCGGCAGGTAAAAGTAGTGACTGTTGGGGTAGTCGCCTTCGCCCCGATCTTCGTCCCAGTTGGCGCCCCACTTCGGCGTCACGTTCGGGCGCAACCAGGGATCCTTGCCGGTCATCAACGCGTCTTCGTGGTTGTACTCCCACGGCACGCCGTACTCTTCCGGCACCGGCTCTTTGCCGAGCCTCAGTTGACCGTCCTCATCGAACCCGCCACCCATCTTGTCGTACTGACGCGGATAGCCGTCTCCCGGCATTGTCTCGACGTTGTTCCAGTACATATAGTCGCGGCCGTTGCGATTGGTCCACTGGGTTTTGCAGGCCATGGTGCAGGTGTGACAGCCGATGCATTTGTTGAGATCCATGACCATCGCGAGTTGACGGGGTGTGGTTTCGCTCATGCGGCACCTCCATCAAGGCGCGCACGCTCGATGTCGACGGCGCTTTCGTTTGCCAGTTGGTTGGGGTTCCAACGAAACATTGAGAACCTCAGATGGCCCCAGTCGCCCACCAACTCCAGCGGCTGAATGAGGGTTGCAACAGCCTGGTTGTAGCCTTTGCGTTCGCGGAATTGATGGTTTTCCCAAGCGTGTTCCATCATCACTTGATCATCCCGGACTGTCGGTACGATTTTCGCCTGCGCGTAGAACTCGCCGATGTTGTTGAATACGCGGACTGGATCGCCGTCGGCAACGCCTTTCTCGGCCGCGAGCGCTGGATTCAGGTACACGTTCGGTTCACCACGTTGCAGTCGTAGCATGTACTTGTTGGACCGCCAGTTCGTGTGAATGCCCCAGCGGGTGTGTGGCGTATAAAAGGTGTGCGGGTATTTCGAGGCATGCTTACCGGCATTGAGCCGTGCCGTTGGTACCGTGGCCCCCAGTTGCTTGTACCAGGGATGGTCGCAATAAAAGGTAATCCGTCCGGACAAGGTCGGATACGGCACCTTGTCCTCGACCTGCGCTGTCCAGGCCATGACCGGTCGATCGGGGCGTACTTTGGCACTCGCTGGCGACGGACTGTTCCACATCGTCAGGTACCCCTGTTTCACGCCCTGCTCAAACGACTGATCCTGAAGCTGTGGACTGTTCTCCACCAGAAACCGCACTTCGTCTTTCGCCGTCATTAACGTACCGTTCATGGTGTAGTCGTCGTGAATGGTCAGGAAATTGCGCTCAACCGGTCCGTCCTGGTAGGGCTGGATGCCGCGTGCCTTCGCCCGCTCCTGAATTTTGCGCGTCAAGAGCACCATGATTTCCCATTCGACTTTCGACTCACCCACGGGTTTTGCCGGCGCCGTGAAGAAATTGGCAAACCGGTGCAGCGCCTCGACGCGCAGATCCCAGGTCTCATACTGCCCGGCCGCGGGAAGCACGTAATCGGCGTAGGCAGCGGTCGAGTCCATGCGAATATTGATGTTCACAAAGAGTTCTTTGAAGCGCTCGAGCATTCGGGCTCGATAAAATGGGCCTTTGTTGCGCACGAACTTGTTGTCCGCCATCAGGATGGCCGCTTTGACACCCTTGTGCACCGGCATCAAGCCCTTGTCGACCGCTTCATTGATCATCGACTGCATGTCGTCGACGGTGAACCCGGCGACCGCTTTCAATTTGTCGCCGTCATAAAATTGCCGCGTCTCCACGATTTTCTCGCCATGGACGTACTCTCCCAAGCCACCGGCTTCGAAGCGCGGCATCTTGCCGGGCTGAACGAACGACAACAGAAAGACCGATTCCCAGCCCCAGTCTGTATACGGGCTCATGTAGCCGCCCCGGCCCCCAACGTGTGCAGTGAGCGCGCACAACAGGACTTGTGCCCATTGCGTGTAGATCCCGTTCAGCATTTTCCCCGAGGCAAATCCTGCGGCGATAATGGCTTTGTCGGCGCGCGCAAAGGCGCGCGCTTCGCCGCGCACTGCATCCGGGTGCAGTCCCGTGATCGCCTGGGTTGCTTCGGGCGAAAACTTCATGGCCTCCGCGCGCATGCGTTCAAACGCGGGCTGGACGCGAAACTCGCCCACCTGAAATTCACCCTCTAGCGCCGGATCGGTGTTGCCAAGGGCGAGCGTTTTCTCCTCGCTACCCATCGAGCCGCGCGCCACCACGGCCGATTGCGTCACCTGGTCCCAATGGTAAAACACCTCCACGCTGCCGTCGGTCTCGAGATCCGCTTGCCGGAGCAAATCCCCGTCGGCCTTAATCAGCAACGGAAGATCGGTCTGCTCTTTCACAAACACGGGATCCCACAACTCCTCCTCAAGCAAGGTATGCACCATCGCCATATACAAGTGAGGATCGGCGCCCGGAGCAATGTTCAACCAGAGGTCGGTGTGCATGCCGGTCGGGTTGTAATCCGGTGAGACGGAGACGACGCGCGCACCGTTGTATTTTGCTTCCCAGAGATAATGCGCATCGGGTATCCGCGTCACATTCGCGTTCAAGTAGGAGAGCAGAAGGTAGTCCGCGTCGAACCAGGCATCGGAGGTGCAATTCTGCGCCGGATCACCGTAGGCGAGGTGTTGTCCGGCTTGGCCGTCGCCGACTTCGGTGATAGGGTCTTCGAAGACGCCACCAGTAAGACTGGCAAAGCGAAGGCCAGCACTGATCTTACCCTGCGATAGCGCGCCCGAGCCGCTGTGTGTCAGCAACGCGCCTGGGCCATGGGTTTCGTAGATATCGATGATCTTGTCGGCAATCTCTTCGGTCGCCTGATCCCACGAGATGCGTTGCCACTTGCCCTCGCCCCGCTCGCCTGTCCGTTTCATCGGGTAGCGAATGCGGTCGGCTTCGTACATCGCCTGAGTGTGAACCGCACCTTTTTGACACCCGCGCGGGTTGGTATCGGGAATACTGTCGGCAATTTGTGGATATCGAGCGAGCTGTTCTTCGCGCACGGCAATGCCGTCTTTGATCATAATCTTGAACGCACAGTTGCCCGCACAGTTCACGCAATGGGCGGCATAACCAATCGAGTCGTAGGTATATTCGCCGCGGTAAATGTCCTCCCAGCCACGGTATGGGTAGTCCGCCTTCAATGTGTCGCCGATCGGCTCAAGCGCCGTCAAAGGCCATGCGTTACCTGCGCTTAGCGTACCCAAGCCGACCAGGCCCGAGACTTTCAAGAAATTCCGGCGATCCAGTTCAGTCATGTTCACGTCCTCACGCGTTGACCCCGTCAGACGAACCGTCAGCGCTTAAAAATACCCGCTGAAGTCGATGCCGTAGATCCGCGGTGCGTCGACGGTCGCTCGAACCGCCGTCGCAAACGACACCATTTCGTCGAAGTACTCTTTATTTGTGAGGTTGCCCCCTCACACAATACCCAACCGTAACTTCTTGGAGGAAGCGAGGGCCCGTGGCTCTCTGTCTCCGTCTTTCGGCGGATTTGGCTTTGTCAAATTAAGCTACGCCATAAGACTGTGGCTCAAAATGGACGATTGTCTATATGTGGAAACCGCCGCATCATAGGTAGAAACCCCTACGCCAGACGGTAACCAACCTATCGTGTCGCTATGTTGTCAATGCGCGGAAAAATGTTCGCCTACCACCAAAAGCAGACGTTCGAGCATTGACGTACTCAGGCAGGTGCTTCATCAGACCAATCAGTTGATTAAAGTGAAAGCTGCGGAGATTTGCGGGAGTTTTGCGTGATTGAGTCCTGCATCGTTATGCACTGTGGTGCAGATTAGGCAACGGGCGCCCCAACAGTCCTTCTTTTATAACAACAAGTTACGGTTCAGTGACCTAACTACGAACCGGGCGGTCGGGAGTTCGAATCTCTCCGGGCGCGCCACTACACAAAAAAGGGGCCTAAAAGGCCCCTTTTTTGTGTAGAAGTGCTCCGAAGCCGGATGAGAACTCCTGTTCGACAAAACGCGATAGCGTTTTGGGCGCCGGAGCGTAGCGACGGCGGGTCGAAGACCCGAGAATCGCCTTAAGGCGATTCGAGCCAATCTCTCCGGGCGCGCCACTACACAAAAAAAGGGCCTTTTAGGCCCCTTCTTGTTTTTTTTAGTCCGTTTGAGGTCGAACGGAGTCGTCTGAAGAACGACTGCTCGGCAATAGTGTATTCCGGTCACATGGTTTACACCTTGACTATTCGGCGGCAAACAGCAACTTACGGGCTGCCTCCACCACTATCGAAACGACAGGGTGCAGGACCCGGCGCTCGACGGATATGGCGTAAAAACGCTCTTTCACCTCATCAATCTGGCCAATCGCTGTCACCTGATATTGCCATTCCACCTCTGCCTTGATAGCGGCGGGCGCGATAAAGATCCCCGCACCCTCTTGCCCAAAAGCCTTCATCAGTGCGCTGTCATCAAACTCGGCAATCATGCGCGGATGGATGCGATGTTTGTCTAGCCACTGGTCAATGCCTGAGCGCAGCTGGCTACCGCTGCTGGGCAACAGTATCGGTGCGCCATCCAGGCAACTCGGAAAATCACCATTTAGCGTCTTTTCCAGTTGCTCTGTGGCAAAGAAACTGACCGCGCACTCGCCGAGCTTGTGACTATAGCCTCGTGTACTAACTGTGGCAGGGATAGGGCGGTCGGCAAGTACCAGATCAAGGCGGTGCACGGCGAGTGCCGCCAGCAGCGTATCGAGACTCGCCTCGCGGCAGATCATGCGCACTGGCTCCGGCATTTGCAGCGCGGGTTCTAGGACGCGGTGGGCGATGGACTTGGGCACCATATCGACCACGCCAACCCTGAACAGCTGGGTACGCCTATCCGGTAGCTGATGTATCACCTCTTCCAATTCACCGCCCAGCGAGAAGATCTCATTTGCATAGCTCAATATCAGCCGCCCGGGCTCGGTGAGTTCCAAGTTGCGTCCGACCCGGGTGAACAGGTCGACCCCAAGATATTTCTCCAGCAGGCTCAGTTGTCCGCTAATGGTTTGTGGCGTCAGGTGCAGCCGTTCACTGGCGCGGGCGACGCCACCCTCCCTCGCCACCGCCCAAAAGTAATGCAGATGTTTGTAGTTAACCATCGGTTCACCGTTACTTCGTAATTATCGAATAGTACTCTATATATAATCGACTTTTCCGACGGATGGCGTAGACGTAAGATCAAGATATGGCAATCGTTATCGAATGTCGCGTGAGCGTCATTCCGCTCTCATTACGATTGAAGGATGGAACCTATTTCGCTTTACCGTAACCGCTCGCTGTCACAAGATCGCAGGAAATTGCCAGAAGGGCCGTCTCGGCTAGGGCTCGCGATAATCGCACTTTTGAACCTGCTCATCTTTGCCGCGTTAATTTACAGTATCGCGGGTATGCTGGTTGCCTAAGCTCGTGCATCATGCGTCAGCGCTTATTAATGTCTGCTTGCAAGACATGGCCGGCAATCTTCGGCTTCTTAGCTTGTTTCCCGTTTCTTCTATGGCAAGAGTGTGGCAAGCAGTAAACCGCAACACGGTCCATGGCGCTGAATAAGTACGAGGTACAAGCGGTTCCCACTCAAGCGCTAGTAGGTCCTCCAAGCTTGGTTGTCACCTGAGCTCTAGGTTTCACGCACGCCGAGATTGCCCGAAACAGCGATCGGATCGACGCCCAAGTTGCCCCTTAATTGTTGTTCTAGCCACAGTTTTTCAGGCAATACGGAGTACAGGCAGTAGTAGTAATTGGGTTTTTGCATGCTTCAGGTAACAGCGGGCCCGTCTTTGTCTTAGCATGTCGACTGTGGAGAAGGTTTTCATCTACCCAGGAGGGTTGCGGCCCAATTGAAAGACTCGCTGAATGTGCTTGCTAAGGACGCGCTTGACAGCCTGCGTAATCTTCTGCCGATCGTCGTTGTCATCAGCGTATTTCAGGTGTTTGTATTTCGGCAGTCCGTGTCTGGGCTGATGTCGATGGCCACTGGCGGTTTTCTTGTCGTCGCCGGTCTCACTTTTTTCATATTCGGACTACGACTCGCGCTATTTCCGATTGGCGAAGGGCTCGCGCATTCGCTGGCAAAAAAAGGCAGCGTATTCTGGCTGGTTGTATTTGCTTTCGCGCTCGGATTTGGCACGACCATCGCCGAACCGGCGTTGATTGCGGTTGCCGCCGAAGCCGCGAAAGTCGCCGCAGGAGCCGAAGCTATCGCATCGTCGGTCGAAGCACAGGATAGCTACGCGCTAGGCCTGCGGATCACAGTAGCGTTGGCCGTCGGCGTTGCCCTGGTCGTAGGCGTTATTCGGATATTGGCCAATTGGTCATTGCCGATTATGATAATTGGCGGATACATTCTGGTAGTCCTGATCACGACAGTTGCGCCAGACGAGATCGTCGGCATCGCATTTGACTGCGGCGGCGTAACGACTTCCACGGTCACAGTGCCGCTGGTCGCCGCCCTCGGTGTCGGTCTTGCGAGTTCAGTGAAAGGGCGCAATCCAATGATCGATGGATTCGGCCTAATCGCATTCGCCTCACTGACACCGATTCTGTTTGTACTTGTCTACGAAATTATTGTGCAATGGAGGTGATCGTCACCAGCATACAATTTGTTGCTGACAGCGCTGTCGATGTGCTCCCGATAGCGGTATTCCTGTTTGCGTTCCAGCGGCTGGTCATCGGCGGGCCGATGCCGAATAGGAAACAGATCGCGGTGGGTTTTCTTTTCGTCGTCGTCGGGCTCGGGCTGTTTCTGGTCGGATTGGAGCAGACGCTGTTTCCGTTGGGTCGCCTGATGGCACAGCAACTGACGGACCCCGACTTCCTGCATGAGGCCGTGGGGCGAGGAGCGTCGGCCCTCGTTTGGCAGGACTATTACTGGGTCTATCTGTTCGCGCTCGCCATAGGCTTCAGCGCAGCGCTTGCGGAACCGGCATTGATTGCGGTTTCAATGAAAGCGAACATCGTATCAGGCGGCGCGATCGGGGTGTGGGGTCTGCGCGTGGCCGTTGCTATCGGCGCCGGCGTCGGGGTGAGCCTCGGTTGTTTTCGAATCATTACGGGCCTGCCCCTGCATTATTTTATCGCCGCAGGATACCTGGTGGTCATTGTGCAGACAGCGATGGCGCCGAAACTGATTGTGCCACTGGCGTATGATTCCGGCGGTGTCACGACATCTACCGTAACGGTTCCCCTCGTTACCGCACTCGGGCTTGGACTCGCCGAGGCAGTGCCGGGGCGCAGCCCGTTGTTGGATGGATTCGGCTTGGTGGCTTTTGCGGCCCTGTTTCCGATAATCTCGGTTCTCGCCTATGGCCAGCTTGCAATATTGAGAGAACGCGTCTCATCATCCGGTCCGGATGAACGAGACAGAACACAGGAAGAGAACCATGCACTTTAAACTTATCGTTGCCTTCGTTGAAGACAGCAAAACTGATGACATCATGGACGCTGCGCGTGAAGCGGGTGCAACAGGATGCACGGTCATTAGTAATGCCCGCGGAGAAGGTATTAAGGAACACAAGACATTTTTCGGCCTGACCCTGGCCTCGCAACGTGACGTTGTGCTACTGCTGGTCGAGCAGCATCTGAGCCGGCATATTCTCGAACACATTGGAGAAGTCGGCGAGTTCGACGCGAAACCGGGCACCGGAATCGCTGTATTAATAGATGTCGAAGATGCCGTCGGCGTGTTGCATCAGGCCGAAGAACTCACCGAAATTGTGGAGGAGAACCTATGACTATTCGAAACTGGGGACCCGTACGAGATTGTATGCGCACGGATGTGACGGAAGTTGACGGTCGACTCGACGTTCTAGCAGCGCTGAAAATAATGAAAAAAGTCGGTGCTACAAGCCTGATCGTCAAGCGACGGGACGAGCACGATGAGTACGGTATGCTCCTATTCTCCGACATTGCCAAGGAAGTCATCGCCAAAAACCGTGCACCGGAACGCGTCAATGTGTATGAGATCATGGCGAAACCGGTGCTGACGGTCCGACCGGATATGGAAATCCGCTACTGTGCGCGCTTGTTTGAAAACTTCGGCATCAGTCACGCACCTGTCGTTGAGAATGACAAAATTGTCGGTATCGTCAGTTTCTATCTCCTGGTGCTGCACGGCTTGCCGGATCTCGACTGACGGACGTTCGTATCAGCGGAGACTACGCTTCCGGCACCTGTGCATGGCGAATCGGTATTCAAACAAAAGAATTCTGGCTGATTTCGATTCTTGTGTGCCGATGTCCCAACGTCCTGTCGAGCGGCTAATCGGCACGATCAGACGGGAAGTCAGCAATCATATTCCCTTTTGGACATCGCACGATCTGGAGCAAAAGCTCTCGGAGTGCAAGGTTTACTATAATTGGCATCGCGCATTCCTCCCTGCACAGTGCTGCGTCGGCTGAATTAGCAGTCGAAGTCCAAAATCCGTTTGTCCGCACCTGGTGAGCACAAGATTGGGGACTGTTCCTTTCGGACCTAGACACCGGCGTTTGCTCGGATAGTCAGACGTTTCTCTTTATCGAGACCAGTTCCGCGCTCCATTGGCTCGCCGAAAGCACCTCGAGGCGGCAGTCGTTCCATTTCACTGTGTCCCCTTTTACCGGAATCCGCCCGAGCTGTTCCGTGACTAACCCGCCCAGCCTCGTTACCGCCGTGTCAGGCGGTAAGTCGATTTCCAGCTGTCGGCACAGCTTGCGCAGTTCTATTGATGCCAGCGCATGGACGGAACCATCCTCCCGTGGCCACAGTTCTTCTACCGGCCGATCACTTTCATCGACGATGTCACCAACAATTTCCTCCAGCACGTCTTCGAGTGTGACAATGCCCTGAACATCCCCGTATTCATCAACGACGATCGCCATGTGCCGTCGGGCCTCCTTGAAAGTCCGCAGGAGCGAGTCGAGCGGTGCGCTTTCGGGAACCACAACCGGCTCGTAGACCAGGCGCGACCAGTCAATTTTCTCTTTGGAGTTTTCTTGCAAGTGGAAAAGTAACTCCTTCGCCATTACGACGCCGGAAACCTGATCCAGATGACCTGTCATTGAGAAAGGAAAACGGCTGTGCCGAGATTGTTTCATTATTTTCAGAACCTGCTGGCGGCTGATGTTTGCCGACAAATAGACGACCTGTTTCCTCGGCAGCATCACGTCCGATGCCGTCAACTTGCGCAGTCTTGATGCCCCGACAATGATTCCTGCGGTCTGCGCACCGACCACTCCCTCGGTACGTCCAAGCGCGGCCAGCAGCCGAATCTCTTCAACGGAGGTCACTGGCACGTCCTTCCCACCGCGCAGTGATCGGGAGACGCTCCCGCTCAACAGAACAAGCGGGCGCAAAGCGGAGGCCAGCGCGTGAATGCCATAGGCAACCGGCGTAGCTAACCTCGCTGCGTGCGTGATTCCCAGCGTCTTGGGAATGATTTCTGTGAAAAGCAGGACGGCTGTCGTAAATACGATCGTGAAAATCCACAGCGTTTCCGAGCTGAAAGCATCCTCATAGGTCGCACCTGCTACCGCGGTGCCAATCGTATGCGCGACGGTGTTGGTGATGAGAATGGCCGCGATTGGCATGTCGATCCGGCGCTTGAACTCCTTCAGAAGCAGCCCGGAACGTTTGCCCTGCTGGGCGAGCGACTCGACCTGTGCGTGATTGATGGATAGCAGAACCGACTCGAATATCGAACACAGAAACGACACGATGAGTGCCAAAGAAACTGCGGCAATGAAAACCTGCATGATTCCCTCCAACAGAAAAGCTTGTGTAGCTAATCCCTATGTTTGTCGAAAAAAAACCTTTGAATTCCAAGTGTCGTGATGCCGACACAACGCGCTGCGCATGTCAGCTCACTTCCCCGAGCGTTGCGTAGCGATGTCCGTCGGTCGTCTGTCACTCGCTCGATGGAACAATTTCCGGCCTTCCTCAATCAGCAGGATGCTCGCAGCGATCGAAGATGCGAGCAACCAATCGCCAGCAGACAGCGTCGTAGTTGTAAATACGTTTTGTGCCGGTGGCCAATAGACCGCAGCGACCTGTAGGCTGAGGACACCGATCAGCGCGAGCCACAATTTTCGGTTGGTAAATAAGTAGGATGTAAAGACAGAGCGAGACCCAGAGCGCGCATTGAAAACGTTAAACACCTGGAACAGCACAAATGTCGTGAACGCCAATGTCGTCGCATAAAGTGTATCACCTGTCCGTAATGCGTAATACAAAACCCCCAGAGTACCAAGTGTCATGATGGTGCCGTAACCCGCAAGCCGGATTAATATTCGCCCATCCAGTAGTCGTTCTCGTAGCCCCCGCGGGGGTTTGTTCATGGTTCCGGGTCGAACCGGGTCGACTCCGAGCGCCATGGCCGGCGGGCCATCCATGATGATGTTTACCCAAAGAATCTGGATCGCCGTGAATGGAAGCGGCATACCCAGTAGCGGCGCAGCGCCGACCGTCAACAGCGCGCCGATGTTGGTCGAAAGCTGAAAACGAACGAACTTGCCAATGTTGTCATAAATGGTGCGACCTTCGTGCACGGCGCGAACGATGGTGGCGAAGTTATCGTCCGTCAATACCATGTCAGCCGCTTCCTTGGTGACATCGGTTCCGGTGGCTCCCATCGCGATACCCATGTGTGCGTGTTTCACTGCAGGTGCATCGTTTACACCGTCACCGGTCATAGCAACCACGTGGCCGCGTCGCTGCAGGGCGGCTACCAGTCGCACCTTGTGCTCAGGCGCCACGCGGGCGAACACTCCGATTGATTCGATCTCTTGCGAAAGCGCCTCGTCGCTCATGGCGTCGATCTCGGTGCCGGTAACGGCGCTGCCAGTGATGCCGAGGATCTCGGCGACGGCACTCGCGGTCGTTTTGTGATCCCCCGTAATCATCTTGACTTGAATGCCCGCCTGACCGCACATAGCGATTGCTTCGCGTGTTTCCGCCCGCGGTGGATCCAAGAGACCGGCGAGACCGACAAACGTTAGATTTTGGAGATGCTCAAGCAAGTGTCCTGCCGGATCGAATGCATCGGCGGGTAGCGTTGCGGACGCGATCGCCAGCACCCGCAGCCCGTCACGGGCCATTAGCTCGTTCTGGTCTAGAAGTTCGCCGCGCTCATCCTTCAGTAGTGGTGACGATCCTTGAGCCGTGAAAAGTGTGTTACAGCGATCGAGCAAAACTTCGACCGCGCCTTTAACATAGACTCTTACTTGCGGTCCGTCGTGGTGAAAGCTCGCCATGAACTTGTGTTGTGAGTCAAAGGGAACTTCTGCGATGCGTGGCAGATGTGCTCGTGCATGTTCGATTGAGAGTCCAGACTTTGCTGCTAACACCAGAAGCGCACCCTCGGTCGGATCACCGATGACGGCGCCGTCACGTAATTCGGAGTCGTTACAAAGCCCAAACGGCAGCAAAAGATCTCGCAGCTCGAGACTCGGGCTGGCGCCGTCTTCCGCCTCAATGGTTCCTTCTGTTCGGTAACCTATGCCGCTGACCGTGAATCGCTTTCCCTGAAAGAATAATGCGCGCGCAGTCATCTGATTCATTGTGAGAGTACCAGTCTTATCCGCGCAGATGACCGTTGCGCAGCCCAGTGTTTCAGCGGCCGCAAGGCGTTTCAGTATAGCGCCGCGTCGCGCCATACGATGCATTCCAACGGCGAGTGTGACAGTAACCACCGCCGGCAAACCCTCTGGAATGGCCGCAACGGCCAGCGCAATTGAAGTGAGAACAATTTGAACCCAGGGTTCGCCACGCCATAGGCCGGCGAGCAATATGGCCAGCACAACAACACACGCAATGACCGCGAGTCGCTTGCCGAGCGAATCGAGTTGGATTTGTAGCGGTGTGGGTGGCTCAACATCCTCAGTGAGCATTGTTGCCAGGCGACCCATCTCGGTAGCCATGCCCGTCGCCGTCACCAACAGTTCCGCCCGTCCGCGGGTAACGATGGTATTCATGTACGCCATATTCGCGCGCTCGGCCAACGGTGTAGTTACGTCACCCAGTGCCTCAATGGTCTTGCCCACGGGCACTGATTCGCCCGTTAGCGCGGATTCGTCAATCTCGAGTCCCTGGGCAACGATGATTCGCCCATCGGCCGGGATCTTGCCTCCGGGATCCAGCAACACCACATCACCTGGAACCAAAACGAAACGCGAGACTTCAACAGCAACCCCGTCGCGACGCACGGTGGCATGCTGCGCCAGCATGCGCTTCAAGGCTGCGACCGCTTGCTCGGCGCGGTATTCCTGGCGGAACCCGAGTACGGCGTTGAATATCACGACTCCCAGGATGACCAACGCATCGATAAGATCCCCAATCGTCCACGCCAAGACCACGGCGCCGAGCAAAACGACGATCAAGAGATTCTTGAATTGATCAATGAAAAGCTGCCAGGCGGGGCGACGAGGTTTTGGTATGAGACGATTGGCGCCGTGTCGTTCGAGACGTGCTATCGCCTGGGCAATGCTTAAGCCCTGCTGTGGATCAACACCGAATCGGAACGCGAGTCCTTCTATCGAATGCGTATGCCAGTCGCGGCTGTCGGTGGGCGGTAGCTCCGTGTTGTCCGGGCCTCGCGTGCCGGTTTGCATCAATTGCGGTGGATTTTATCGACCGGGGCCGGGTTTCGTCTAAATTGCATGTGCTCCTGCTACGGTTCGGGTTTGTACCAGAGAATGATGGCACCCAGAGGCGACTCGAAACATACGCGTTTGCCGAAACCAATCCTCCCCGGCGGCGCTTCGCTCTAACAATTCCATCGATGATTCATAGAGTTGAGCTCGGCAGACATGACTCGCGCAGCATCCAGCGTCAACTCAAACGACGCAACGGTATCGAACAGGTCATGGGACACATGAAAATCGACGGGCTTTTGCATCGCAACTCCCTCAAAGGAACCGATGGGTACGCTATCAACGTAATCCTGTGTGGTGCTGGGCAGAACGCGCGGCTGATCCTCAAGTACTGGAGGTCCTTTTTGGTTTCAAAATCAAGAGACTGGCCCGGTTCCTCGAGGACATAGGTATTTTCCGCGAGCGAATTAGGGGTAATGCCCCATGGCACCGAACGGCTTTGAGTATGACAGTGGGTTCGAGAACAGGAGCGAAACTATGTATGAATCCCTGCTCGTTATCCGGTTTCTGCACCTTGAAAGTGTCAAGATAATCCGACGGGCGTTCACGGCAACAGAGGTCACCGGAATATCGGGGCTCTTTGCTTCAACAAAACGCATCTGTGCCCCACTCCTGAGCCTATTTGATTGGAAGCGTCCTCTGGCCGGCGTTCTTTTGTCATTGTTGGCCATACCATCGCAGGCTGGCGACGATACCCAACATGAATTTCTACTTTTCCCGAGTGTGGAAATATTTGACAAGACGGGTCTTGACGACGAGCTGATTGATAGCGCCGGTTACATTGGAACCGCAGATTTCATGTACAGCTACTCCGGAAACCGCCTTCGATTCCTGGGCGAGTACGTCCTGTCAAATGAGGAAAGTGAGATCGAGCGTCTCTCGGCCGGATGGCTATTCGGCGAGCAGACAATGCTCTGGGTTGGGCGGTTCCACCAACCCGGCAAGTACTGGACCACAGAGCATCATCACGGCCAGTACCTGCAAACGAGTATCAGCCGACCTGGAATCGAGGAATGGGAGGACGAAGGCGGTGTTCTTCCAACGCATATCACCGGCTTATTGCTCGAAACCGGAAAGATACGCAAGGATTCCTCAGGATATCAAATCGCAGTTTCCGCCGGGTTTGCCCCGGTACTGACCGAGGGTGGCCTCGAGCCATTTGAGCCGTGGGACCCGAGCTCGGACCATGGAGCCGCATTTAACTTTCGACTCGCATTTCTACCGGACTATTTTGGTAACAATCAGTTCGGCATCCTTGGTGGTTGGAATGATATTGAGATTGGTAGCGATAATTTCGCATCGCAAATCGGTACGGAGAGCGTCGAACAGTTACAGCTGGGTGTCTACATGAACTGGCGTTGGGAGCAATTGCGAATCATATTCAAAATAAATTATCTGGAAAACAAACATATCCGTGCGGACGGTGATTTCACCGATGACTTCTGGTCCGGCTATATACAGGCTGAATACGCGATCGGTTCGTATTGGACAGTCTATGGTCGCCATGAAAATAGTTCCGGTGAGAACGACACGGAATTTATCCGGCTGATTCCAAATTTTGTTAGTCACCGAAACTTATTTGGCGCTCGATGGGATATCGCAACGACTCATGCTCTAACCCTTGAAATTTCTGATGCCGAAACACTAACCAGTGATTTCGACCAATATCGCTTGCAGTGGAGCGCGGTATTTCCGTAATGTCCCGATTTTTCGCAGCCTCATTGACTCTGAGTCTGGTGCTCTGCTGGACGGCGGTGAGGGGAGTGGAGCAAGTTGTTCTCGTTGCCGGCGAAAACAGTCCGATCGAGAATTTGAGTGCCCTTGAGTTGCGAAAAGCTTATTTCGGAATCGTAGTCCGGCATGACAATCAGATAATCAGGCCATTTCGAAATTCGTCTGATTCACAACTCAATCAAATATTTCTGCAATCTGTTGTAGCAATGTCAGAGCGTTCATACGAACGGCGGCTGATTTCGCTGACGCTCAGGTCCGGCAGACCCAGACCGGAAGATTTCACAGATCAGGATGATCTTGTGCGTGCTCTGCGCGAACACCCGCACAGTATCTCGTATATGTGGAGAAGCGATGCCGAGCGGTCTATAGGTATCAAGGTCATCAAGCTGTTATGGCAGGAAAATTGAGCACGCTGCGGGCAAGATTGATAGTGGTCGCATTGGCAGTACATGCCATGCTCTTGCCCGCCTTGTTCTTCGGTGTAATGTTCATCGTGGAAAACAGCCATCGAAACGTATTTGTAAATGACGTTCGTACTCATAGCCGGTTCCTGGCCGATATACTCAATTTTCAGCAGATCCTCGATTCCCCTGAGGAACTCTTTACGTGGTTGGCTTGGTTGGATAGCGTATTTCTCGGCAGTAACGGCGTATATGCAGAAATTCTTGTTGGAGAGCAGAGATATTTCAGCACGTTAATGGACGAGGCTTATTACGATAAATTCCAGGAAGATTTCCATTTTGGAGAACACGGAGACGATGTCTACTACTTGTCGATACCACTGGACACACCGGGCCATCAGGCTATTCTGCGCCTCGGGTTCGACGAGGGCCTGATTCTCGAGCAAATTCGGCGAACGCGGCTGCGGACCATCTACGCCTTATCAGCATATCTGCTTGTATCTTTGCTTCTTCTCATGCTGCTTGCTGTTCGCCTGACGCGTCCACTCCGAGCACTGCAGCGCGATTCTCGCGCCATCGCCTCAGGCGATTATGAAATGCGACTTGAGGCCGATACGGCAGTCCGGGAGTTCCGTGAACTAGCGGAGGATCTCGATCGCATGCGAGTCACTCTGGTTGGAACACACGAGCGTCTACGGGCGGAGATTGCGGAGCACGTAGCCACCGAGGAACAGCGACAGAAACTTCAGGCGCAGCTCCGTCATGCCCAGAGATTAGAAACGGTCGGAACACTTGCGGGCGGAATTGCCCATGAGTTCAACAACATCCTGCTACCAATTATTCTGTACACTGATCTAGCACTCGAGGATCTGCCACAAGACAGTCCGATACGGGGCAATCTGGAACGAGTCATGAAGTCAGCGACTCGGGCTAAAGAGGTCATTGGCCAAGTCCTCACATTTAGCCGTAAGTCTGTAGAATTACAGCAGGAACCCGGCGATGTCGTGTCCATTACCAAGGAAACCCTGAGCCTTGTTCGCGCACTGATGCCCACAACAATCGATATCCAGACAAATATTGACGAGAAGTGCGGGAGAGTATTAGTTGGTGCAATTGAGATTCAGGAACTGGTAATGAATCTGTGCAGCAATGCCTTCCACGCCATGTCTGAAAAAGGCGGGCGGCTGACAATAGACGTGTGTGACGTGGAGATCGATGAAGATTTCGACCACGTTTCGCTCAGACTTGAACCCGGCCACTATGTACGGATCAGCGTCGGCGATAACGGAACAGGGATCGATGTCGGCATCCGGGAGCGAATATTCGAGCCATTTTTTACAACAGGGGAAGTTGGTAAAGGTACCGGACTCGGACTCTCGGTCGTTCACGGCATAGTAGTAAGTCATGGTGGCGACATCTTGGTGGACAGCACCCCAGGCCGCGGATCCACCTTTCATGTCTACTTACCGCAAGCCACTTTATCATCTGAGTTGCCTGC
>Ga0255048_10001045_pt1 | contig 20203 bp, 38 predicted proteins | sample JV7_2_2_MG_FD_183619 | JGI IMG/M metagenome (GOLD analysis project Ga0255048, IMG submission 183619) | Seawater microbial communities from Jervis Inlet, British Columbia, Canada - JV7_2_2 | ecosystem: Environmental > Aquatic > Marine > Inlet | place: Canada: British Columbia | collected 2016-10-06
TTTCCTGGTAGTTACCCAGTAATCAGATACTAGATAAGTATTATCTGCAAATAACCTGGTATGCGGAATATCTAAATTGTTAAATATATTATTTTCTACAGTCCAGTCTAAATATTTAAACCTAATCTGTGCTTTAAACTTAGGCTGTTGTGTTCTAAGAACTTTAGTAAAGTTACTACTATGAGAAGTATTATCTAAGATGTAACTATATAAGCTGTTACCAGCTTTACCAGTTAGTTCTTTTAACATACTTATAGGGGAAAAAGATAGTTTACCCTTATACCTGGCATTATCTACAAAATATAATTTGTTTTGATATGCTTGAAATCGACATCTCGGAGTTTTGTCTGGTCTAAAAGGAGACTTATAGTATCTTCCTATTTTTGGATAATATCCCAGCGCTAATCTGAAAAGTTCTTCTTCTGATACTTTTTTTAATACCTCTTCTATTGTAATAGTTCTTCCACCAAACATTTCTTTTTTTTTTTCAATTAATTCTGCTATTATTAATAGTCTGCCATTTAATTAATTTCGTGTAAAACTTTCATTTTCTTGGCTAAAAGCCATGTTCCTCCTTGATATGCAGATCTTTCAAGTTCTATAACGCCGTCTAATTCTACTTTAACCCATACTCGGTTCTTGTGACTTAAATGTGGTGCTTTCATTTCTGAAGTACAGTGCCAGAATGGTCTGATTTTATATCCTTTTGTAGGATAATTTTTTGCTTCTAACCAAATACCGATAGGTATTCTCTCTGTTTTATTAATAAACAAAGAGGTTAAATTACCGTCTTTAAGCTTTCTAACTAATTTATAAGCTATCATTTTAAATGATAATTAAATAGGGGAGCTTACACTCCCCTATTCAGTATTTTACTTAAGCCAAGTATTAGTAGGGGTAGCCGGACTCACAGTTTCATTAGGCACTGCGCCTTCTATATTGGTACAATTTTCTTCATTAAATTCCTGGAATTTATATGTATAGAGTTTTGTAGTTAAAGTTAAACCCTGTTCTATTCGCTTATTAACTATAGTTCTTAACCTATTATGCATTCTTTCGTCTAGTTTGTTATAGTAACTAAAGAATGTATCTGTATTGGACAATATATCTTGTCTGTGTTTGAAGGTTTCTACACCTTCGTCAGAAACAACTGTTTTCTTGGTTACTACATATAAACCAACAATCTGCATTTCGTTGTCTCTAGTGTATTCTATAAAGGTTTTTAGGCCGTCTAAGCTGTTATTATATAACTCATCAAAGGTCATATTATACTTGCTTAGGTCAGCTCTCCAATCTGCATCTGCATTTTTTGGAGAATATTTTACTAATCTTTGCATGAAGTTATTAATATTTTCTTCACCATATCGCAAAGGTACTAAAGAATCTGTATCAATCCAAGTTACTTTAGCATTATCAATAATTTCTTGTTTATCTGTTACATAATAAGTACTTTGTCCTAATTTATCTATATACCGCATTTTACCATTGGCAGCAGTCACAGTATTTAAGGACAAATTGAATGTAATTGGAGTGTATGCTTTAGTTAAATCACTAGTTACCCAGAAAGTAATAGGACGTTCCATACGTCCGTTGTGTGGATTTTCCCTTAGCTCATAATTAGGAGTCCAGGTTATGTCTCTATCAAGAAGTTCTGCCAATTCCTCGGTAGAGGGGTTTACTGCACATAAAGTTAATGGTGCTAGTCCTGTGTAAAGACTAAAAGTTGATGATGTTGCGGTATTTTCACCGCCAAACATTGTTGTTTTAGAATCGTTCATTAAATTTTAAAATTTTTTGGTTTAGTTATTAAATAGAATATTATTTTTTATTCCGGTTTAAAAATTTCTTCCCAATAAGTTATAAGTTCTCCTGTTTCTAATTTTTCAGAGATTACGAATTCCTTATTAGATAAATGTGGTGGTCGTGCTCCACAAACTAATTCTTCACTAGTTTTAAATGAGATCATGTTTATTGGTTTGTCTTTTATTCTGTATATAAAACCAATAGCGTCTACATCTGCAGCTACTATATTTCTAAGTTTACCCGTTAGATCTATATCTCTAGCTGTCAAACTCTTACCTTCTTTGGTAATACTTTTATCTTTAACATGACCTGCTAAAAGTAAACATTTTCTGCTAAGACCGTTAAATTCTTGGTATATTATTTTAAAGGCTTCTCTTAAGTACCCATAACCAGCCCCGTTAGGTAAGTTCCTAACAGTAGCTTCTTTAAAGGTTTTACCCATAGGGGTATTTTTATACATATTAGTAGCCAAGTCCCAAGCAACTTCTTCTAGTTCAGTTACAGTATCAAGTGTGATGTAATCATATATATAGTCTCCAGCTTTAGCATTTTCAAGTTTAATCTTATCTGCTATACCTTTTAAGACACTTAATACGCTAATATCTTCTTTTCTAGCAATCTCTTTAACATTAAAGATTGCTGCATTTGCAACGTAGTTACTACCTCCTTCTAAATCTATTAGAAGATTATTAGGTAGACTAGCAAGTAATTCTGTTTTTCCAGTTTTTGGTGGACTAAATAAGAATAGCTTACTAGGATTTAATGAATGTGCTTTTGCCCTTACTTCAGGCAATTCTAATTCCATCAAGATTTTTTCTTTTTATTGTTATCTAAAATATCTTGATAAACTTTTGGCATAGATAAACTGTCTGGTAGTGGTAGTTCAGAGAACTCATTAGTAGCTCCATCGAAGTATAAACCTATTTTTAATCCAGGTCTTCCCAAACGATTTTTTAAGACACTTAAACATCTGTAATTATCTAACAACTTAGTTACGTCATAACCAAGATGTTTAGTTATTTCATAGCGTACAGGAGCAAATAGTCCTAATACCACATAATCATCTCTTATAACAATTTTATTATCTGCTGCTTTGTCTAAGGATGGTTCTAATTTATTGTTTTTAAAGTGTTCTACATCCTCTCCAGCAGCCATTAATTGTTGTACATTAACAACTATCCAGCCCCAGTGTTTACTAATTTGCTTCTTACAATAATCCATACTCCACATAGACATTGTTTGATGTAGTGATTTACCTGATTCTGGAGTCATTAATCCTACGTGGTCTGCTACTACCAGAATTCTTTCTTCAGGATCATTTGCTTTGTAGTGAGAATAGATCTTTTCAGTTTTACCATTGATTTCTACATTCCTATATATATGTGTACCTTTAAGCTTAGATATTTCTCTACAAGCTTTATAGCATCCAGTAGGGTTATATACATTATCAATAATAGTAACGTGGTTTAAAATATCTTGCACATCTTTTGAGCAAGCTTCTATTTTAACTAGAAGCTCATCTGATAGTGCGTGTTTATAGTAACTACTTAGCGCTAGTGTATCTGTTCTTATATTGTATTTAATCTTTAACAGCATCACTATAAGACTATCTATAAACTCATTCTCACTCTCCTCAAGAGCAAAGTAAATAGTATGGAACTTCTCTCCAAAGACTTTAAAATAATAAAAAGGCATTATAATAGTAAGAAATTTAACTAATTTAGTTTTACCTATACCAGATTGAGAAAGAATCTTGTACATTACTCCAGGAATGAATCCTGGAACTTGTTCGCTAAATCTAGGTAAATGTTCATAAAAAGGGATTAAGTTAAATTTTCCTGATTCCCTTCTTAACTTCAAGGCTTTTAATTCCTGAATTCTTTTCTCTATTGAATGCTCTCTTAATGCAGTCACTTTTCCATAATTTTATTAGCTAGTCGTTTTATTTGATTGCAAAATTATTGTAATCCTCACCTTTCCAATTTGGGTTGTCTGACCTAAGCATAGATGAACGACCAGAATTAAAGGCTTTTATAACTGCTTCCTCAATAACAGTGTCCATATCATTTAAGAATGTAGGGGAATCAATATCATTTGATTGCTTTACATGTTGTTTTAATACTATTGCTATTCTTCTGCTACGTGTCATTTCGTTTTATGAAGTTTTCCAATCTTTACATAATCCCTTTTCTCCAAAATCTTCTATATGGTCAATATCATTATGTAAATTGCATCCATTCCAAAAACCTGAAATGGAAGCGCCTTCTTCTGTTCTATGTTCACATGTCCAGCATTGTTTATTTATTGGATTAAAGGAGCACACTGGTTCATGTAGTTCCATATCTGTTTCTGTGTCTCTGGTAGTTGAGCAAAAATCACATTGAAATACTTTTTTCATAAATCACTTAATTATTTATTAAATTTGTTGAGAAGACCAATCACTGGAATCAGTAGTATTTTGATCTAGTTCCCCTACCCAATTAGATAGCTCACTAGACTCTTCTGTAGCTCTACCTGTATCTCTTTTAAATATAAAGTAATCAGCTCTTCTTACGTAACGCTTATCAGTGTTACTTAGATAGTAACTAGTAGCCTTTAATATATCCTCTTCAGAGAATTCTGGATTATCTTTACGCCATCTAGCCATTTTACCTGATACACTTTTAGCATTACCTTTCTTACCAGGCATTCCTATATTACTCTTATCAAACAATTCTTGGTAGTCTTGTATAAAATCAGAAGTCTCTGGGTATACTGTAGAAACTGTTTCATAGTCTATGACATTTCTGCCTATTAAGTTCTTACTAATTAATAAAAATTCGTCATGATCAGAAATAATTACATTATCTGTTAATAAACTGTATCGTAAACAAAATAAATAAGTTATAGCTGAATCTAAGTTATCTAATTCTAAGCTATTCAATTTATCTATTAGTTGTTCATTTAACATTTATTGCTGTTTCTTATTTATTTTAAAATGCTCTGTTGTTTTCGTCTATAATATAAACGTTTTCAAACTCATCAATAGTTTCTTCAATATCAGTAACCTGATGCTCAAAATCAGGATCATCTCTAGCTAATTGTATTAAGTCGCCTTTATAGTCATTTAGATAATCTAAGACTTTCTCTTTTAAAGATTTATTTGACGGTGTCATTTTTTTTCTTTTGTTTGTTATACCATCTTATAAATTTAACCACACTAGTATAAGTAGCTTCCATTTTTGTTTTAAATTCGCTATTATCATATTCCATTTTATAACCTAAAAAGGTTACACTAGAGTTTATAGTAGCCTCATTTACATTAGTACCAGCATAATAATGTATATTAGTAGATACTCCTAAATTTTGTATCTTTTCAACTACAGGCATTAACCAGTCCCAAGAATTATGGTATTTTAACCCAGAAACACTCACATAAGAGTTTATAGTAGCCTCATATTCACCAGTAAGAGTATTTTCATTTTTACCTAAATATGGTAAATAATAACCCGAAATGTTAATATGTTTTCCTGTCTTCCACATTATTTTACCGCCCATAAATTCTGCTATAAGTTTATTACTTTTCTGTATATTCATCTTTTCTTTATTGAAATTTAGATTTTTAATAATTTTTAATAAGTTTTAATAAATTTAGGATCAATTTCTTTTAAAGCATTTTGTAAATAGACTTCGTCTCTAGTATTTCTCATAACTAGTACATAAATTATTGGGTGTTCTGCCCTAAAGCATCTACCCAGCATTTGAATAAATGAGAGTTCCTCAGAATCAAGTTGTGTAACTATACCTACCTCTATGTTTTTAAAATTCATAGATTCGCGTAACATTTTTACTGCAAATATTTCAGAGATTTCACCATTATTAAACTTGTCTATTATAATTTGGTTCTTATCCTTAGCTCTGTTACTATTTACAGTATTCTTGCTAAAATGCTCTGATTGTTTAATACTTCCTGTAAAACATACAAATCTAGAGCTTTTGTGTTTTTCTATAATAGGTTTAAGATATTTAGTTTTACAATTAGCTACAAAAGTTTTTCTCTGTGCGCCTAAATTTAACCATTTGTGCTTATAAAAGATACTAAAAGTAGCTCTTCTACCAAAGTAGTTTATATCTTTAGTTATTAGTTGGTAGTATTCTTGTTCAGTGCAATTAACTGTTAACTGATAATTATCTATCTTTTTTCTTTTTAACTCAGTTAATTTTCTAATCATTTCTTTAGCAGAACAAAAGAATTTAAGTGCTTTCTTAGCCTTACCCTTTGTTTTAATATACTTTTCAGTGACTTTGTCATCATTAAGAACACAGTCTACTATATAAATAGTTGGTTCAGGGAGCATGTTGCTGTTTATAGCATTATCCATTGAGATGGTAAACCTATAAACACTCTTATTAGTAAATAACTTTTCCAAAGCTCTATATTTAAGTATTGGAATTTTAGCACTTAAAAACACTCTTTTTTCTGAATGAATGGTATTTATCCTTTCTATCCTTAATTCAGATATTGCTCCATGACACTCATCTAATATTAAATTAGCGTTTGTATTTAAATGCTTATGCAAAGAACTATAACAAAATAATGTTATATACTTTAATAGATGTTGATAGCCATGTTTGTTAATTTCTTCTAACCAGTTATTTATATGATTAGTTTCTTTACACAAGATGTACCAGTTGCCTTTTAGTCGGTCTATTATTTTTAACGCAGCTAAGGTCTTTCCTGCTGAAGTAGCCCATTCTAAAAATAAATTATCGTACTGAGAAATGTAGTTGGTAGCCTCGTGCTGTATTTTTTCTTTTAATTTATCTTCTGTTTTCATTTTTATGGTAGGCATTAGTTAACTCAGAAGCCACTCCAATACCGGCGTAGTCATTTTTAGGCTTTATATATTTAAAATAAAGTTTTCTAATAATAAACTCTGATACCGGGTTCTCACTTTTGTTATTTAATATTAGGTACTCGTCTAAATTATAACCAACTTTTTTTACTGGTGTTCCAATTACTGATACATTAATCCCGTCTTTACGACATTGAGATACTGCGTCATTGATTAAACTTTCTATTTTTTCAGTATCTAGATTATATCCATCTATTATTACAGAAAGACCTTGATTAACTGCAGCTTCTATCATACACATAAACATATTTTCGGCTACTCTTATACACGTCTCTGGTTTAAGTTTTTTTATACCCAACATCTCTATAATCTCTTCTAGAGAAAGTCTTATTCTGGAAGTTGTTACTCCTAACCAACCTTTTATATGCATGTCTTGCCCACAATTAGGCATACCGCTTAAATATTTAACAAATACTACCATACTTAAGTTTTAGTATTATTTGTATATCTCATGTATAAATGTCTTTTGTCTTGATGCATATAATTTGGATTCCTGTACTCAAACATTGATTTAAATTTTAAATACTTAAAAAAAGCATTGTAATGTTCATTTCTTTTACAAAAACTGTATAATTGGTAATTACCACTAAAGAGAATGTCACTAAATAAGATACTATAAGCGCATCTACAGTTTTGTACTGAATTTAATATATCATTAAGTGTTTTTATTAACGGTTTGTGTTTCTCTGCACTTAAATCATAGGGAAACTTGTAGCCAAACAATTCTGCTAAACCACAATTATAGTTTCTTTGTAAAAAAAATTCGACTTTTGTAAACCCTTTCGACAACTTTACATTGTAACCATGAAGAGGTTTGTACTCTATTATAAGTGAAAATCCATTTTTTATGGTTACTTCATAAAGTAGATTCTCTTGGTATGGTACCTGTTTCGTTAATACATTATATCTACCATAACGATTATTAGTAATAATTACTTCTTCTTTTGGCTTTACTACGTCCTCTGTTTTTTTTATGTCTGATGCATTCATATTATAAAATTAATGTGCCCATCTATCGCTTATAATAGGTTTTGCGGGCATAGGTATTTGTGAACAAAATATTTTTCCAGCAGATTCCATAGAATCTTGTATGATGTTAGCATATTTATTTGTTAATTCTTCGGGGCATTCACTTATTATTTCATCATGTACTTTACAAGGAATTAATACTATGCCCCATAGATTATCAGCTAGTATGTGCCTATAAAGTTTTATTGCTGCAAGCTTTAGCATATCTGCGCCTGTACCTTGTATTGGAAAATTCATAGCCTTACGACTAATAGCTCCTTTAATCATAAAGTACCTCTTAACTTTAGGTTTTAACTCTTCATTAAATAATAAAGTATCTAAAGCTTTTTGTTTTCTATATTTACTCCAAAATCTTGAGTTGTTTACTTCGTGCTCTAATGTTTTAAACTCTTCAAAGTTAGGTATAAAGCTTTTTCGTCTACTTACATTATTTATAAGAATATAGCCTTTACTTAAAGCATCTTTAACTACTTTATCCCAGTATTCTGCTATAGACGGAAATTGTGCTAAAAAGGAATTATATACTACATCTCCTAACTCTATAGGTATACCTATATTATTAGCTATAGTAGCTCCATTACCGCCATATTGAATGGCGAAAGTGCCTGGTTTTATACGCTGACGTTTATCAGAGTGCGTACTTTCAATAATTTTGTGTGGTAAATCTTTTAATTCGGGATATACAAAGGATGCTACTAAACTATGTAAATCCTTAGTAGGGTCAGAAATGTAGTTAATATATTCTTGGTCTTGAGAAAATTCTGCTAGTATGCGAGTTTCTTGCTTGTTGTTACTCCTGTTTCCAGGGACAAAGTCATTTCTGCTTTGTTCTATATGTCACCATATAGTTCGGACTGTCTCATCAACCTATTTAAATTTACATTCTTTAGTACATACCCATCCAAATTTTGCAGTATGGGCTATTTCATATAACTCTCCAACTTTTTGAAAAGCTATAATTTTTTCCCATTTAGGAAATTTACGATAATCTCCATCATATTTTAAATATGTAGGAATTCTATTTGTAAATTTCTTTTTATTTTCTCCAAAATATGTTAATGTATGTTTCACTCCATTGGAAAATCCTTCTTTATAATCATCATAAAATTTAGGATGTCTTAAAGGAGCCACTAATTCTGCTAATTTAGTTATAGGTTGCTCATTGTCAGTCTCTACACCGTTTCTTAAAATAAGATGTAATTTTTTTATTATATCTAACAAATCTTCTGCTATATAATCATGTACATTTGTAGCTCCTTTTGTTAATTCTAATAAAATAGTATAATCTCTTTTTGTGAGTGACGGCACGGGATTGTCTTTTTCAATAATATAATTTTTACCAGAGCTAGTTTCAATTATATTTTTAATTTTCCATCCATTTTTTAAAAGTGGATCTAAATTATATTCTCTGTCTATTACTTTTTGCATAACTTAATTATTTTAAAGGTTTTCCCCGTTAGCTTAAACTTATTTTTTAGATTAAAATAGAAAATAGTATTAATAATTTTCATATTTTATGTTTAAACCCCAAGGCTACTAACCTTAGATTCGGAATTTTCGTTAATTAATTTTTTTTATTGTAAAAAATGTTCCTTCATAAAACGATCAAATTCTTCAAGACAATTATCAGCACTTGTATCAACCTTTGACCACCAAGCTGTTCTATTCTTTCCAAGCTTTATTATTTTACATCAGTCCAAATCATTTCTTGTTCAATAGTTTCAAGAGCATCTGATTTAGTATCACCAGTAAAACAATAAAAGGTTTTAGTTGAGTCATCTTCAAAAGTAAGCTTAATAACAGGTGTAGCCCATTTTGAACCTATGATGTCACCAAGAAAGTTGTTACGGTATTTGTCAAGATCAGGATTACATATTTGACCATCTATTGTATCTTCTGGAAGCATATCTTTGGGAGCTTGAATAAATATAGGTAGTTCATCATTCTTACACTTTTCTTGATACTCATCGTAAATCTCTTTGACATTATCAGAAAGTGGATGAGTATAACCATCTTCTTTATTCCAAACATCTTGAGCAGTCCAGGACCAATCTTCGTGCATACCTAAAGAAGCAGATACTAGGTTCTCTGTAGAATTAATGATTTGTTTAGCTAGAATGAAATTGTAATTACGCATAATAATAGTTGTTTTAATAGTTAATAATGTTGTTACTTAATTATTTCTGCAAGCTCAATTATATTTTATTCATATAGTTTAAAAAATCAACATTATTTAGTCCAGTAAAAGAGAATTGTTCAAGCATTTCATTACTTACCTTCTCATTATAATGCTTCTCATAAACAACTATAAAGTCAGCTAATGACATATTAAGATATTTATTTCTTATTTCAATTGCTTTTAATAACTTTTTCATTTTTATTCTATTTTAAATAAATATAAACTTTGTGAGTAGGTTGAAGAATGTTTAAGATTAGTATAAGTGCTTACTCTTTTAAAACCAAATGCTGTTGCGGCTACTACAAAGGGGTGATCATAATAAGGTTGACCTGCTGTAAAGATTACTGCTCCGACATCATAGGCGCTAACATATTCATTATTATCACAATAAGAACGAGTTCCTTTTTTTCCTACAAAAGAAAACAGTGTTTTTAATAGTTTATTAGCTATTTCTATCGTGCTTATATCTAAATAACTGTATATACAGCCTAAACCGCAACCACCTTCAAATTCTTTTATTCTAAGGCTGTCGCACTCTCCTCTTATAGCTACTTCAATAGTAGGATGCCAGCGTCCTGTGGGGCCGTCTAATCTTACTGTTGTTACCCTATCTTGGTCTATAACAGCTTTATCTGCTTTAGATGATTGGGTAGATTTTTTCTTTACCATGTATTATATATTTTAAAAACTTTAAATTAATTAACTTACCTAAGACATTACTGCCTTAAGGGGCCATTGTGTTAACCCGAGTAATCGCATACTATAAATTTGTTTCCTGGTTTTGTAATAAAATGAGATCGTTTAATAACAGGAATGTTCTGTAAATTAACAGAACCATTGCCACCACTAGATAATCTGCCTGTGTTCATTAATTGAGCAAAATTTGTGTGGATTCTTCTTGTCACTTTATTTACAGATCTTAAAAAGTCTAGTCCATAAGTGGTAGTAAGCTTTTTGATTTTTTGATGCTGTAAATATATAGGAACTATAGGATGTAAATTAACTTGTTTTTTAATAACAGGGGCTTCTACAGAATCTTTATATTCCCCAGTTTTTTTATCTTTAACCTGCAAATTTAGTCCTAAATCTCTAAATAACGGTATTACTTGTTTAGAAGAACTCCAGTTTACATTAGAAGTCCACTTAGGATTAAATAAATCAGGTTGTTTCATAAATTTACGTAAACCTAATTTAATTAAATTTGTGTCTAAAGTATTTTTTATCTCCTCTAAATCAAGTAAATCTTGTTTGGCGGATTTTGTCCAACTACTTGTTTTTATACCAAATCCAAAATATTCTGTATATGCTAATACACATACATATAAATTATCTAAGGCTAAAGCATCTAATAAATCTTTTTCTTTCAGAAGCTGTTCTTGGTAGCGCCATAATTCCACTAAATGCTCTACATCCTTAGCCGCATACTCAACTACTCTTTGATTTCTTATACCTAGTTTATGTATTAAACCTCTAACCTCTTTAGGCATAATTACTTTCAAATACCTGTATACACAGGCTTGTAAACTCTTTCTGTGAGAATCTATTCCCATTGAGAGCACTCTTTCTGCTAAATATGTGCATATTACATTTCCAAAAGGAATAATTCCTTGATGATACAAAAATTGTAGATCAAACTTTGCATTATGCATTAATATAATTTTTGTTTCTAACAATTCCTTGTACAATTTTATGTTTACAGTTTGAGCATCTATTACATATTGAACATGTTCGTTGCCTATTTGTAAAGATAGTAGTTTACAAGTGTGGGGATCAAATCTCTCTGTTTCTGTATCAATAGCAAGTATCTGGAAACGGGAGAGTATCTTTATGGATAGTGGTACCTCTTTGTTTTGTGTTATTAATATAATTTTTCTCATGAAACTTTGTAATCTTCTTTTCTGTTATCTCTCCCACGAGATATTCTATAGGATTAAAAAGTTGTTGTACTAATACTTTTTCATAAAAAGTATTACGTTCTTTTAAAGAGAGCAGGTCTTTAATTATTGCTAGTATTAATTCCGTTATATTGTAACCACTACTATCATAAGAGGGATTAATACGTTTTGTTATATATACTATTGATCTGTTAATACTAACGGAGATGTTGCTCTCTGGGTAAAGTTTCTTTAACAGCTTTACCAGGGCATTCTTCTGTAGTTCTGAGTATGTTAATAGTTTCACTTAATATGTTTTTTAATTTTTTAGGTACTGCAAGCCATGCTTTTACTGTTTCTTTTCTTGGTTTAGCTATAAAATCTATTTTTTTACCAGCAGCTTTTATTAATTCACTGTTAGTAGATTGCTTTATAATTTTTTTTAAAATATTTATAGTGTTTAAATCATACATGTTTCGTTTTGTTAATTCTAAGTTATTTTCACTTGTGTCTATTTCCCCATTATTAAAGAATTCTGGTTTGTCCACTAAACTGCAGGGAGAGTCTGATAGATATTCATTTCTATAAGACCACCCCGCGTTATAGTTGTCTTCTTCCATTTTTACTTCAAATCTAAGGTTTTCTGTAATAGTTTTACCGTCACTAATATATCTACATTTCCATATTTCACAACAATATTTATTTAAACCCTTTTTATGAGTAATCATACTGTTAAATCCTGTTGTTTGGAAACGCAAATAATCTATAAATTTGACTGGTATTACTATTTTGCCTAATCCTTTTCTAGTTTTCCATTTAGGAAAATGGATTATAGGTTTTCCTACTGTTACTTCATTGTTTATTTGCACCAGATTAATATAATAGTTAAAATACACATAAGAGTCATAAGTATTTTAAGTTTAAAGACTTCTTTATGTATATTGTTTATGCACACAGAACAGTTGCAGCGTGTATGTTTCATTAGTATGTTTTGTATGTTACCGGCACTAAGTTTTTAGTGTACATTTCAATCCAACCTTTTGGGTACCCGTTTCTTCTAGCAAATATGTGTGTTTTAGAGAAACCTAGTCGTAGTAATTTGTCTACTAAAGGGGTTTCTGCAGGCATAGTAGCCATTATAAAAACACTAGTTTGGCCTTGATTAAAAGGATCTTCTACTTTATGTTTTTGTTCTGCTTCTTTTTTAAGTTGTATTAATAGTGTACTTAAATCTTTTATTGTAGTTTCATTGTTTACTCTTGATATTTGCCCGAAGGCACAACATCTTGTACCAGTTTTTATCATATTGTAATTTTTAAACTCTTGTAATTAAAATTAATGGGGTTTTCCAAGTTTGTAGCAGCTTTTATTATATCGTCTAAAGAATACTTAGGAATACACGTATAGTTATCATAACCATAACGTACACTAGCTATAAAGGTGCTAATGCTGCTTGTTTTTGAAAGTACAGAAGTTCTTCTCCAAACAAACTCTTCAACGTCATTACAATATTGCATAAATAACTGCATATCCCCCCCTTCTAAAGTTTGACGTAGTAAATAATTTGCTAGTTCTTCTATACTTACCTCATAGTAGGTGTTTACTATTGTTAATAAATCTTTAAAACTTCTTCTAGCCGAATGGCATTGTTGTATAGTACAAGCGGGATTTTTATAAGTGGGTACGAAAAAACCTGTAGCATAATGAGTAGGGGAATATTTATTAAAATATTTATTCAACAACTCTTTCCAAGAATCGCTTTGTTGGTTTTTAATGTATATGCCTGCTTTGTGTTTTACTAGTTTTTTTACTATGCATTTAGACAAACGTTCTTTACTTCCATAACCAATCGCAATGTTTTTAGATAGACACATAGCGTTGTTAGTAGGTGTAAAAAGCTTTTTAGAATATTGTCTTACTGTTGCTTGTGCAGGTTCATTTGGGAACAGATAAAGGACTTGTGGATATGTTTTTATTTTATAGGTATATTTTGATGAGCCTACTATTTTATATTGTTGGCCTTTTACTAGGTTGCTATTTACTGGAGCACGAATACAAATAACTTCCATAATTAATTAACTAAAGCTATTAAAGCTTTTCCACAATAGTTAAAAGAATCTGTTTTATCTAATTCGGCATAGTCCTTATGCTCATTACCTACAGTGTTGTGTATATTACCTGGATAATCGACTCTAAATATAACATACGCATCTATATCAGGACAATATCCTAAATATGTATATGCGAGGTTTTCCCCTAAAATGCCAAAAGCAGTTTCACTGTATGTTTTTAATATTTCCATTAGCTCCGTATTTGTAAAAGGTTTTTTAAACCGAGTTTCTAGCATAGACTTTAAATCACGGAAAGATCTATTACAACCTTTTCTACATTGGTGGCTAGTTTCTTTTATATCATGATAGGTTTCTGGACAACCTTTAGAAAGGTATTCTTTTATCCAATTCTGTGGTTTTCTTGCTCTGATTTCTTTACAAAAAATATTCATTTTGATAAATTTATTGATATTTTAAAAATGAAAAGATTTTTAATTATAATATAAACTGCGGGAGAGATTGCTCTCAACCCGCAATTTATTATTTATCGTATTCATAGAGTTTATATTCTTCTATTACTCTAATCAATTTTCCAGCATAATGTTTATCAGTAGCATAACCTGCTTTTTTGAGACCATGCGCCCATTTTTTATAATCAACGCCATAACCTGTAAGATTAACATATCTACCCTTAGTAATTAAAATGCTGTGTGCTCTCCAACTTTCCCAAGGACTGTCGTAAATACGAAAGAAATCTTTGTGGTGATCATCTGTTGCATTAATACAATGTCCTTTTTTACATTTTTTAGAATGGCATTTTATCCCAAAATGATTATTATTATTTACAGCTAAACGACTAGTACCAGCACGGCTTTCAATTAATCCTTGAGCAAGCTTAATACTTGCAGGAATACCGTATTTATGCATTTCAGATACAGCAATATGAGAGAACCTGTTAATATAAGCTGCAGTTTTATCATCCATTGTATTTAGCTCTTCTGTTGAAATAGGAGCATACTCATTTTTAGCAGGTTGTTTTGTTGTAACTAAACCTGCATGTACTACTGTTATAGGAGATATAGAATCGGGTTGTGGGATGGCCTCAATATTATGTGCTGCTAATTCAGGAGTTGTTGACCAGCTAAATGTAGCAGATACATTCTGTTTAGTTGCTACAAACAGTAAAAATCCAATTAGTACTAATTTAAACCAGTTCTTCGCTAAGAATTCCTTCCAAAAAGGAATTCGTATCCAAGTCATTTTATTATTCATGTCAATTTTTTTTATTTTTAATGAACAGTAGAAAAATTGGGTGGCACTTAGACACACCCTTTTATTAATACGGGATTAGGGTACTCCGGCACCAGCGTCCATTGCTGAAAGGGCTGTTGCAGGTGTTGTTGTAGTAACTCGCTTATCAATATCTTCTACAAAGGTTGTTTGCAAGAAGTATTGAACATACTGTGGTGGGCCTTCTAATTCAACAATATTTCCTTTTTCGTCGGCTCTTTTGACTCGAAAACGGTCTTGATAATTTTCAAGTGTCTGATCTGTGTTGTTTAATGACCATTTTTGTTCGTCACTTAATACATCATTGATGTCATTACTTCGATAAGCTTGTAAATGAGCCTTACCTAGTAATTTGCTGAACTGGTCAACAGTTGTTCCTTTAGGTACTGTGTACCAGGAAACACGGTTTGAATTGTACTCAGTAGTGTCCAGACCAAAGGCATCCCCGGAGAAAAATTCTCCAGCCAAACTAGAGTTTGGTCTTGCAGAAGGATACTGCTTTGTTACAACCTGTCGTACTTGCGCACGGTCAAATTGATCTTTAAAAGCATGTGGTTCAATATTGTCCACAGATACTTTTCCGAATGTTGTTTTAATTCCTGAAGTTTCTAACATAATTTAAGATGTGTTTTAAAATGTTTAAAAATAAGTTTAGTAAAAAAGAAGAAGAACCCTCTTTTGGATTCTTCTATCCAAAATCTAAACCAAAATTGTTTTTTTACTATACAGTTACTACTGTAGTAGCGCCTAGTGCTGTTTTTGTATTGTCTGGTTTATCCACTCTAGGTAGACGTGGACTCCATTGTTTTGCTCTTTGCATAGTATTAGCTTGTAATAAGGCGTAGAAGTTAAAATAATTTTCCAAAGTTTTTGCGGTCTTTGGAGTATTTTCTATCGCTACTATTGCTTGCGGTTGTTTTTTAAGTCTATCCATAGCAATAGATACACCTAGTTCAGCGTCAAATGCTTGGTTTTTACCACATTTTGATGTGCCAATTACAAAGCCTTTTTCTGTAATTTCACCTACAATAGTAATACCTTCTTCAGCTTGTTGGAAGATAAATGGTGCTGTCTTTTTCATAAATTTAAATTTAAATTTGTTAAAATGAAATAATTATTTCTTCTTTTAAAAGAATATTAAAACAGATAGGCAACTAATGCCTACTGATATAATAATCGTAATTTGTTTTACTTTCATAATTAGGTATTTTAGTGACATAATAAATTATCTTTTTTCTTTAAGGCTATATCTAATTCTACATTATTTTTAGCATTAATTATTTCGTCATTAACTTTATTAAGTTGTTTTTGTCCTTCTTTACGTCGTTGTCTTCTTTCTTTAAATGGTGCTGATATATTTATTTCAAATTTAATATCATCTTTTAGTAAATTTAGAAGGAATAATACTATCCAAATAAAAGTTAGGAGTGCTCCTAAAATCATTGTAATAACTAAAATTATATCTAAAAATGTAGGATCTGGCTCCCATTCTGGACTTAACCAATTAGGCATAAAAAAACAAGTAACTATAAAAACAATTTGAATTAAGTAAAATAAACTTTTGTTTGTGAATTTCATAATTTTAAGTTTTAATAAAGAGAATGAAGACACTAGCATGTCTTTTTATGTCTGTTTGACAATGTTCCTTTGTCCGCTAGTTTTCTTTTATTTTAATAACAATGTGGAGACGGCGGGAATTGAACCCGCGTCCAGTCATAATGCTATATTAAGAGTTAAAGGATAAAAGGGCCTGACTAAAAACAACAGTCAAGTTCCACCAATCTGTTTATAATTATACCCAAAACAGATAAAAAGTTGATAGCTTTACGTCTATGCGTATTCTGTTTCTTGGACTACTACTGTCCTCAGCATGTTATTCTCGAGTGCATTACGCACTTCAGCCATTGCATTATTTGGTTGAATGTCGCCATTTAACTATTTAACTGATCTTTTACGTAATATACAGTTATAATACGTTATCCCTCTTAATACATCAATTACCCTGTCGATTCCGTGCGTCCCCATAATTTTAGATTTCTTCGTAATTATCTTCAAAATATTTTTTTGCAATTAACCATCTATCCATAGGATCATCTGGATTGTATGCAATCATATCTCCTTCTTTAGGACTACCAGCAAGTTTATCGGCTTCTGATATACTCACTGATGTAAGTATCATCTTTTTGTCATAAGGATACATTGGAGTACTTCCCTTTTTTCTGTACAGTTTCATGTTAATCAATTTAAGATGCTTTTGTACAATATGTAACCATTTGTAATAGGTGTAACATAATAAAAACATTCTTTTAGTAAGAGATTTCTATTTTGTTCTTCTATTTTTTCTTTTAGTAGTTTTATATCTTGATTTGTAAACATAACTATTTTTTTAGAAAAATTAAAGAAGAACCAGTAGAAAATACTAGCTCTTCCTCACTAAATTAATCAATTCTAAAAGCGCTTCCCGGCGCTCTATCGTGCACGAGGTCTTCCACATGCATCAAGATCCTTCTTTTAGGATCTAATCTGTTAAAAGTCTTGAAGTCTACATTGTGTTTCTTCATTATAGTGCGAGATGGTAATGTACGAGTGAAATTGTTTACTGCAGTTTCGCTTAATTCAATGGTTTGAATAGCAGGCTTACGAGTAAACACAAAATCTCTTTGTTTGTTGGGTACTCTGGATGGAGAGAGTCTCCTAGTATATGCAAAAGGCACGTCTTCATGATTCAACTTAGCCTTTTTCCCCTTTGTTCTGCGAGATACTTCTGTGGTACCTTCGTGATAGATAGTGATTAACATGATGTGTGTGTTTTTAATAGGTTTTTAAATTTTTATCGTCTGTCCTAAATTTCTGTATCCAGGTAACAGGATCAATGGCTTCAGTGCATAATATAATCCTACTACCTGTAGAGAGTCTTTCAAGTATAAACGTGCTTACAAAGTCATTATTTGCTAACATAATGAAATGTTTGTCTCCGTATATATCAAACATGTAACACATTAATATACCTAATTTATTATTTACCTGGATTGTAGTTACAGGTTTTAGTAGTATTTCAATAGGATTAGTACTACCATATTTTATTAATATGGTATTGTTATCTATCAACACTGATGCTGCTGTAGCATAGTTTGGAGTGTGCTGATTAAACACTTGACTGTCTTTTTTATAGACAGAGTAGTGTGTAAATTCAAAGGTACTTCCATCTGGATATTGTGTTTGTGTACAGGCAACTATTCCTATTAATAGGAATGTTATTAATGTGAAAAATTTACGTTTCATTGTCTTAAGGTTTTGGTTTAACAAAATGCTAGTCACAACTAAGTGTTGCAACTAGCTTACTTTAAATTAGGCTGGTTATAAAATAAGTTACTTTTCTTTTATTTCTTGTTGTCTGCTAAATTCGGTGTCTTCTTTGGCTAATATTAGACTTAGTATTAATAGTCCAATACAACTACAACCAAATAGAATAAAGTAGTCTTGGGCTACAGATATTAGAATAAATAACATTGATAATATAAATAATACTGCAAATAATAAGTTTTTCATTTTAATTAATGTTTAGTTTTTTAAATTTATCTAACTGTGTTTTAATTTTTATAGCAGCTAATTGAGCTTCCTTATTATCTGGACTGGTAAAAGCTTTAAACAGTATATCATAATTAGCAGGCCCGGCACCACCAATTTTGTCGTCAATATATTTACAAAAATCGTGTATAGTTTGAGCCTCATTGCAATACAAAGCCTCTTCAATATAGTAATACCCTTCTTTAAAAGAGCCTTCCATATTAGCGCCCATTCCTATAAGTGTTTTATTTCGTCTTGAAAGTTTTTTCATGATTTGTACTGGATTTAGGTTTAATTTTAGAGAGCATTGTCATAGTTATTAACCAAATTGCTAATGCTGTGATAAAAGCAATTGGATGTTCACTAAATACACCAAATATTGCAAGTACAGTGCTTAGTATTAGTATGATAAGAAGATTTGCTTTTTTCATTGTATTAAATTAAAAGGTTTACCAAATATTATCAATCATACCTAAGGTATATCTTTACAGTTTGATTTAACAAACTCATTGTATTTTGGCATGTCTTCATCAAGTAAATTTATGAATATTTTTTCTCTTCTCTTGTTTTGATAATAAATTAGTATAGATTCAAAATTTGAGTTGTTATGATCACTTATAAAGAGTAGCATAAGTGCTATGATAAGTAATATTGTAGCTGTGATTATAAGTGTAATAATAATTGATTCAGTCATTTTATTAGATTTTTTGTTTAGTTTGAATAAAATTATTTACCATCATATTGCCACGATACTGCATTACAGTAAGCATGTACTGCTCCTTCTGTCATTCCTATTTTATGACAGTGTTGTAAATGTACAGGATGTTTTAAGAAATCAGGAGGAAATAAGTTCCAATCTATTTCTTTGTCTGTTATTTCTTTTGGTGCTGACTCTTGTAGACTACATTTACAATATATACATTTATGTTCTTGTTGTTGAATATATTGTTCTCTAACTATTCTTTTTTCTTTCCAATGTAGCTTTGTATAGTCTATTGGTAACTTATATATTTTAGTCATTTTTATTCAATTTATGTTATTTGTATACGTTGTATTTCTTCTGCAATCTCTTTTATGATTTTCTTTGTAATTCTATTATTACTAAGGTGTAAGAACTTTTCATAATAAAGCACCTTTTGTAATTGTCTTTGATATTCTATATCTTTTGAAGGTGTTGTGATCATAATTATCTATTTATTCGATATTATTTATAGTGTTTTTTAAATCTTCTAGTTCTTCTTCTGTAAAGTATAGATTTATATGTCTATTTGGAAAGGAAACAGTTAAGAAATATAAATCCTCTGCTTTCTCTATGTCAAATTGTGCTTTAAGAGGCTTTTTCATAATCCTGAATCTTCTTTATTCTTCTCTATCCAAACCCTAACAAGAAGATATAATAAGAACATAATACTAGCACTGATGGCTAAATTAGATCCAATTTCAATTACATACATAGCTAAGATCATAATATTTTTATTTAGTGGTTAATAAATAAGTTCTATTAATAAATTCAAC
>Ga0255048_10001048_pt1 | contig 20183 bp, 15 predicted proteins | sample JV7_2_2_MG_FD_183619 | JGI IMG/M metagenome (GOLD analysis project Ga0255048, IMG submission 183619) | Seawater microbial communities from Jervis Inlet, British Columbia, Canada - JV7_2_2 | ecosystem: Environmental > Aquatic > Marine > Inlet | place: Canada: British Columbia | collected 2016-10-06
GGGCAAAAAGGGCCTGGGGAGCGCCGTATCCGCGATAGGCGCCTGGGACGGGAATGTTGGTGTAGGCAACCTTGCAGTCGAAGCGCTTGACCGGGCAGTTGTACGAGCTCAGGCCGCGCAGACCGCTCACCATCTGGACCGTCAGACCATGGGTTCCATACGCGCCGGTGTTTGCCACGATCACCATCTCTTGTCCAGTGAGCTTCCCTTCGGCATCGATTCCCGTCTTGTAGGTGATCGTCTGAGGATGCCTCGTGCGGCTGGACATGAACTCCTCCTCTCGGCTGAGCTCGAGCCGAACGGGGCGGCCCGTCACGATCGTGAGGTGTCCGACGATGTCTTCGATGAGCATCTCCTGTTTCACACCGAATCCGCCACCGATTCGCGGCTTGACGATGCGGATTCGTTTCACCGGTATGCCAAGAAGGGGAGCAACCATACGCCGGACATGGAACGGCACCTGCGTCGACGATGTGATGACGAGTCGTTCGTCGCTGTCCCATGCCGCTATTGCAACGTGCGGTTCGATGGGTGCTTGTTGCACCTGGTGCACGCGGAAGGTCTGCTCGAAGACGCGTTCAGCAGCTGCGAATCCAGACTCGACGTCTCCTGTGTCTGCCTTGAGGTGGTGGACAAGGTTGTGCGAGGGATCGTGGGCACCCTCCATGTCCGGCTCGTCATGGATGACGGGGGCACCATCGACGATGGCGTCGTTCTCATCGAACACCGCCGGAAGGACCTCGTAGGTGACATCGATCAGATCGACGGCAGCCTGCGCTATCTCGGAGGAATCGGCGGCGACGGCAGCGACCCGATCGCCGACGAACCTGACCTTGTTGTCGAAGCTGACCTGATCGTACGGCAGAGGGTTCGGATAGCTCTGACCGCCGGACGCATACCGCACCCTCGGCACATTGCCATGGTGGAGCACTGCGTGGACACCGGGGAGCGCCTTGGCCGCACTGTCATCGATCGACACGATGCGAGCGTGCGCGTGCGGGCTGTACAGCACCTTTGCGATCAGGGTTCCCTTCAGGTCGACGTCATCGGTGAACGCGGGATTCCCCTTTGCCAGCCTGACGGCATCTGTCTTCGTCACGGGTTGGCCAACCACACGGGTCCGTGGAACATCGTCGCTCAGAACAACCCTCGGCGCGATATCTGTCAGATCGTCACGATCGCGATGTTGACCATTGTCTCCGACCAGTTCATCGAGGTGTGCCACCTCGATACTCTCCGGCTCCTCGCCACGCATGATCGCAGCAACCCGCAACACCGCGTGTACCGGGCGGAGATAGCCGGTTTCTCGGTCGAGAATCCCGGACATTGCGTCTCGAACGTCGTCTTGCGTCGGACTGGCGTTGGTTTCGAGGAGCGCTTTCGCCGCGAGGATCATGGCGGGGGTGGAGTAGCCGGATTGGATCGCACCGGTGTCTATGAACGCCTGTTGGATCGGATGCATTCGACCGGGAACGGCGAGTCCTTCGACGGTTTCTATCTCATGGCCGGCGGCCTGGGCAGCCAACATGACGTCGGAGGATATGAGCCGCCCATCGACGAGGACTGCCGCGGCACCGGTTTCTCCGGTATCCGAGCCGAACCGTACGCTGTAGTAACCGGCGCGCCTGAGAACCGTGCGCAGGAATTCGTGTGGCTCGCAGGTGAGGGTCCGATCGGATCCGTTGATGATGAGGGTGACCTTCATGCTCATTCGCCTCCCGCAACCGCGGCGAGTACCCGGTCGGCGAGCACTGATGCGATCTGTTTTCGGTAGCGCGAAGTTCCGCGAAAGTCCGACGGCGGGGCGAGATCCCCGATCCGCTCGGCTTCCACGAGAACCGGACGAGGTGCGACGCCGGTCATGGCCAATAGAACGACTCCGTCACTGTTCCGGTGGGCGACGGCCATCACGATCGGTTGATCCATCGGAGTGCGAGCCGTGCGACCTGCTGCCGCGAAGCCTTCAGACGGGATCACGACGCTCGTCATGATGGCGCCGGTGAGCAAGCCGGGATCGTCGAGGATCTCGTTGAGCGTGTGTTCGGTCACAACACCGGTTCGCGCCACGGTCGCGGTTGCGCCGAACGCGAGAAGCCCCGCCAGGAGTTGGCTCTCCGGGTCTGCCGTACCGATCGTACCTCCGATGGTCGCGACGTTGCGGATCGTGTTGGGGGCGTCACGTCGCGCCAGATCTGCAAGGACGGCCGGAACGAGTTCTGAGTCGACAATTTCGAACAGGCGCGTCATCGCTCCGATGCGGACGACTCTGCCGTCGCTGTCGATGCCGGAGAGTTCCAGTGCCTGCAAGTCGACCGCCATGACCGACGAATGATCGGGATCTGCGTTCACCGTGGTACCACCCGCGATGATCACGGCGTCGGGGCGTGCCGCGAGATCGACGGCCTCGTCGAGCGTGAGGGGCCGCTGGTACTCCGTGAACATATGTCTCCTCTCCGGCGCGGTCTGCTCACTCTACTGAGGCACTCTACTGCGAGAGCAGGCGCCGAAGGACCCGGCGAACGGCCAAGCTCCGATGGTACATTGCTCGTCATGAGCACACTTCTCGTTCGGCACGCACAGGTTCTAGCCACGATGGACGACGGGGACACGGAGATACCGGACGGGGGGCTGTATGCGGTTGATGGATTCATCAAGCAGGTGGGTCCCACGGCGGACCTGCCCGACACGGCCGACGAGGTCGTCGATCTACCGGGACACGTCGTGTTGCCTGGGCTGGTCAACACCCATCACCACTTCTACCAGACCCTCACACGCGCGGTCCCGGGAGCCCAGGACGTTGGCCTTTTCGACTGGCTCCGGACGTTGTACCCGATCTGGGCCCGCCTCACTCCAGAGGATGTTGCAGTGGCGACCCAGGTGGCACTCTCCGAGATGGCCCTTTCCGGGTGCACCACGTCATCTGACCATCAGTACCTCTTCCCCAACGGCTCGAGACTCGACGATCAGATCGCTGGTGCGGAAACAGTCGGCTTGCGCTTCCACGCTGCCCGCGGTTCGATGAGCCTCGGCGAGAGCGACGGAGGCCTCCCACCCGACTCGGTCGTCGAGGATGAGGACGCTATCCTGGCCGACACGCAGCGCGTCATCGAGGCGTTCAACGATCCAGCCCCTGGCGCCATGACCAGGGTTGTGGTCGCACCTTGCTCTCCGTTCTCCGTCACGCCTGAGATCATGAGAGAGTCCGCTGCGCTGGCACGCGAGTACGGCGTCCATCTGCACACCCACGTCGCCGAAACGCTCGACGAGGAACGATTCTGCATCGACACGTTCGGACGGAGGCCGGTCGAACTGATGGAGGATCTCGGGTGGGTGGGGGACGACGTGTGGTATGCGCACGGCGTATTCATCAGCGACGATGAGGTCGGCCGCCTCTCCGAAACACGAACCGGTGTCGCACACTGTCCATCGTCGAACATGCGCTTGGCCTCGGGTATCGCACCGATCCGGAGATACCTGGCATCCGACATGAGGCTCGGCATCGGCCTCGACGGGTCGGCGAGCAACGACGGGAACCACATGGTCGCCGAGGTACGCCAGGCCATGCTGCTTGCACGACTCGAGGCTGCTCCGTCGATCGAGGGTGGGCGGTTGCTCACCGGTAGAGAAGCCCTCCGGATTGCCACACGCGGTGGGGCATCCATCCTCGGGCGCGACGACCTGGGTTCATTGGAGCCCGGCAAGGGTGCCGACTTCATAGCCATCTCACTCGACTGCGTTGAGTACTCTGGGGCGCTCCATGATCCCGTAGCGGCAGTTGTCTTTGCGGCACCGACCCATGTCGACCACAACTACGTCCATGGTCGGGCGGTGGTGAGCCACGGCGAGCTTGTCGGTGCCGAGCTTCCGAGCTTGGTTGAGAGACACAACGCGGCCGCGGCACGATTGTTCGAGTAATCGGCGGCTCGCCGTCCCAATCCCGCCTGCCGAAGACGCAGCCGAGCCGGACGCCGACTACGGTACGACGATGGAGTTCACCGCAGCACGCGACCTGGACGATGCGCTCACCACCAAGGCTCAACAGCCAGATACGCAGCTCCTCGCCGGAGGAACCGACCTCATGGTCGAGGTCAACCTTGCCCACCACCGTCCGGCCAGGGTTCTGTCCCTGCGCCGTGTCGAAGAGCTCAGAGAGATAACGCCGGAGCGCATCGGCGCCGGTGCAACTTGGGCCCACCTCGAGCATTCTGAGCACCGCGCTCTGGCGCAGGCGGCTCGCACCGTCGGTTCGCCACAGATCCGTGCCGCTGGAACCATCGGCGGGAACATCGGCACCGCCAGTCCCGCCGGTGACGGCCTTCCATGGATCGCTGCCGCGAATGCCCAGATCGTCGTTCGATCGGCCGAGCGCGGCGAGCGAACCATTCCGTGGAACGAGTTCTTTGTCGGCGTCAAACGTACATCTCTCGAATCGGATGAAGTGATCACGGCCGTTGCCGTCCCGGCCGATCTCCCGGTGTCCCAGGAATTCGCCAAGGTCGGCGCCCGGAACGCCATGGTGATCTCGACCGTGAGTTGTGTCGTCATGGCGGGCGATGACGGTTTCCGCGTCGCTCTCGGATCAGTCGCACCGACACCTATTCGTGCGACGCGGGCTGAGGCGATGATCAACGCGGAGTCGTCGATCTCAGATGCTGCCCTCGAGGAGTTTGCTCGTATCGTATCGAATGAGGTTCGACCGATCACCGATCATCGATCAACGGAGGCATACCGGAGGCATGCGGCCGGCGTCCTTGCCCGCCGGCTGGTGGAACGGAGTCTTCGATGAACGTCACAATCACTGTCAACGGCGAGGAGCGGGTCGTCGATGTCGCGGGTCCTGAGAGTTTGCTCAGCGTTCTGCGGAACGACCTCGATCTGCCGGGGACCAAGGATGCATGTGAACAGGGCGAATGTGGGTCGTGCACCGTCGTCATGGCCGGCGAAACGGTCTGCTCCTGCCTCGTCATGGCGGCCGATGCCGACGGGACGGCGGTTGTCACCGTGGAGGGATTGTCCGACGACGAGGGCCTTCACCCCGTTCAACGAGCAATGCTGGCAGAAGGCGCCGTTCAGTGTGGATTCTGCACTCCGGGGTTCGTGGTCGCAGGCTCGCATTTGCTCGATACCGATCCCCACCCGACAGAACTCGAAATCAGGGAGGCACTGTCGGGAAACATCTGCCGGTGCACCGGATACGGGGCGATCCTCCGTGCTTTCGAAACGTTGACCGGGGAGGGAACATGACGACGCGGACCGCACCCGGAGTCCTGGGTGGTATCGGCGCCAGTGTCCGACGACCTGATGGCGAGCCGAAGGCCACAGGGAACTTTGCATTCGCATCCGACCTGTCCTCTGAGAACATGCTGTGGGGCGCCACGCTGCGCAGCCCGCACGCCCACGCGAAGCTAACGAAACTCGACACTGCCCCTGCACTTGAAGTGGCGGGGGTTCGCGCCGTGCTGACGCAGGACGATGTCCCTGGCAATCCGCTGTTCGGACAGGAGGAGCAGGATCAACCCGTGCTCTGCGACGGCACCGCCCGCTACTGGGGCGAGCCGGTCGCTGTCGTGGCAGCCGAGGACGAGGAAACCGCACGACGTGCAGCTGCCGCGATCATCGTCGAGTGGGAGCCGCTGCCGCCCGCCGGAGATCCGGACAAAGCGGCAGACGAAGGCTTGATCTTCCGGGAGATGAAGATCCGTCGTGGCAACGATTCCGTCGCGGGGTCAGTGGTCGTCGAGGGTTTCTACGAGACTGCGACACAGGATCAGGCCCCGCTCGGACCGGAGGCGGGGTTCGCCATTCCGGACGGCAAGGGTGGCCTCGATCTATACATCACGAGCCAGTGGATCCACGTCGACCACAGGCAGATCGTTGCGTGTCTCGGCGTGGAGCCAAACCAGGTTCGCTGCCATCCCGCCGGCATCGGCGGGGCGTTCGGATCCCGTGAGGACATCTCGCTTCACATCCACATCGCCATGCTCAGCTTGGCCACGGACCGTCCGGTGAAGATGGTGTATGACCGCTCAGAGTCGTTCGTCGGTCATGTCAAGCGCCATCCGTCGCGCATGTGGTACCGCCACGAAGCCGACGAGTCCGGAACTCTGGTCAAGGTCACGGCACGCCTCGTATTCGACGGCGGGGCGTATGCCCACACCAGCAGGGCAGTGCTCGCCAACGCCGCGTTCTTCACCGTCGGTGCGTACCGATGTGACAACGTCGTGGTGGATGCTGTTGCCGCCAAGACGAATAACCCTCCCTGCGGCGCAATGCGCGGCTTCGGCGCGGTGCAGACGTGCTTCGGATCCGAGATGCAGATGGACCGCCTCGCCGAAGCGCTCGACATGGATCCGCTGGACCTTCGGCGACGAAACGCTCTCGCTCCCGGTGATCCCGTGGCCACCTCCGGACAGATCATCGAAGGCTCACTCCCCACCGTTGCCGTGATCGACGCGGTCGAGGCGATTCCGCTGCCGGATCCACTGGAGGATGACGATCCACGATTGCTTCCCGGCGGGACCGGATTGACGACGCCGGCGTCATCAGTCGTGCGAGGCGTCGGATACGCCGTCGGCGTGAAGAACCTCGCATTCTCGGAAGGTTTCGACGACTTCGCCGAGGCGCGGGTGGTGATGACCACGGCAGGCGTCGAGGTGCACACCGCCGCCATGGAGGTCGGTCAGGGGCTCGTCACGGTGTGTCAGCAGATCGCCCGGACCGTTCTCGGCACCGACCGGGTTGCCGTCGTGTGGGACGACACGTCCAAGATCGGATCGGCCGGATCGACATCGGCGTCACGCCAGACGCAGATGACGGGTGGGGCGGTTCTTGCGGCGTCGGTGGGTTTGCGGGATCGAATCATTGCCGATCATGACGGCGACGACTTGCGCGACGATGGCGTCTATCGGAACGGGGAGCTGATGGCAACGCTCGACAAGATTTGTGAGGCCGGACCGATCGAACACCACGAACGTTTCCGTCATCCCGAGACGTTTGCTCCGGACGAGAACGGCCAGGGTGACGTGCACGCGGGATTCGTCGTCGCGGCCCACAGGGCGGTGGTCGATGTCGACCCAGAACTTGGCCTCGTGCGTGTCGTTCAACTCGACACGGCGCAGGACGTCGGCAAGGCACTCAACCCACAGGCGATAACAGGTCAGCTCGAGGGCGGCATCATGCAAGGCATGGGTCTCGCCGTTATGGAACAACTCGTCGTGGACAAGGGCGTCATTCGAAACCCCACGTTCACCGACTACCTGATTCCGACCTTTCTGGATGCTCCGGCGGTCGAGACCCGAATCATCGAGGAAGGCGACCACTGGGGGCCCTTCGGAGCGAAGGGGATCGGGGAGTCTCCCACGATAAGTTCGACTCCGGCGATCGTCTCGGCCATCCGTGCTGCGACGGGAAGGGATCTGACACGGGTCCCTGTCCTCCCCGAGGACATCATCGGCATGTGAGGGAACCTCACGTCAATTCACCGTTCTCAGCTCTCTGCCCATTCCTTGAGAAGACCAAGCCCCTCTTCGATATCGGGGACGTCGATGCCTGAGTAGGCAAACCGGATGTACCGATTCGCTTCATCTAAGAGTTCGCGCCCGAAGTGGATTCGGGATGTGAAGGACACACCGGTCGCGTGGAGCGCCGACCGGCGGAACTCCTCGTAGTCGAACATGTTCTTGCGTTCCATCAACCCGGTGACGTTCGGGAACAGGTAGAAGGTTGCGTTGGGCACGAAGGTGCTGATTCCGTCGATCGCATTCAGCCCGGCGGCAGTCGCGTCCCTTCGTGCCTCGAGCGTGTCGAGGATCGCCTGGACCTCGGTCTGGTCACCCTGGAGCCCTGCGAGTGCACCGTACTGGATGAAATGGTTCGAGCAGGACTCGTCGTTGACATTGATCTTCGCGATCACGTCGACGATCTGCTTCGGCCCGATGCTTGCACCGAGACGCCAACCGGTCATGGCGAATTTCTTCGAGAACGTGTAGAGCACCACGGTGCGTTCCGCCATGCCCGGTTGTTCGACAAACGACCTGCTTTCCCCTGCGTAGCGCATATCGAAGTACGCCTCGTCCGCGAGAACGTACAGGTCGTGCCTGAGGACGAGTTCTGCCAGTCGTTCGTGCTCTTGTATTGAGCACTCGGCACCCATCGGGTTCTGGAGATCGTTGAGGATGAGCAGGCGGGTCTTGTCTGTGATGCCGTCTTCGATCGAATCGAAGTCGAGCGCGAAGTTCTCTGATCCCTCGACGTAGGTGTAGGGAACCGCGACTCCGCCGTTGAACTCGATCTGGGACTCGTAGATCGGATAACCGGGGTTCGGGTAGAGGACTTCATCTCCGGGATTCATCATCGTCAGGATGAACTTGCCGATGGTGGGCTTGCCTCCCGGCTGGATGACGACGTTGCCCGCCGTGTAGTCGGTGTTGTGTGAAGCGGCGACGTCGGCCGCGATGGCCTCCCTGAGCTGTGGGATCCCTGCGTTCGGGCAGTACCCGGTCTTGCCGTCCGCTATGGCCTTCTGTGCTCCCTCGACGACGGTCGAGGGGGTGGGGAGGTTGATATCGCCGAGATGGAACGGGTAGACCCGGTTCCCTTGTGCTGCAAACGTTGCTGCCTCTCCTGACACCGCAAAGGCGGTCTCGGTCCCGAGGCGTGAAATCCTGTTGGCTATGCGCATGGCTCAAGTTTCCTTTACTGGTTGAGATGCAGTTCCGCGGCATTGACGATGCTCGGGGCCGCTCGGGGCACGTCACCCAAAAGGAACGGGAGCACGTCATCGCGCTCCCACAGCGGGTACTCCCTGAGGATCGCAGCGACGTTCGCCGCTGCGAGCGTCGCCATGCCTTCGCGTGTCCATTTCGTCGCCGATGCAATGTGCGGGACGATCACGACGTTGTCGAGTTCAGCGAGTCCCGGCTTCATGGCTGGTTCGTCCTCGAAGACGTCGAGGCCGGCCGTGAACTGGGGATTGGCCGCGCAATGCTCGACGAGGGCGGCCTCGTCGATCACTGGACCCCTACTCGAGTTGACAAGGATCGCATCCGGCTTCATCGTCGCCAATCGCTCGGCATCGATGAGGTGACGGGTGGTGTCGTCGAGCACGGTATGGAGGCTGACGACATCGGCAACAGACAACAGGTCATCGAGTGTCTCGGCTCGCCTACATGTGACCGAGTCCTCACCGTGGGCGACAAGGAAGTCGGAGTAGTCCGATACGTACTGCTCGAGCGTCTCGTTCCGATAGAGGTCGAAGTAGACGAGGTTCATCTTGTGCCCCTCGACCATCATGCGGGCGTAGGCAGCGCCGATTCGCCCTGCACCGATGATCCCCACGGTGCCGCCACAGAAGCGCATACCCATGAACAGCGAAGGGAGCCAACCGAGATACCTACCACCGCGCATGAACCGGTCGGCCTCGGCGACCCGGCGACCTGCAGAGAACGTCAGGGACACAGCCATCTCGGCGGTGGTCTCGGTGAGCACCCCCGGAGTGTTCCCGACACCGATGCCTGCGGCCGTCGCTCCGGGCACATCGACATTGTTGTAGCCGACCGCGTAGTTCGAGTACGCGGTGCCGCCCGCCGCAGCGAGGGTTGCGAAAAGCCCCGCGTTCCAATCCTCGGTGAGCTGGCCGATGGCCCCGTGACAGGAGTCTCCGATTCGCTCTGTGATCTCGTCGACGGTGAGTACGTCATCGGACGAGCAGACCTCCACGCGACACCGTGCGTCGGTGAGGATGTCGAGCCATCGGTTGCCCGGGAGCTCCTTCGTGACGATGACACGCTGTTTGCCGTCCGGGTTGTGGACGGTCCACTCCTTGGGGGCCATCTGCGCTCCTTTCTCAGTTGTCGTCTGGTTTCAGGATGTCCTGCAGCCGTTCGAGCATCTCATCCGGATCGACGAACTGCACGAGATCTGGGATGTCGGTGAACAGCCTCCTCGCTTTCTCCTGAAGCCCGTTGTGAACCTCGAGAAGGAGCGGAATGTCGAAGGCACGGCACACGTGGAAGATGTCCTGATACGTCACTCCTCCCGCGGACACATTGTCCTCCGGGGCGTAGATCTTGTGGACGTAGCCGATGAGGACATCGACACGGTTCTCGTTGTTGATGATCCGCACGTTCATGCCGTGGTTGTCGAACCCGTTCGAGATCGGGACGGTGTCGTGCTCATCGCAGACGAGATCCGTCAATAGAGCTGAGTCTGTTCCCTCGAAGTAGCCGATGACCTTTCTCATGACCAACCTCCTTACACGACACCCTGGTCGAGCATCGCGTCTGCCACCTTGGTGAAGCCGGCGATATTGGCGCCGACGACGTAGTTGGCCGGTGCGTCGAACTCCTCTGCGGTCGTGAGGCATGTCCGGTGGATCTCGGACATGATCCCGAGCAGCTTCGCATCGACCTCCTCACGGCTCCACGACGTGAACCCCGCATTCTGGGCCATCTCGAGTCCGCTCGCTGCCACGCCGCCCGCATTGGCCGCCTTGCCCGGCCCGAACAGCACACCGTTTTCGATCAGGAGCCGCACGGCCTCAGGCTCCGTCGGCATGTTCGCTCCTTCGACAACGACCCGAACACCGTTCGCAAGGAGCTGCTTGGCATCCTCGGCGCTGAGCTCGTTCTGTGTTGCGCATGGCAGCGCAACATCTGCACCTTCCACGGCCCACGGCCTCCGCCCTTCTTGGTACGTGACGCCGAAATGATCCGCGTACTCGCTGATTCGACCTCGCCTGACGTTTTTGAGATGCATCACCCAGGCGAGCTTCTCCGCATCGATACCGTCCGGGTCGTATATGGATCCGTTGGAGTCAGAGAGAGTCACCGCCCTGCCCCCGAGACGATTGACATTCTCAACCGCATACAGTGCAACGTTGCCAGATCCGGAGACGAGCACCGTCTTGTCGCGAATGCTGTCGCCTTTGGCTCTGAGCATCTCCTCGGTGAAGTAGACCGCACCGTAGCCGGTCGACTCCGGGCGGACGAGGCTCCCGCCCCAACCGATGCCTTTGCCCGTGAGAATGCCGGAGAACTCGTTGGCGAGCCTCTTGTACTGACCGAACATGTAGCCGATCTCGCGAGCGCCAACTCCCATGTCCCCCGCGGGGATGTCTGTATGCGGACCGATATGGCGGAACAACTCGCTCATGAACGCCTGCGTGAAGCGCATGACCTCGCTGTCGCTCTTTCCCTTGGGATCGAAGTCCGCCCCACCCTTGCCGCCACCCATCGGGATCGTCGTCAGAGCATTCTTGAAGACTTGCTCGAATGCCAGGAATTTGAGAATGCCCAGGTTGACAGACGGGTGGAACCGTAGTCCACCCTTGTACGGACCGATGGCACTGTTCATCTCGACGCGATATCCGCGATTGACCTGCACCGTGCCTGCATCGTCGATCCACGGGACGCGAAAGATGATGATCCGCTCCGCCTCAACCATGCGATGAAGGATCCGAGCCTCCAAGTATCTAGGTCTTCGATCGAAGACCGGCCAGACCGATTCGACGATCTCCCTAGCAGCCTGGTGGAACTCGAACTGTGCAGGACTCCTCTCGACCAGATGGTCCATGAAACCCGCTATTGCCTGGTGCACTTCGCACATCCTTTCGTGGCACGATCCAACGAACCAATGACCGAACTCACATCGTCAGCGCCATTACCGCCTTCTGCACATGGAGCCGATTCTCTGCCTGATCGAACACTCGACTCCACCGACCGTCGATGACGGCGTCCGCCACCTCGATGTTGCGGTCCGCCGGGAGCGGATGCATGTAGATGGCGTCCTCTTCTGCCATCTCCATGCGACGCGGGTCGACGATCCAATCCGTGTAGTTGTCCGAGATCCTCGAAGACTCCTCGAGGTCGGAAGTCGTGAGCATGGAGCCCCAGGCCTTGGCGTACACAACATCGGCACCTGCCATACCCTCTTCGAAGTCCTCGACGATCTCGAACGAGCCATGGAACTTCTTGGCGTTCTCGGTAGCCTGGGCGACGATCTCAGGCATCAGCTTGAACTCAGGCGGACGCGTGAGGCGCACGTTCGCCCCGTACCGTGTCATCAGTAGGATCACGCTCTGGGGAACGCTGATCGGCTTCTGATAGCTCGACGCGTAGGCGTAGCTCATGTTGATGGTGAGCTTAGAAGGATCACCCTTCTGCTCGATGATCGTGAGCAGATCGGCAAGTGCCTGATGCGGGTGGTACCAGTCGCACTGCATGTTGAGAACGGGCGTGCGGCTGGCCTCTGCAACCGCGCGGATGTATTCATTGCCGATACCCCAGTCAACCTGGCGAATCGCAATGCCATCGTTGTAACGACCGAGGATCTCACCGATCTCCTTCCACGTATCGCCGTGGCCGATCTGGGTGCTCGTTGAATCGAGAAACATGGCGTGGCCGCCGAGCTGGGCCATACCGGCCTCGAAACTCGCCCTCGTCCGCGTACTCGCGAAGAAGAACAGCATCGCGAGGACCTTGTCGCGCAGCAGCGCATGCGGCTCACCGAGAGCGCGCCGACGTTTCAGATCGAGGGAGATATCGATCACCGTGTCGAGTTCGTCCTTCGTCCATTCCTGGGTCGTGATCATGTCGCGACCAACCAGATGCGTCTGCATCAATAGCTCCTTTGCCGTTCGTGGGTGGGATTACGCAGGGTCATGCCCCGCTTCTCTTTCGGATCAGTCGAAATCGCAGGAGGTCGTCACGGAAGAACGACGTCGCCCGCACGACGGGTTCGTTGTTCTGGTCGAAGCCGATCTCGTCGAACGAGATCGCCAACGTACCGGGTTCGACCCCGAGCTTGGTCGCCTTGTCTGCATCGAGGGACACAGGAATGATCTCCGAGACGTAGTAGCTCAGCGAGCGGTCGCAGTGGTCCTCGAGGAAGTCGTAGACCGGAGTCACCTCGTCCTCTTCGAACTCGCCGTCAGTGATGATCTGTTTCGGAATACGGTTGACCGTCAATATCACCGGGTCTTCGTCTTCGAGGAAGAGCTTCTCAAAGACGAGCAGAGCGTCGCCTTCGTCGATACGCAGCGCTTCCGCGGTGGGGGAATCGGCGGGCGTCTCGGTTGCGAACAGCACGCGAACCGATGGCGCGTAGCCATGATCCTCGAGCACCTGCGCGTAGGACCAGATCTCCTCGAGGCGTGACCTGATCTGGAGGCCCGGCTCGTTGACGAACGTGCCCGCACCCTGCCTGCGGTAGATCGACCCTTCGTGTTCGAGACGACTCAGGGCGTCGCGCACCGTGGTACGGCTGACCCCGAGGTCATCCGCAAGCTCCGCCTCTGGAGGGATGCGGCCGTCATCGAATCCGTCACTTGCGATGAGCTCTTTGATGTGTGTCCTCACCTGGTCGGTGAGCGAGGGGTTGCGTGTGATCATGGCATTTGGCGTAGGGTCATCATGTTGTAGTATAGTATGACCAATCCACGCAAGCCAATCACAGGAGGACACGCATGCGTAGCTTCGCCGGCCGCGACATTCTCTCGCTCAAGGAATTCGAGCGAAATGAGTTCTTTCACCTCTTCGAAATCGCAGATCGCCTCGAGCCGATCGCACGGGAGCGCCGAAACACCGACCTGCTCGCCCACAAGACATTGGTGACAGCGTTCTACCAGCCATCCACACGGACGCGTCTTGCCCATGAGGCCGCCATGCACCGGCTCGGCGGTCACGTAACCGGGTTCTCGGACGCAAAGATGACCCGCGCAGGCGACTTCTATCAGGAGTCGATCAAGGACACCGTCCACATGCTGGAGTACTACGGCGACGTGCTCGTCATGCGCCACTTCGAACAGGGCGCCCCTCACGAGGCGGCCAGGTGGGCTTCGATCCCTGTCATCAACGCGGGCGATGGTTGGGGTGAGCACCCCACACAGGTCCTCACAGACCTCTACACCGTTCTCAAGGAGAAGGGCACGCTTGACGGGCTGACCTTCGTCGCGATCGGCGATCACCGCATGCGGACGATGCACTCCCTCGGGTACGCCCTCAGCCAGTTCGATACGAAGATGGTCATCCTGTCACCCGAAGAGATGGCGCCGCTCCCCGAGTTCCTCGCCGAACTCGATGACAAGGGCACGAACTACCGCATCGTCGACCACATCGATGAGGTCATTGCCGATGCGGACGTCATCTACATGGAGCCGGTTGTCCAGCCCGACTACACCGTGTCCGTTCAGGAGAAGCAGGACGACTACGGCCTCACGCCGGCCAACTACAAGATCACCCAGGAAGTCATGAAGAAGGCCAAGGGCGATTCGATCATCCTCCACTCGCTGCCACGCATGGACGAGCTTCTCGCCGAGGTCGACGACCTCAAGCAGGCCCGCTACTGGCAGGAGGCCTACAACGGCGTAGTGATGCGCATGGCGCTTCTATCGTCGGTCCTTGGAGCCTGGGAGTAATGCCAAGACTCGTCATCGCCATCGGCGGCAATTCGCTGATCCCGGACAAGGACCACAGGTCGGTCCAAGACCAGTACGCCGCTGCGGCAGAGACAGACGATCGGATCGCTGCGCTTGTCCAGAAGGGATGGGATGTGGCGATCTCGCACGGCAACGGGCCCCAAGTCGGGTTCATCCTGCGCAGGTCGGAGCTTGCGAGCAGCGAGCTCCATGAGATCCCACTCGACTACTGCGGTGCGGACACACAGGGTGCGATCGGCTACATGCTCCAGCAGAACCTGGCCAACGACTTTCGGCAGCTGGGCATCGACAAGAGTGTCGTCACGGTCGTAACCCAGGTCGAGGTCGACCCGAACGATCCAGCATTCGGGGACCCATCGAAGCCGATCGGGTCCTTCATGGAAGAGGCGGAGGCAGTGCGCCGGAGGGACGAGGAGGGCTGGGACATCAAGGAGGACGCAGGGCGCGGCTGGCGCCGCGTGGTCGCCTCTCCGCAACCGAAGCGGATCGTCGAACTCGACGTGATACAGAGCCTTCTTGACGCCGGCGTTGTCACCATTGCGGTCGGCGGCGGTGGCATCCCTGTCATCGCGAACGAAAAGGGCGATCTCGAAGGGATCGCTGCGGTCATCGACAAGGATCTCGCGTCTGCCTTGCTGGCAGACCGCGTCGCCGCCGATCTCCTATTGATCTCCACTGCGGTGGAGCAGGTGGCTCTCAACTTCGGCACACCGCACCAGCGGTGGGTCGATCAGTTCACACTCAACGAAGTGAAGCAGTACCTCGACGAGGGAGGCCATTTTGCAGAGGGCTCGATGGCGCCGAAGATGCGTGCTGTCGTCCAGTTCCTCGAAGCAGGTGGTACGGAAGCGCTCATTACGGACCCGGCAAACCTCGAACGAGCCATGGCTGGAGAGACCGGGACCAGGATCGTTCAATGACCAACGTCGTGGGGCTCACATGTGTGATCTGCGATACGACATATCCGGCTGACTACACAGGGTACGTCTGTCCTGACCATGGCAACGAGGGCATCCTCGACGTCCGGTACGACTACGAGCGCATCGGCGCGACGCTCTCGAGAGAGAGTCTCGCCGGGGATGGTGACCGCACGATGTGGCGGTACAGACCGCTGATGCCGATCGCACCAGACGCAGAGGTTCCACCGCTCACGGTCGGTGGAACCCCGCTGTACGACGCGATGCCCCTCGCATCGTTGCTCGGTATCGCCAAAGTGCTCGTCAAGGACGAGGGGCGACAGCCGACGGGATCGCTGAAGGACAGGGCGTCTGCGATGGCCGTGGTCAAGGCGCAGGAACGCGGAGCGAGCATCATAACGACCGCATCAACCGGCAACGCGGCAGCTGCGCTCGCAGGCCTGGCGGCCAGCGTCGGCCAGCGCAACGTCATCTTCGTTCCAGCCTCCGCGCCCGAGGCGAAGATCGCTCAGCTCCTCGCGTACGGATCCACCGTTGTCCTTGTCGACGGTGGATACGGCGACGCCTTCGACCTCTGTATGGACGCTTCGTCCGAATACGGCTGGTACAACCGCAACACAGGCTACAACCCGTTCATGACCGAAGGGAAGAAGACGGCAGGACTCGAGATCCTCGAGGACCTCTCGTGGGAAGCACCAGATTCCATCTTCGTGAGCGTCGGGGACGGCTCGATCATCGGCGGAGTCCACAAGGGGATGAAGGACGCATTCGCTCTCGGATGGATCGACCGCATGCCGCACATCTTCGGCATCCAAGCCAGAGGCAGCGACTATCTCGTTCAGGCATTCGAGAACGGCGACGATGTCCTGACCAAACCACCGATTTCAGCGGACACCATTGCGGACTCGATCAGCGCCGACCTCCCCCGCGATCGGATCAAGGCAATGGCAGCCGTCACCGAGACCGGTGGTTCGTATCTCCGTGTCTCCGACGACGAGATCCTCGCCGCGATCCCGACACTGGCTCGTGGCTCCGGCGTCTTCGCAGAACCGGCTGGAGCGGCCCCTTTCGCCGGTCTTGTCGCTGCGGTCGACCTCGGTATCGTCGGCCCTGACGACCGGGTCGTGATCCTCGCCACGGGGAGTGGGCTCAAGGACGTAGCGTCCGCCATGAAGGCAGTGGCTGCCGTTGGAACCGAGCCCGTTCGCGTCGACCCGAACCTCGACGCACTCAAGACAGCTCTTGAGGGCGCCACGCGCCTCGACAACTGAAAGGACCACAGGTCATGATCGACCTCACCGTAAGCGAATCCGTTCTCGCATCTGCCGTCCACCAGGCCGGGGTACGTGATTTCAGGATTCCCACCTTCAAGCAGATGCGGGACCCGAGCCTGATCCCGGACGATGTGAAGCGCAGGCTCGCAGATGTCGGATTGTGGGACCTCGATCCATTGAACCTGTTCCGCATCACGTGGCACAACGAGCCAAAGCTCTCCGGCGGCGGATTCGGTGACGTGAATCACTTCGAGGTTCCATCCGAGATCAGCGGTGTGGACGCCCGCATAGTCATGCTCGAAGGCAAGTGGTTCCCCACGGGTGCACACAAGGTCGGGGCCGCGTTCGGATGCCTTGCCCCTCGCCTCGTGACGGGCCAGTTCGACCCCGCAACGCAGAAGGCCGTATGGCCCTCGACGGGCAACTACTGCCGAGGCGGTGCGTATGACTCGAACCTGCTCGGGTGTGAATCGATTGCGATTCTCCCCGAGGGGATGAGCGCCGAGCGGTTCGAGTGGCTCGAATCCGTTGCAGGCGAGATCATCAGGACGCCCGGCAGCGAATCGAACGTCAAGGAGATCTTCGACAAGTGCAACGAGCTGCGGGCATCGGGGCAAGATCTCGTCATCTTCAACCAATTCGACGAGTTTGGGAACTACCTGTGGCACTACTCGGTGACGGGGCCCGCCATGGTCGAGGTTCTCAACGACATCATGGGACCCAATGACCGATTCGCAGGAGTGACCCTCACAACCGGCTCAGCTGGAACGATCGGATCTGGCGACTACCTCAAGCAGGTCTTCCCCAACTCGAAGATCGTCGCTGGGGAGGCGACGGAATGCCCGACGATGATCTACAACGGCTTCGGTGAACACAGGATCGAGGGGATCGGCGACAAACATGTCCCATGGATCCACAACGTACGCAACACCGACATGGCGATGGGGATCGATGACGAATCCTCGGTCAGCCTGATCCGTCTGTTCAACGAACCTGCAGGTCATGAGTACCTGGCTGCCCAGGGAGTGTCATCTGACTTCATCGAGAAGCTGCCGCTACTCGGCATTTCGGGCGTGGCGAACATGTTGATGGCGATCAAGTTCGCCAAGTGGTACGAGCTCACAGGCAACGACGTCGTGATGACACTCGGCACAGACTCCATGGAGATGTACGGGTCACGGTTGACAGAGATGACTGCCGAACGAGGCAAGTTCACCGCCCTCGATGCCGCCGGCGCCTATCACCGACACCTGATGGGCCAGAGCGTCGCACATGTCCAAGAACTCGGGTACTACGAGCGCAAGCGGATCCACAACCTGAAGTACTTCACCTGGGTTGAGCAACAGGGCAAGACCCACACCGAGATCCAGGCCCAGTGGTACGACCCCGACTACTGGACCGGCATCCAGGCCATGGTCGATCCAATAGACGATCTCATCGAAGCATTCAACACAAGGATCGATGGCTGACGGCGGATCGCTCGCCTGGTCTCGCTTCTCGCTTCACGGATCACGGTCTACCGTTGAAGGAAGGCGTATGTCCCATGCCCCGATCGCGACCGCGAGCCGCGCCAAGTCTCACCAGTCTCATACTCAAGTAGGACACGCGGTTGGCCGATCCATTAGGCATGTCGTCAATGTCCATGAGGGATCTACTTCGTTTCGTCCACCTGGCGGGAACGGAGCGATCCACCGCGAAGGTCTTCGCCGAGCTGAGTCGCTTCATCGGCGAGACCCTTTTCGCGCATCGGGTGACCGTCTTCGCCGTCGAGGACGAGCGGTTCGTCCCTTTGGTTTCGGAGTACTCATCCGGAGTAACCGACCAACCACAATTCACGAGATGGCAAGGCTCCGGTGCCTTCGAAAGCTCTGTGCTTGCGAAGCGGCTCCGCGCTGGCGAGAGCATGATGCTCATCGAAGAGCCGACCGACGTCCTCCCCCACCAATCCGTTGAAGCGTACGGGATGAAGTCCCTGCTTGTGTTGGGGCTACAAGTCGAATCAGAGATGCTCGGCGCGCTCATCATCGAGGGTGAGATCGAGGACCTCAAGGGCAGGCTGCGCGAGATCACGGAACTTGCCGAGATCGTTGCACTGGCGCTCGCCAATGCGAAGGCGTTCGAGCGCGAACAGAATCGCACCGAAGAAAGCGAGGCGCTTCTCGAGGTTGCTGCTGTTCTGACAGAGTCGACTGAGGTCAGGTCTGTGCTCGTTGCCGTCGCCCGCAACTCCGCCGTGGTGACGGGTTTCGAGCGGTGCTCGATCTTGCTGATGGAGGATGACGGATCCCTCACGCCGGTGATGAGCCAGTTCGCCGACGGCCACACCGATGCCGAGATGTGGCAACAGTTCAGATCCATTCGGGCCGACCTTCCGGCCGCCCGTCTCGCCATCGACTCCGGCGTACCCACAGCGTATGAAATGGCACAGACTGCCCCCGACCTGATCCCCCCGGAGTGGCACTCACCCTTCAACTTCGATTCCGTGCTGCTCGTACCTCTCACGGTCTGGGGACAGGGTCTTGGTGTGCTGCTACTCGACCGTCGAGGAAACAAGGAGATCGCTCCACAACAGATCAGAATCGCCCAGGCAGTAGCTGCCCAAGGTGCAGCCGCCATTGGAATCAGCCGGCTGCTCGAACGAGAGAGCACCAGCCGTCAAGATGCCGAAGGCGCCCTGCGATCCCTCAGAGTGCGCGAATCCCAACAAGCGGCCGTCGCGGCGTTGAGTCAGTCGGCGGTCACATCCGGCGATCTCGACGGCCTCATGGACGAAGCCACGAGAATCCTCACCAAGACATTGGACGTCGAGTATGGGAACGTACTCGAGCTCCTTGCCGGAGGTGAGGAGTTCCTTCTCAGAGCGGGCGTTGGCTGGGATGCAGGTCTCGTCGGAGAGGCAACGGTCGATGCGGGCATCGGATCGAATGCAGGATTCACGATGTCTGCCACGGGTCCGGTTGCGTTTGACGACCTTCGGACCGACCATCGGTTCTCCGGAACCCAGCTCCTGTTCGACCACGAGATCACAAGCGGGATCAGCGTCGTCATCGAAGGACACGACCACCCATATGGCGTACTCAGCGTCCACTCCAGCCGTCCGAGAACATTCACTCCCGAGGACGCCAACTTCGTCCAGTCCGTCGCCAACACCTTGGCCAGCGCCATCGAACGACAACGAGGAGAACAGGCCGTCCTCGAAGGCGAGCGTCGACTCCAGCCGATCCTCGACACTGCAAGCGACGCCATCATCTCCACAGAGGGCGACAAGATAGTCGTCTTCAACAAACAAGCGAGCAAGGTCTTCGGCTACGCATCGGACGAGGTGCTCGGAATGCCGGTGCGCATGCTCATACCCGATCACTTCAATCAGCGGTTCCGAAACACGATCACCGCGTTCGAAGGTGGGGAGCTCTCCCAACGGCTCATGGGCAGGCGGCTCGAGCTGATCGGACGACGCAAGAACGGTGAGGAGTTCCCAGCCGAGATCACGATTTCCAGAGTGGAGGTTGGTGGACAGAGAGTTCTGACCTCGATAGAAGTGATCGGGTATGAGCATGC
>Ga0255048_10001051_pt1 | contig 20152 bp, 13 predicted proteins | sample JV7_2_2_MG_FD_183619 | JGI IMG/M metagenome (GOLD analysis project Ga0255048, IMG submission 183619) | Seawater microbial communities from Jervis Inlet, British Columbia, Canada - JV7_2_2 | ecosystem: Environmental > Aquatic > Marine > Inlet | place: Canada: British Columbia | collected 2016-10-06
CCGCTCGCATAATGGCGAAGGGAGGACAGAAACCACAGTTTCTCCAGTTGCAGGGCGGGCTGGATCTGGTAACGCCAGCGGCGCTCATCAGGCCGGGGCGCTGCATTGCCAGTCTGAACTACGAGGTTGAGGCGCGCGGCTACACCCGCATCACCGGCCACGAGCGCACGGACGGGCAGAATCGGCCATCGGATGCTGAATACTACCTTCTCGACTTCGACGCAGGGCTCACCGCCATCCTGGAGGATGATCAGATCATCGGGGTCACGAGCGGGGCGACGGGCTACGCCCTCGTTGACGCGGTTCTCGATAGCGGAGCCTGGGACGGCACCGGCGCGGGAACGCTGGTTCTCTACAACGTGGTCGGCACCTTCCAGGACAACGAGCCGATAGCCTACAAGGCCGCGATTCTGGCCGACGATGACGGCGACGAGGTCCTGGACGAAGACGGCGCATTCATCTTGGAGGACGCTTAATGGCGAAGCGCAGCACCTACGCGACAATAACCCCACTGCTCACGGACTACCTGTCCGCGACCGACGACCCGGCGGGGACTCCGCTAACCCGAAACATCCTGATCTCGGCCCTCCAGACCCTGCTCGAAGCCAACCTTGTTGGCGCCTATGGCTGTCTCGGTGTTGAGGCTGGCGCCACCGGCGAGGCTACGGTGGACGCCACCCCCCGCAAGATCGCGGCGTGGAACGTGGATGGCCTATCCTCCGGGACCACGCCCGACGAAGCCACCGGCAACGACATCACGATCAACGTGGCGGGCACCTACTTTATCCAAGCCAATATCAGTTTCTCCGGCGATGCCTCCGACACCTACCAGGTTGAAATCTACAAGAACGGCGTAGCGACCGGTTTTGCCCTGGACAGGAAGCTCGGCACCGGCGGCGATGTTGGCAACGCGGCGTGTGGTGGCATTGTCGCCTGCGTAGCGACCGACACCATCGAACTGTATCAAAGCAGCTCGACCGGCGGGGTCACGCTGACAGTCACCGAAGCGACCCTCGCCGTAACCCGCATCGCCGCGTAGGGGGCGGACAATGCCACTCGCAACCTCCGCTGGCACGCTGGTCCTGAACGGGGCCGCGACTGACGCGCTGAACAGCACGTACATTGCCAGCGTGACGGCAAAGCGGCGAGCCCTCATCGCCGTGCCAGCGGGCTCCGGTGCTATCCGCGGTGTCGCCACCTACGGAGGCTCGAAATACTGCTGGCGCGACAACGCTGGCGCGACCGCCGGTGTCATGTTCAAGGCCACAACCGCTGGATGGGTGGCGCAGACCTTCGGGAACTATATCCTGTTCACGGCAGGGACGACCGAGTTCCTTGAGGCCGAGACCCTGACCGGGGGAACATCGGGCGCAACAGGCACCATCGAGCGCGTGATACTCCAGAGCGGAGCCTGGGACGGCTCCGGTGTCGGCTACATCGTCCTGTCCGGCGTTGTTGGCGCCTACGGGGCGGCAGAGACCATCACCTCCGCGTCCGGCTCCGCCACCAGCAACGGGGTGGACGTGGCCATTACACTGCCCGCAGCGGGCAAGTACCGATCGATCGAGGAGAACTTCTACTCGCAGGAGGCAACCACCCGGCTCTACGTCGCAAATGGTGTTGGCCCCGCCTTCGAATGGGACGGGTCCGTGCTCGCCCCGATCTTCACCGGGTTGAGCGCCGCGCTCGAAAAACCGCTGTTCGTCGGCGTTCAGAGGTTCCACCTGTTCCTCGGATACCTGGGCGGGAGCCTGCAAAACTCATCGACCGGCCTTCCGCTGACCTTCAACGCCGTCACCGGCGCGGGGGAGATCGGGTTCGGCCAGGAGATCACGGGCTTCAAATCCAACCACAAGGATTCCATGTTCGTCACCGGGCGCAACAAGGTGGCGTACCTGATCGGCACCGATGCCTCCTCGTTCGACCTCAAGAGGCTTTCCGAGGACTCGGGCGCGATCATCGATACTCTGGAGGTTGTGGGCGAGCCGATCTTCATGGATGACCAGGGGCTTCGCAGCCTGAAGGCGGTTCAGGCATACGGCGACTGGAAGATGGGCACCGTCTCGCGGATGGTCGAGCCGCTGCTGAAGATCAAGCGTCGCGCGGGCGTGACCCCGGCTGGGGTTATTCGTGTGCGGTCGAAGGACCAGCTTCGGGTCTACTTCTCGGACGGAACCGGCCTTATCGTCTACTTCGGGCGCAAAGATCCGGAGATCATGGCCATGAACATCGGGTTCACGCCGTCCTGCCTTGCCTCCGGCGAGGACGAGAGCGGTGACGAAATCCTGCTGGCCGGCGGTCCTGATGGAATGGTCTACGAGCTCGACCGGGGGACCAGCTTCGACGGGTCGAGCATCGAGGCATTCTTGCGGACCTCGTTCCTCAATCAAAAGGCTCCGAATACGGAAAAGCGGTTCCACCGCGCCCGCCTGGAGGGTCAGGCCGGGATCAGCAACTCAGCCCTTGCGATGGTGGCGGACTTCTCCTACGGCAGCGAAGACCAGCCCCCCTCGAACGAGACGGACTTCACATTCTTTGGCAACGGCGGGTTCTGGGATGAGTTGACGTGGAACGAGTTCACCTGGAGCAGCCAGCTTGAAGGCCAGGCATTCGCCGAGCTCGACGGGATTGGCGAGAACGTCTCAGTCGTCTTCATGTCGGATAGCGCGACCGAGGCGGCACACACTCTCTCCAGCCTCACGATCAACTTCACGCCGAGAAGGAAGCTGCGGTAATGGCAAACGACTATTACACCCACACGACCGAGACGCGGCACACGCTGGGCCGGGCAGCTTCCGTCAATTCGGAGCGCGCGGCGGTAGAGGCTGGGTTCGACCTCTTGCCATCGCTTCTGCCATTGGCGCAGGCTCGCGTTACCTTCACGACCGAAACCGGAGCGGCGGACGCCTACGCTATCGCGCTTGCGACAACGATCACCGCCTATGTGGCCGGGCTCGAAGTCAGCTTCATCGTGGTGAACGCCAACACCGGCGCCGCCACCCTCGATGTGGATGGGGTCGGCGCTCGCTCGATCAAGATGGCGGACGGCCTCGATCCGGTTGCGGGCGATATGCCGGCAGGCGGCCTCGCCGAGTTCCGCTACGACGGCACCAATTTTGTCATGACCTCGCAGAACATCGGCGCGAAGGTTGCGGCGGCGGCGTCCGCTGTGGCGGCGGCAGCGGATGCGGCGTCGGTTGCGGCCCTCTACGACAGCTTCGATGACCGCTATCTTGGTGAAAAGGCGTCAGCCCCGACCCTCGACAACGATGGCGACGCCCTCCTGACCGGCGCCCTCTACTGGAATAACGTCTCAGACACCATGTTCTCGTGGAGCGGTTCAGTCTGGGTAAACTTCTCCTCCAGCTTCGATCCGTCGAGCGTGGCGATCACGGGCGGCACGATCACGGGGATCACCGACCTCGCGGTTGCAGATGGCGGAACGGGCGCCAGCACGGCAGCGGGGGCTCGGACCAACCTCGGCCTCGGCACCATGGCGGTGCAGGCCGCCAGCGCTGTTGCCATCACCGGAGGCGACGTTACCGGGATCACCGATATCACGGTCGCGGACGGCGGCACCGGATCAAGCACTGCGGGCGGCGCGCGCACCAACCTCGGGCTGGGGACCATAGCCACCCAGGCCGCCGCCTCGGTCTCGATCACCGGCGGCTCCATCACGGGCATCACCGACCTCGCCGTCGCGGATGGCGGCACAGGTGCCAGCACCGCAGCGGCGGCCATAGCCGCCCTCGGCGGCCTGCCCCTCGCGGGTGGCACCATGACAGGGGATATCGTGCTACAGGGGGACGCGACCGCCGCCCTGAACCCGATGTCGAAGCAGCAGACGGATACGGCGCTGGCGCTGAAGGCCCCTCTCGCCTCCCCCACGATCACCGGAACACCACTTGTGCCGACCGCAGCGCCCGGCACCAACAACACCCAGGCGGCGTCCACTGCCTATGCCGATGCGGCGGCGGCGGCGTCAGGTTTCACGGCTGGAACCAAGATCGACACCACCAGCGGAACTTCCCACGATCACACGGGCATCGCCGCTGGCACCAACTTCATTGTCATCGGACTTGCGGGCGTCTCCACAAACAACACCAGCCCGCTAATGATCCAAATCGGGGACGCGGGCGGGATCGAGGCCACGGGATACGCCAACACCGCCGGCGCTCACGCAGATTCCCTCTCCAACAGCACCATCGGGTTTAATCTGACCGGCAACGGGGCGGCGGCGGATGTTGTTTCCGGCGTCGCTACATTGTCCCGCATCGACGGCGACCTCTGGTCGATCGGCGGGGTTATGAAGCGCGGGACCGCGAACCTGCATTCCCTGGCCGGCGACAAGACCCTGACCGCAGAGCTTACCCAACTGCGCCTGACCACAGTCACCGGAACTCCGACATTCGACGCTGGCGCGTTCAACATCCTAACCCAATAGGGAGAAGTCCATGCCTTTCGTGGCCGTAGTAGAGACAACCCAGGATGGTCGGGTCGCCAAGTTCGCCGAGTTCCCTCGGCAGATCGGCGCGGACGCGCACGCCGCTGAGTTTGGCGGCTTCGTCGTGCATCGGCCCAATACCACGTCGGTCCAGCACATGAAGATAGCCCCGACCACGCGGGCGGTTACGAAAGTTCCGCGCCCGGAGCCTGTTGCGGTTGAGAGCACGATCATGCAGGCGATCCGTATCCTGGCGGAAGAATCACCCCCCCAGACGCGCGCAGCCATCATCGCGCTCCTCGGACCAAAGCCCTGACAGGAGGCCCATAAAATGGCCCTTAACGACCCGTTTAGAGATCCGAATGAGCCGCTTCCGGGCGATCCAACCGCGATTCCTACTCCGACCGCGCAGACCGCGCCCGCCGCGCAGACCGCCCCAACCGGCCTTGGCGTAGGCAGCGACCGCGAGGAGGACGTAGGCGCCATCGCTGGCGGCCTCATGGCGCAGGATAGCCCGCTGATGCAGAAGGCGAGGGCGACGGGGATGCAGTTCGCCAACCGCCGCGGGCTGTTGAACAGTTCGATGGCTGCGGGCGCGGCTCAATCCGCGGTTCTGGATCATGTGGTTCCCATGGCCGGTCAAATCTCCGGCCAGGCGAACAGGCGCAACATGCAGGAGAGTGAGCAGAGGTTCACCACCCTCGACAAGGACAAGGACCGGGCGATCAAGCTGGACCTCGCGACCCGCGAGGAAGCGCTGGAGCGCGCCAAGCTGGAAAACACTGCGTTCCAGGCGCAGGCCGATCGAGAGTTGAAACTGCTACTCGATCAGAACAACGTCGAGGGCGAAAACCGGCGCGGCGCCGAGACCATGCTGAACAACGTGTTCACCGACTACGAGAATGCGCAGCGGTCAATTCTCGGCAACCCAGACCTTCCGGCGAGCGAGCGGAACACCCTGCTTGAGAACGCCAAGAACATGCTGCGGGCGAAAATCACCTACACAAACGAGCTATTCGGGACGACCTTTGACTGGCCGGATAACCCGTTCGAGGGCGTGACCGCCCCTCCGACTGACGGCGGTGATGGTGGAGACGGTGGAGATGGCGGCGGCACCGGAGACGGAGACGGCGGCGGCTTCTTCGGCGGCGGCGGAACCGGCGGCAGATGAAGCGGCCACGAGTTCGGGTCGCGAAGTTCGGGGATGTCCCCCAGATCCTCGACATGATCAAAGAGGGTCATGCGAGGTCGCGCTACTCTGGCTCGACTTGTGTGGACGAGCGGCGGGCAAAGGCCCTGATCATGCAGTCCATCCAGCGCCATGGCGGCGTGGTCGAGGGTTCGACCTTCGTGGCGGTTGCCGATACCGGCGAAAGGCTTGAGGGGTTCATCATCGGGGTTCTTCAGCCGATGTACCTTGTCCTCGATGCGATCGAGGCGACGGACGTGTTCTGGTACGCGAGACCGGACGCGCACGGGATGACGGCAAGCAGGCTTCTGCGGGCGATGCACAAATGGGTTCCTGCGGGGGCCCTCATTCGTCACGGCAATTCTGATGCGATCAGCGATGCGGATCTATCCGGTCGCCTTCTGGAACAACATGGCCTGCGGAAAAGCGGCGGCACCTACGAGAAGGAGAAGACGAAATGAGCGGTGTGTTCAAAGGGGTCGGCAAAATCTTCAAAAAGGCCCTGAAATTCATCAAGAAGATTCTCCCGATTCTCCTGATCGCGGTGGCGGTCGTTGTAAGCGGCGGTTTGCTTGCGCCATTGGCGGCGCCGGTAGCGGCAGGAGCTGCGGGGGCCGCCGGAGCTGCCGGGGCTGCCGGGGCGGCCGCCGGAGCTGCCGGGGCCGGTGCTGGCCTTGCAAGTGCGGCTGGTGCGGGCCTGACCGCCGGCGTAGCCGCCGGTAGTGGCGCCGCGATAACTGGTGCCACCATGGGCGCTACCCTTGGGGCCGCATCTGGCGGCATCGGCGGTATGTTGTCGAGCGCGCTCACCACCATTCTGACGAGCAATACTATCATCGGAACGGTGATTTCAGGACTCGGCAAGGGTCTGATGGGCGCCATGGCGGCGAAGGACGAGGAAAAGGCCATACTCAAGGCCGAGCAGCGCCGGGCGGCCAAGTTCTCTGGTGCCGGCGAGGCCGGTTCCTTCGATTTCAGCGCTCCGGTTGCCAAGGCCAGCGATCAGCCCCCGCCTACTGGATTGGGCGTTCAGGGGCCGGATGGCTCAGACACCGGCGCCCTCGGCTCTGACGAATTGATTGCGCCGGCCCAGAGTGGGCTGGCAGACCCACAAGATCCGAACAGCCCGGGCGGCGTGAGTCCTCTTGCCCAGATGCCAGCGGCGCAGCAGCGCCCATCCATTGTCGGCCAGGCTGGGGCGGCGCCGCCTCCGCCGCGCTATCAGTACAACCCAGAGACCGGGCGCATCGAGTACGGATAACCGGGTCACCCCCGCCACCACCAACTGAATAAAGGATACCCATCATGGCAAGAGATGCCGTCGTCCAGGTCGCCGCTACGGGGTGGACCGAGCTTACCGACGCTTCCATCACCGGCAACGTCTCGGTTGCAAACCTGTCCGATACCGGAATCGTTCTGGCCGCGACCGAAGAAGCTGGCGGTTCGCCCGCCGTCACAGACCCGACCAACGAGGATTGGGACGGGTTCCCACTCCCGTATATTGGCAATGGGTTCAGCAAGGCGACCATCGCGGAAATGTTCCCCGGTGCCGGTGCTACTCCCCTTGCCGACCGCTTGTGGGCGCGCGCTGTCGGCCTGACATCCGGCACCGCCCCCGTTCGCATCTCCTACGCCTGACGGAGGCTCCGACATGGTTCTCGCTCAACTCTGGTGTACCAACAACGGCGGCGATCTTGTCATCAGCCCACCGGAAGACCCACCCGGAAACCAGAGGGGCAACGGCAAGGGTAGGGGCGGCGGCAAGGGCAACGGTGGCGGTGGAAACGGCGGCGGCTGGGGCGGTCAGGGCGGCGGCGGCGGCTGGGGCAAGGGCGGTAAAAACAACGGCGGCGGCCCGCCTGCGGCCCCCATCTACGACCCGGACCTGTTCACCAGAGTGTCTTATCTATCGGACCACGACAATCTCGTGGATGCGGATGAAAGCAACAATACCTTCGCGATCACCTACAATTCGGTGCTCGCAAACTCCACACAACAGTTTTTGAGCAAGGACACCATCGACTTCAACAGCTCCGTGCTGGACATCGCCCTACTCAAAGGCGCGACCGTCAATCTGGTGTCGGTCGATTTCGTCAAGGAGTATTTCATCTTTCCGACAGGCACTGGGGGTGGCTCGACCGATGCCATATACAACTCTGGAGCGGGCCACAGGAATTGGGTAATCTCAATGGACGATTCTGTTGGCACGGTCAGTGGAATCCCGAATGGCATCAGGTTTTCGATATTCCCAAATGGCGGATCATCGGCTGGTGCGGTCGAGTTGTTCGGCCCCGGCGTTACGAGGGATGCTTGGAACTACGTTGCGGTCGGGCGCACTGGCAACGATCACTACATTCACACCGCCCTTGTGGGAGCGGCAACATCTGTAAACACCATGTCGTCGGCTGTGAGGCCATCCGGTGCTGGCGCTCAACCTTATCGCTTTGGCAACTTGCAATCTGGCGGTAGCCAATTCCCCGGACGCATCTCTGAGACTCGAATTACGCACGGCAATTTCTACATCCCGACAGTCTCGTTCATTGCGCCAAACGCGGCGTTCGCCAGAAGCTGATGAAACTCCACTGCGCTTACCGTTGCCCTAAACCACGCGGAGTGCTGCCGCGCCTGTCCTTGTGAAGTGGAGATCCTCTTGTCTAACAATGACACAAAGATCGCGGTCCTGGAGGAGCGCGTTGAGGCTGCACTGGCCCGTATTGATGACTTGGAGAGGGACCGAAAGTCATTTTTTCGCTGGGGGCTCATGGCCCTTGGCTCGCTTATCACTGCCACGATCGGGTTCCTACTGAAGGACCACGTTAGATGACCATCAAAAAAGTATGCCGCGAGACCAGCAAAGAGGTCCAGAGCAAGGTCGCCGACCTGGTTACCGCCGCTTTCATCGGCGTGTTCTCGGTGATTGCCGCGATCACCGCCGGGCAAGTCTTGTCGCTGTACGAGGGCCGGGTTTGGCCTGTTGTCGATCTGTTTGTGGTAGACGAAATGAGAGAGGGCGACGGGTCTCTATACCTGTCCGGCTCCTTCACCAAGCTGCGGGCATGTGAATTTCTCTATGTGATGGCGTGGATCGAGCGGCGCGACACGGGCGAGGTTGAGAGGCTGCCACTCAGGTTCTTCGATGATGGCGCGCAGAATGCCGAGAGCCCAGCCGAAAGCCGACCCATCGGAACATCAAGGTATGGGGAGTGGAAAGTGGACGCTCCGCGCATTCTCGGGTCTGGCCGTGTTCGCCTTCAGAGTGTTCACGCTTGCCATGGGTCCGGCTTCTGGTCAACCCGCACCCCGCTGGGATCGTTCGACTACCCGTATCAGGCAACGCAAGACACCCTTCCCGCTCAACTCAACTCCCCGGCCCCGCCCGTCGAATAAGGAGATACGACCATGCTGCCAATGCAGAACAACGCCCCGGCGCAGGGGCTTGGAGCCACGGAGCAGCCCCGCCCCATGGGTAAGCCACAGGTTCCTGAAGCGAACATGCCGGGTCCGCATAGCGCGGGCGGGAGCGGGGGTCTCCAGGATGCTACCCCGCAGGAGCAGGAAATCTATGATCGCTTCCTGTCCATGGCGGTGATCGCGCTGCACGACGACAAGATGTTGCCGAAGACGGTCGAGTTCTTGCGTTCGGCACCGAGCCCGGTGGAAGGAATCGCCGAGGTGGCGAGCCAGCTTACCCTTCGCGTCTACACCGAAGCGCGGGACAAAGGAATGGATGTCCCCGGCGACATTCTCCTGAACGCTGGCGCCGAGGTCATTGAGGCCGTCGTTGAGGTGGTTGAGGAGGCTGGCATCGCCACCATCAGCGAGGAACAGATGGAGGTGGCCATGTACGCCGCCGCCGACAAGTTCACCAAAGCCGCCGCCGATATGGGCGTCTACGACGCGCAGAAAGCGCAGACGGACCTCGACGGCCTGAACAGCATGGCAGATTCCGGCGAGCTTGGGGCCATGGTCCCGGCCCTGAAGCAGCCGCCGCAAGAGAGGGCCTGACCATGGGAACCTTCGGGAGAATGATGGCGGGCGGCCTCGCCGGACTCGGCGAGGGGCTTGTCATCGAGGCCGAGAACAAGCGGCAGGCGAGCATCGCCGCGCTCAAGCGCGGCCAGCGGGTCCAGGACGACCAGCTTGGTCGGGAAAGGCAGCTCACCGACCAGGAGACGCGGCGGGATCAACAGATCGAAGACCGCGATCTGAGGCGGGCGGGGCAGATTGAAGACCGCGAGATCCGCAATAGCCGTAGGCGCGGGCGCGGCGGCGGTGGCGGCGGTGGCGGCGGTGGCGGGCGCGGAGGCAAGCCGCCGAAGCTGACTTCCGGCCTTGAGGTCAGTCTGGGCAAGCAGTTCAAGGATCGCACCGGCGAGCCTGAATGGGACACCATCAACGCGGTGCAGGACGAGATCCTACGCTTGATGGGAACCGAAGGGCTCAACGAGACGGCGGCCAAGCGCAAGGTGCTCAGGGGTATGGTGTACGAGGACAGCGAGACGACGGGTGCGGGCGGAAGTTTCCTTGGCTTCGACTTCAACGGGCCGGAGGAGACCACATCCTCCCGTAACAGGGAGCGAATTGGAGATTTTACCGGCGAGTTCGACTATGGCGACATCTCCGCGCCGTCAAGCGGCCAAGCCCCGTCCGGCGTCCCGGATGCCGCGGTTCAGGCACTGAGGGCCAACCCCGGCCTGCGTGGTCAGTTCGACGCCAAGTATGGCGCGGGCGCAGCGGCGTCAATCCTCGGCGGAAAATAATCGGCAATGCTTTGCATTCTCCACTCCCATTAGGTAGGGTGTGGCGTCCGAGAAATTCACCATAACCCGCGGAGCCGATAATGGCATTTCAGATCGTCGAGACCCTGCCCCACACCAAGATTGAAGCATTCGACGCAGTGGCCACGGTGGTCGATATGTACCGCAATCAGAGCGCGACCCCGCCGCCGCCCGATCCCCCGCTCCCGCCGCCCTCGACCGGGTTGACCTACAGCATGACCCGCGTCGGCGCCATCATCCCGCGCCCTGCCGGGTGGACGAACAAAGGCCCGTTCTTCCCTACCATGCTGGACATGCGCAGCGTTGCGGCATTCCCCGGCGATATCGGCTGCTGGTTCTCGACCGACCATGACACCGGCCCCGGCGGGATCTGGCTGGCGATCTGCACCGGTGACCCAGCCGTCCCGGCGAACTGGGTTCTTCACTCTGAGGCACCGGTATACAACTACCCGCTGGGAAGCCAGCACGAGACGCCCAACGCCCAACTGATCGGCGGAACCGTCTTCCTCACCGGCCACAGCAACGATCTCGGATTCAACCAATCGACGTGGATTGCCACATCGACCGATGGAATCGGTTTCACGTCGGGCACGGTCATCATCGACTACGATCCGGCAACCGCGCCAGGTGACGGCCACAGCGGCTATTTCTCATGGGCCGGAAATCCGTTCGCCGAGCACCCCTTCGCCTACATCGGCGCCAGCCTGCACGGGGGCGGAACCACCGCGGTTGTGTCGGCTCTCTGGGGCGTTGATGACCCTCTCGGCCAGTGGACTAAGATCGGGCTGAAATCCGTCGATCAGGGCCGCTCGATCGCGGGCAGCTCAATTCCGAACCCGACGATCGCATGGCACGGGGCCAGCTTCGATTCTGTCATCCCACTTGGCGAGGGGCGGTACTCCATTCTCGGCAACATCTCCGAAGCGGGCTTTGGCTCCGTCCCGCGCAAGGGCGCCATAGCCGAGATCATCATCGACAGCGACTTGAACATTCTGTCGCGGCCCGTCGAGATCATGCCACCGACCCTCGTCGGCGCGGACGCCGATGGCTGTGCGGTCCCGGCTGTGCTGGACTACGACGGAATGCGACTTGTCGCCTGCACCGGCCACAACGGCAACGTGAACGCGATCGTTCTCTACACCAGCCCGATCCCCGACACCGAGTTGGCGCATGTGCTGCTCTCTCCGGCGGTGCCTTCCTCCGCCCCGATCGTCGAGGATTTCACCGGCGGTTCGCTGCCGCCTGGTTGGGTGGTTAACGGCGCCGGGTTGGCCAGCTTCAACCTGTTCGCCGGGTGTGCGATGTTTGTCGCGCCTGTAGCCGACTCTTTCGCACAGATCAGAACCGGGCCGATCTTCCCTGACCTGTACGACTTCATCGAATGGCGCGTCTGGGGCTACCGGCAGAACAACACCACATCCCAGATCGCACCCATGTGTGCTATGAATATCGACCCGGACTTTGTTCAGTCAGATCGTCAGATCCGCGGCTTGACCTGGCTCGGCCAGCCGAACGGGCTGGCGCGGTTCCACGTCGAGAACAACGGGTCCGTGGTCCATGGCGGCAGCAGCGCGTTCAACGAGCCTTTCGAGTTCCCCCTGATGGGCGCCGGCATGATCCCGGTTGAGTGCGGGCTACGCTTTTGGCCACAAGATCGCCAGTGCGTTATGCTCGGGCACGGCTTCAAAGAGGTCAGCGATATTGTCCACCTTCCAGCCTCATGGGACATCTCGACACCTATCTACTGCGCCATGGGCGGCCTGGCGCAGGATGCGTCTGGACCGACGCTGTTGCTGGACAGGGCGCAACTCACGCTCGGGTAGGAGCCAACATGGCCAACTATTTCGACCAGTTCGACGCGAAGCAGGATAACTTCTTCGACCAGTTCGACGACGCGCCGGAGCCGGATGTGAGGCCGCCCGCCGCCCGTGGCTTGTCTATGGTGCCGCCTCTGCCGTCGCTCGATGAGGCGCCCCCGGAGGAGCCTCAAGGTCTCGGCGTAGGCGGGCCCCTTCAGCCCAGCGACAACCGAAGCGAGGACCGACGCGCGCAGCGTGGATTCGGTCGCAGCGCCTACGGCTCCGGCCTCTGGACCCCCGGCGACTTCAACGCCGCCTCCTCTGCCCCGGTAGAACCGGCGGCACCGCGCCCTGATCCGACCATGAGCCGCGCGGAATCGGCGTTGCGCTCAGTCGGCCAGGGCGTTGGACAAGGCGCAGCCGGTATCCCGAAGGGTGCAGCCATCGCCCAGCGCGCCATCGCCGATGACAAGCGCGAAGCCGCCGGGAACGCGATCGGCTTCATTCAGCAGGAAATCGCGGGCATTGACGCGCGCCTCGCGGGCGATGATTTGCCGGAGGGCGTGCGAGCGCAGCTTCAGAACTACCGGGACACGCTGGACAAGAAGGCGATCCAGGCGTGGCGCCAGACCGCCGAGGCGGAGGCCACCACCGGAACCGACGCCAAGCCACGCTCGGTCGATGACTTGCCGCTCTACAAGGTTGGGCAGTCAATCCAAGACGCCATGCCTAAGCCCGACCCTGCTTTCGCCGGGGACTTCTGGACCGATAAGGTTGCGCAGGGCGGCGGCACAATGATTGCGTTCATGGCTTCGGCCATGGTCCCCGTCGTCGGCCCGGCCTCCGCTGGCATCATGGGCTCTGGCATGGAGGCGTCCAGCCTCTACGAGGAGGCGATCGAGGCTGGGGCCGACCACGACACGGCCATGTCAGCCGCTGGTCTCGGCGGTCTCGTCGGCCTGGCCGAAGTTATCCCGATCATGAGTATCCTCGGGGCACCGGCCAAGGCCGGGCTCTTGGGCGGCTTGCGGAAGATCATTGAGAACGCGGGCGAGGAGGCGGCGCAGGAAGCCTTCCAGACCACCATGGAGAACCTGATCGCACAGGGTCACTACGATCCAGAGCGCGGAACCTTCGATGGTGTGGGCGAAGCCGCGCTGATTGGTGGCATTCTCGGCGGTGGCATGGGTTCCATCTCCGCAACGCTTCAGCAGCCCGACGCGCCGCCGGCGACCCCGGATGAAGCGGCGGCGGCCCGTCTCGCAAGCCGTGACCGTCCTGACAGCCCGCGCCTCACCGAAGGCGACCGGGCCAGCGCGTTGCCGAACGATGTGATCGACGACGGCAAGGCCATCCAGGAGGCCATCGCTGCGGGCGACCCGATTCCCGACACTACCGCACCGCAGGGTCTCGGTGCTGGCGCGAACGTGCCAGAGGGCGCGGTTCCGCTGGGCACGCTCTATCAGTCCCCCACCCCGGAGGCCGCCACATCGGGTGACAGGTTCGAGGAGCTTGACGAAACCGAGACGGTTGACGGCGAGACCCGCCCGACAGGCCGCAAGGTTCGCGTCAACCTCGACACTGGTCAGGCCGAAGTGGTTGAGGAGGCCCCGCCGGTCGCACAGGAGGCCCCTACGGCCCCGACACCTGCTCCGGCACCCGAACCCGCGCCGGAAGCCGTCTATGCGCCTCCTCGCGCCACTCCGACGCCCGATGCCCCCACCCAGCCCCTTCCGGGCAACATCGAAGTGCTGGATAGCGCGGGTATCGCCGATATTGAGACTGACGCCGCCACCTTCCAGTACAAGGCGGACGGTGACGAGGCGGGCGTGACCGACCGGCTCCGGGATGTGACCGAGTGGGACGGCAACCGCAGCGGGATCGGAATCGTCTACGAGTACGAGGACGGGCGCCGCGTGATGGTAGACGGCCACCAGCGCCTTGGCTTGGCCAAGCGAGCGGCGGCGTCCGGCCAGGAGATCGACTTCCCGGTGCGGACCTACCGAGAGGTGGACGGTATCACCGAGGCGCAGGCTCGCAGCCTCGGCGCCGAGAAGAACATCGCCGAGGGTTCGGGCACCGCGCTCGATGCCGCCAAGGTGTTCCGAGACACCCGCAAGACCCCCAAGGATCTTAACCTGCCGCGCGCCAATCAGATGGTGCGTGATGGCGAAGCTATGGCGAAACTGTCAGATCAGGCGTTCGGCATGGTGGTCAACCAGGTGGTGACAGAGCGCCACGGGGCGATCGTCGGTCGCCTCGTTCCAGAGGAGGCGAAGCACGCCGACATCCTCGGCCTGCTGGCGCGGGTCAAGCCGGATAATGCCACCCAGGCGGAGGCGATTGTTCGCCAGGCCGCGGAGGCGGAAGTCACCGAGACCCAGACCAGCCTATTCGGCGAGGAGGAGGTCAGCACCAACCTCTACATGGAGCGGGCGAAGGTTCTGGACCGGGCGATGCGCGACCTCGGCAAGGACATCTCCACCTTCAAGACCCTGACCGAACGGAGCGATACTATTGCGGCAGAGGGCAATTTGCTGCAAGATGACGCGAACACGGCGCGTGTGACCGCTGATGCGGCGGCGCGTGCTGTGCTCATGAAGCAGGCAAACACCAAGGGGCCGATTAGCGATGCACTCACCCAGGCAGCACGACAGGTCAAAGACGGCGAAAAGGTCGCGACAGCAACCCGACGATTCGTCGCCGCCGTCCGAGGAGATGAGAGCCCGTTCGGAGACGGAGGGGCAGAGCCTAGCGGCGTTGGGCCACGCGATGAACCTGCGCCGCAAGCTGGGCAGGCCGCTGGGGATCAGACAGGGCAGGCGGAAGTAGAGCAGACCCCGGAGGGGGCGCAGACCCTCGTACCGGGCGTTGCCCCCATCACCCAGGCCGACCGCGACCAAGCAGAGATCGACAAGAGGCAGGCGGCCCCGCTCACCGGCGCCGATCAAGGACCGGGCAGTGGGCGCGGCGATCTGTTCGGTGATCCGAGCGAGCGAGCGGACCTGTTTGATGCGCCTGCGGCTGAGACGCCCGCATCAGCGCCGGGGCTTACCGCCGAGGAGAAAGCCGCTCTGCGGGCGGAGCCATCCGCAACGGAGGACTACACCGCGCGGACGAAGTTCACCGAGATTGGAGTGAACAACGACGGCCTACGGGTTTTCGAGGATGATCGCGGCGTGAGATCCTATGTTGAGGGCGGCATTCGGCATGCCGAGAGCGTTGGCATCACCATAGACAAGGGCAAGCGCGGCAACGAGTACCTGACCCGCAACGAGGCCGCCGACAAGTTGCTTGGCAAGCCCGCCGAGCCCGTCAAAGTAAGCCCCGGCAGGCTACGCCAGGGCTACAAGTTCCGCATCGTGGACGGGCAGGAATCGACAACCCAAGAGCGCATGGCCGACGATGGTTATGTCGTCACCCGCGCGAGCAACCGGGTGGAGGTTCACAATCCGAACGGCTCCCTCATTTACTCGGCGAGGCCAGGAGTTGCAGAGGAGAAGATCGACAGCGCCATATATGACGACCGCAAAAGGCCCGGCGCACCCACCTCCACCCTCTCCCCGGAGAAGCAGGCTCGACTTGAGGAGATCAAGGCGAAGCTGGCCAAGAAACTCGGCGGCCAGATCAACGTCGGTGTGGACCCGGAGATTGTCGCGCTCGCCCTAGAGTACACGGCACTCCAGATCGAGGCGGGCGCCCGCAAGTTCCGCGCGATCGTCCAGGCGATGATGGATGACTTCGGTCTCAGCTTCGAGCGGGTTGGGCAGTACGCGCGCAACGCCTACAACAGCGCGCGCGACGACATCGAGGCCGAGGGCGGGGATGTGTCCGATATGGACGCCAGCGGCGACGTGCTCAAAGAGTTCTTGGCGATGAAGAAGGCGCCGCCGGTGACGGTCGCCACCACACCGACAGACGGCGAGACCGTTCCCGATCTTGGTCTGGTTGGTGACAACACCCCAGATGCGGAGCCAACTGACGGCCAAAAGGAAGGCGGAAACTACAAGCTCGGGCACATCTCGTGGAACGGCCTCGATGTCTCGATCGAGAATCTGAAGGGCAGCGAGCGCAGCGGCAAGGACAAGGACGGCGAAAAGTGGTCCGTGACTATGCCCGCTGCCTACGGCTACATCCGCCGCAGCGAGGGCGCGGATGGCGACCACTTCGACATCTACATGGGGCCGAATCCCGAAAGCGATCTGGTTCTGATCGTGGATCAGCAGGACGCCGATTCCGGCCGATTTGACGAGCACAAGGCCATCTTGGGCGCGAACACCGCCGAGGAGGCCGCCGCCATCTACCTGGCTGGGTTCTCGGACGGTCGCGGGCTTGATCGCGTGCGCGGTGCCGTCGAGATGACCGTGGACGATTTCAAGGATCAGATCGAGGGCAGCAACAACCGGCCCATCGCGCAGAAGGGCGAGGGCACCTTCCTGTTCACCGACGTTGAAGGACAAAAACCCACCCCCGGAGCACCACAAACTGCTTTGACGGACGATGCCGCACCACAGGCCCCCGGAGCCAAGGCCATTGAGGACTTCGGCGAGAAGATCGAGGGCGCGGCCAAGGACCGCTGGCGCGCCTACGCGGACAAGCTCGACGAGGTGGCCGACTCCGAGATCGCCGCGCAACCCCTGTCAAAGTCTTTCCCGGCGCCGGACTACGAGGCGCTGATCGAGGACGGCATCGACCCGTGGACCGTCTCGTTTATTCGGGCAGCGCGCGACATGATCCCGAACAAGCCGCGAGCGCGGTGGAAGCTGGGCGGATGGGTGGCGCAGGTCACTGCCCTGCGAAAATTCAGCGGCGACATTCTGAGCGGGAAGACGACGCGCGCCTCCCTGGAGGAAAAGTTTACACAGCCGGAGTTCAAGCGGCTGGGCGACAAGATCACCGGCACCATCGACCTCTACGCGGAGGTGGGGCACGGGCAAAGCCTAAAGGGCCTCTCGCTCTCGCTCGCCAGCTATTCCATGAAGGACGGTGTGCGTCACTCGCCGCACCTGTTGATCTGGGAGGTTCAGCAGGCCGCGAGATCGACGATGTTCTCGAACATGCCTCGCGTCATCGCCTCTGGCAAAACGCGAGAAGACGCCCTCGCCGCATTCAAAGAGGCGGCGGGCGGTCTCACGCCGGTGGAGCGGGAGCAGTCTGAGCGCAAGGTCCGGTTCGACATCTACCGCTACCCTGGCCGGGATGGGTTCTTCATCGGCAAGAAGATAGGCAAGAACACGGTCGATCTCGAAACCTTCGAGACGGTCAAGGAGGCGCGCGAGTACCGCCGTGACAATCAGGCGGATCTTGAGGCGAAGCTGGCGAAGATGAAGGACATCCCGAGCGAGCGCAAGGCCACCAACAGCCCGCGCGTCGGGGTTGACCACCGCAATGGCGCGGACGTGGCGCCCGAGCAATTCTCGGATGCGTTCGGGTTCCGTGGCGTCCAGTTTGGCAACTATGTCGAGGGGGCCAGGCGCCAACAGGATTTGAACGAAGCCTATGATGGGTTCATGGACCTCGCTGGGATCATCGGGGTGGACCCGAAGACGCTTTCCCTCAACGGCGATCTCGCGCTGGCGTTTGGCGCGCGTGGCAAGGGCGGGAAAGGCGCGGCGAAAGCGCACTACGAGCCGGGGCAGATCGTCATCAACCTGACCAAGAGGACTGGCGCGGGCTCGCTTGCCCATGAGTGGTTCCATGGCCTCGACAATTACTTCGAGCGCGGGCGTGGGCGCAAGGGCAGTTTCATCACCGACAGGCCGAGCGCTCTCGGTGCGCCTCTCGGTGAGGATGTGCGCCCGGAAGTTCTGCAAGCCTTCATAGATTTGCGAAAGGCGATCAACCAGACCAGTCTCAAGGCCCGCTCCGCGCACCTCGACAAGGTGCGGAGCACGCCATATTGGACAACCGGGATTGAGATGCATGCCCGCTCCTTCGAGAGCTACGTCATCTCCAAGCTGCATGATCTGGATGGCTCCAACGACTACCTCGCGAATATAGTTGATGAGAAGGTGTGGAAGGCTGAGGCCGCCTTGGGACTGACGGAGCCGGACAGCTACCCGTATCCTGTTGCCGCCGAGGTTCCGGTTATCCGCGCGGGCTTTGACAACCTGTTTCAGACCATCGAGGCGAAGGAGACGGATCGGGGCATTGCGCTGTTCAGGCAAACTCGCGAGGCCGAGGCAGAGGCCGCCACCACCGAGAAAGCCACCATCGGAGGCCAGGTCTACTATGAGACCAAGCCGGAGATGCGGGCCAAGGCCGGGGAGCTCGCCGACGAAATGCGAGCCGAGATTGACCGGATGAACCTGAAGGGCATTGACGTTGTGGCGGCGGAGCGGCTGTTCGGCTTGATGCCGGACGGGTCGGTGGTTCCGCTGGACGGCGCGTTCGTAGACGGCTTGATGCTCGTGGCCCTTCTAACCAAGGGCGGTCAAGACCCGATTTTCACGATCAGGCACGAGACCATCCACGCGCTGCGAGACCCAGCGCTCTGGGGCCGCGAGCACGGCCTGTTCCGTCCGGCGGAGTGGATGGCGCTCGAAAAGGCGGCCAGGACTGAGATCGCCCGGCTGGCCGAGGTTAAAGAGCTTTACTCCGGCTTCACCGAGGATATTCAGATCGAGGAGGTCATCGCGGATATGTTCGCCGATTGGGCGGCGGGCAAGCGCGAGGTAAAGGGATTCGTCAAGACCGCGTTCCAGCGCATCCAGTCTTTCCTCAATGCTTTGCGCGCTGCACTGCGCGGCCAGAACATCAACCAGGTCGATGAAATCTTCAGCCGGGTGTATTCCGGTGAGGTTGGTGCACGAGGCGGCACCGCGGGCACGAGCGCGGCGGCCAGGGCGTCCACCCAAGCGGCGCCGGTGTTCCACTCGCCACTGTTGCGGGCGATCCAAGGCGCCAAGCAGAAGAAGGCCCCAGCCAAGGACTGGATGGCGATCATTGGCAAGCTGCCCGGCGTGAAGAAGATCGAAGTGCAATGGCTTGGCGTCGATACGTGGCTGGAGGCTCAAGAGGGCCAGGTCACGCGCGAGGCGCTGGAAGCGTTCATCGCGGCCAACCAGGTGCAGGTACAGACCGATGTGCTTCAGGGCGAGGAGGATTCCACTCCTGAAATCAACTACCGCGTTGAAGACGACGGTGACCCGATCGATCCGGATTGGGCGGAGGAAGCCGAGAACTACATGGACGAGGCGCGCGAGGAGCTGGAGGCCGAGGGAGAGGTTGACGAGGAGTTCTCCAAATCCGAGGTCCAGGATCGCGCCGAGGAGATGGCCCGCGAGAGATGGGAGCCGTTCGAGTTCAGCGCCACGCTGGCCGATTTTTCCGACTATGGCGAAGACTTCTACGGAACTTTCGACAGCGAGTCCGGGACATATTACTTTGGTGATCTGTCCGCCGGGCCAATTTCTCGCTCGCAGGCCGAGACTCTTGCCAATGACAAGGCGCTCTCACAGTGGGAGGCGGAGCAGGCAGAGAATGCGCTGGACGACATCGCCGGCCCCTCCCAATTCGGAGACTACACCGAGGAAGGCGGCGAGAACTACCGCGAGATTTTGCTTCGGGTGCCGACGCTGCATGAGCAGGGGCCGAACCGGCCTATAGAGGCTGATCGTCTCGAAAACGAATCGGCAGAACGCTACGAAGTAGATCACGAGGGGGAGAATATCAGGCCGCGACCTCGCGCCGGAAAACGCCCCTTCGTCCAGACCGGCCACTTCGAGCAGCCGAACATCGTCGTCCACGCCCGCGTGACAGACCGTCAGGACAACGCTGGCGGCAAGGTTCTGTTCGTCGAGGAGATCCAGAGCGACCTCGCCAGCAAGCACAGGGAGGCGACGGAAAGCCCGGAGATATCGACGAAGCGGATGGAATTGGAGACGGTGCGCGACCAGTTGCGGGCCGATGAACAGCAGGCCAGAAGGGAAATTCAGTCGCG
>Ga0255048_10001053_pt1 | contig 20145 bp, 15 predicted proteins | sample JV7_2_2_MG_FD_183619 | JGI IMG/M metagenome (GOLD analysis project Ga0255048, IMG submission 183619) | Seawater microbial communities from Jervis Inlet, British Columbia, Canada - JV7_2_2 | ecosystem: Environmental > Aquatic > Marine > Inlet | place: Canada: British Columbia | collected 2016-10-06
GAAGTCGAAGTATGCAGAGTCGAGCACGTAGTGCGTCAGGTCGTCGCCGAAGTTCGTCACCGTGTCAGGGTCCGCGACCTCCCGGTCCTTCACCTCCAGGTACCGTTGGTCCCCGAGGAACAAGAGCTGGTCGTTGCTGGAGCTGTCCACGTTACGGGCCATCAGCCGGTACGGGCCATCGTTCTGCGCAGTCGGGTCCTCAATCCACGGATGGATCGCAGCGACCTTCGCGTCCCACACCCAGATACGCTTCTGACCGCCGATGAACAGGAGCGAACCCTCAGCACCCAGGAGCGCACACGGCGTCTCGTCCAGCGACTCGCCCAACATCACACCCAACGCACCCGTCTGCCCCTGTGTCAGGTGGTACATCTCGACCCGGCAGTGACCGGCAGCAGACACGTCATTCTTCAAGAAGCGGGAGAAGTCAGGGACAGTGGCGACGATCAGGGACCCGAGGTGCCACATGATGCTCACAGCCAGGTTCCCCGGAGGGAGCGTAGCCACAGGGGTCACGATATCCGACCCACCGGAGTCACGGTCGATACGGTAGATCCACGCCGTAGGCATCCCCTCGTCCTGCACGTTCTTCACGTAGAAGACACCGTCAGATGTAGCGACCGACGTGCGCACGGCGTGGACGCCGAGCACAGGGTCAGTGGCGTTGTCGACCATCTTCACGAGGATGTCGGGACCCTTCCCGTCGTTCGAGATGGCGGACCCCAGGACCGGTGTGCCCACACGATCCTCAATCTCGTACACCTTGTCGCCATCGTACACGAACAGGCGATCGTTATGAACGAACAAGTTCGATCCCGGTCGGGACGTCAAGCCGGTCGACACCACAGAAGAAGCGTTCCCAGCACCCGGCGTCCACTTCCGCACCACCAACGTAGACGCCCCGGTGAGGAACCACACGAGGCCGTTCTCCGGGTCCGACGTCATAGCCCACACGTCCGAACCGGTATAGCCGGAGTTGCCCAGGCCAGAGGCGGAGAAGGCGGTGCCGGTGTACTTGAACCAGTCGCCGTTGGCGCCCGTCTCCCCAATCGAATAGATCGTGTCGTCGAACATGACCCATGGGGAATCCTGAAGGAAGGCTGCTGTGTGGTTCGTAGCGTCCGGTGCGTTCGACGGGAGGACACGACCCGGCTTCGAGAACGGATTCATCCCCGACGACGTCTCATACACAGACGTTAACGGTCGACGAAGCAGCGGAATCTCCCACCGTGCACCCTTCGACCACGACGACTGATAGAACCCTGCCTGGTCCTGTCGTGACTGCAACCCATCGACCTCCATCGACTGTTGCGCCACGAGCTGCCGGGAGAACCCCTTGCGGTACGGGCGGGTGCCCTCGACCGCACGTGCGAGCCTGTACTGGACCCCGTTGAGGGTGATGTCGAACCGGTTGACCGTCATCAGCCCCTCGAAATCTCGAAGTACTCAACGTCCTCGGAGAGCCGTTCAGAGATGGCCTGACGCATAGTCAAGAAGTCACGCCACAGGGTGTTCGTGATGTCACGCTCGCCGCGTCGCTGTGAATCCTTCGACGCACGAGCCATGTTCGCAGCAGCCACGTCGCCGCCCATAGCCAGGGCCGCCGAACCTGTAGCGACACACGCCTCGACATCCTCCGGCAACGTGTCCGAAGACAGATACCGCTTCTCTACCGTGAGATAAACCGTTGAACCGTCCGACGCACCGTACTGTACGAGCTTGCCCGTCGAGGACAGGGTCGTGTGGAGATCCTTCTCCAGATCCACCGGGATAGCCTGCACAACGTTGGCGATCTCTTGATACGCGGTCCGCACCTTCTCGGTGGTAGCCGGGACCTCAGACTGGAGGATGGCTAGGTCCGGCGTAATCGTTTCTGTGCCCATGATGAAAACGTGGGGGTACAGGAGCCCGTCGAAGACGGCCTCAATCGACTTGATAATAGCGTACTCTGTCGCAGACGACGGAGCGTTCTGCTCCAGCACAGCGTTATCCAGCTCACCAGAGTCGGCACCCGCAACGTCGGTGCCTACATACCCGTTCACGCACGTGATTGCATCAGTCGAGATCGACGTCACGTACAGCACGAAAGCGGTCGCCAAGCCCGACGCTGACCGTACGGACAGGATGTCCCCGGCCTTGATCTCCTGCCCCTCGTTCGACGCTACGTTGAACGTGAGCAACGGACCCGACACAGATTCGGCTGCGCTCGATGAAGCTATCCGCAGCGGAGGCTTCTCACCTACGCTGGAAGAATACAGCAGGTCTTTAACCCGCTCAACGATGTCAGTCAGTGCCACTTCCGTCTTCTTCCATCCTGCTGCGACCGTACCGTTCCAGCACCTCCGCCATCTGCACGATGCCGTGACCGGTGATCCCGGTCGACACCCACAGCATATCCAATTCACCCGTGTTCAGGTCGGTGAGTAGACCTATCAGCATAGAGCCCTCAACCATGCGGTGCGGGGTCTCCAGGTCGAAGAATACACGATCAGCCAGGTCAGCCAGGAGCGTCACCTCTGCTTGCACCCGCTCCTTCGCACGGTACGGCAGCGCCGTCAAGTTCACGTCACTCATGGCTTCTCCACCCCCGGAACAGTCTGAAGCTCCGACACGTCCATACCAGTCGACAGCTTGTCGATGGCGCGCTGTTGCGACTCGCGCTTCTGCTCGTACTTGTGCGTAGCGCCCTTGCGGATCGACCCGGTCTGCGTCCCTGTGGCTTTCGCTTCCCGGTACTCCTCCATGCCGAAGGCCGAGTCACGGTAATAGTCGACGTTCCGGGTCGATCCACCAGGGACCGACGCGAACAGCGGCGGAGCCGCCTCCCAGTCGTCACGCTTCCGCTCATAATCCTCACGCAACTGCACGCAATAGCCATCCAGGCACGGCGTCTCCGTCTTCGGACCGTTGTGCACGTAGCACTGCATCTGATGCGTCACGCCCACTCCTTACTCCGCTCGTCCACAACGAAATGATGGAACAGCCACACCAGCAGCCCGGCAACAGGGACCTTCGTCCACCGATGCCTCGACGTCATCGTCCACACCGACTCCGAGAGAGTGTCGCCACGTCGATGCCCGATCAGTGCCCACAGCTCCGGGATCACGAACCCGCCGAGCAGCCATGCGACCCAGTACCGCATCCACCCGTCCTGTACCCTCTTCCATCGTTCCTTCTTCACGTAACCGTGTGTCCTGCCGCTTCAAGAATCGTTTGCTCCGCTGACGTCACCGTGTACGTCTTGCCACCAGTGAACCAAGCCTTCCCATCCTCACCAGATCCAGCGTCAGTCGCAGCGAGCTGGTTCACGTCAGGGCTCACCACGCCCGGGCTTGCAGAGGCCACCCCGCTCGTTATCAGGACCGAGTAGCCAACGGCAATAGGCTGCCCATAGTGCCTGAACAGCCCGGCCCTACCACCGAACCGCTGCTCTATGCGGTCCGGCGGTATCCGTTCTGTCCTCGTCGGTGGCGTGAAGGTCGGCATCTACCTCATACAACAGAATCGGGACCCCTCAGGTTGCGAACTGGCGGTACCAGTCGATAGTAGCGTTCAAGTGTGCGCCCCTGAAGGGCTGCCGGTTCGTCTGCGCCGTGTTCGAGGACCTCGACGACCCCTGCTCACCTCGACGCATGTCCCTGTGAGCGACTTCCGGCCGAGAGAACCCCAACGACTGGACCCTGTCGACAACCCAGGCCGCCACCTGGTTCACCGTCATGGGGTTCCCCGTGCCAGCCTCAACGACCATCTCCGGCCCCGACAGACGGGCCGTCAACAGCGTGTCGATTAGGACATCGGCGACGTCGCCAACCCACACCAGATCCACGATCCCGGTGCCGTCACCCCACACCTCGATAGGCCTACCAGACCATGCCTGCGTGGAGAACGCTGGGATGATCTTCGTAGGATGGCCCCCGCCCGGCGGGGCCTGCCCCGGTCCGTAGGCATTGAAAGCACGTACGTATGACATAGGGATGTCGTAAGCGTGAGCGTACGCTAGGGCGTAACGGCGAGCCGCCATCTTCGACGCCTCGTACGGGTTGTACCAGATGTGTGGCTGTTCAATCCCGACAAACGGGATACCCTTCTTGTGATGCTTCAGTGTCTCCATCACGTTGATCGTACCCATCACATTCACTTCGACCGTAGACCGCACGTCTACGAATAGCTCATGTGTACCAAGTATACCAGCGAGATGGATGACACCATCCACGCCGCTGTCTTCAATAGCGTTACAAACTGTGGACTCTTCTGTGATGTCACTTACGATGTCGCCCGCGATATCGAACCGGGAGACACCGATGCCTAGCTCTTCGAGGCGTCGGACTACAAACTGGCCGATGAACCCGTCGCTGCCTGTTACCATAACGTTCTTCATGTCTTCGCTCCTAGGTGCCGCATGTACGCAGCCTCGTCCGCCTCGAAAGTCTTGATGTGACCCGTCTTCGCATCCGAGCAATACCACACCCTGATGCCTGCCTGCCGACACTTGTAGTAGAACGAAATGTCGTGCCCCATCGGCTTCCCCGTCTCCGGGTGCTCAACGTGGTCCTGATGCCACGGATACTCGACCGCCTCGAACACGGAGCGATGTATCAGCGTGAACGCCACGCCCGTCGCGTCAGTCCAGAACTGATCGTCAAGCGGATAGTTGTTCCGCACGTCATGCTCTTGTGTCTCCTCATTCCAGTCGAAAATGTTCGGCGCCAGCGAGTGATTGTTGCCATCGAACATGAAGGCCAGGGCCGACACGATACGGGGGAACGGAGCCTCGTGAGCAGCCTGCCACATGGTGGCGAACGTCTCCGGGCGGAACGTCATGTCCGAGTCGATCCACAGCAGCCACTCCGCCGGGCTCTTCAAGAGCCGCTGGATAGCGGTGTTCCGGCCGCGAAACGACCGAGCTGTCCGCACATGGTTGAACCCGATGATTGTCAGTGACGTGTCGCTAATGAGAAGAGTCGCCAGTGACTGTACTGTTCCTGCTGTGATTTGCCCCGGCGACAGCATCCCGATAGCGACACTGTTGCGGACGATTTCGCTTGTGTTCATGTACCCATATAAGCGAAACACCCCCACAAGGGGGGCGTCACGCCAGATCCTATGCGATCTCAGGTCACGTGAGGTCACCAATGACATACGAGAAGGTCTCGATGTTGTTGGTTGAGCCTGCACGTACGAACGTCACGTTCGTACCGTCAGCAGTCCACGACGGAGCGTCGCCACCATCGGCACGAGCAACCACGACAAAGTCGGGAGTGCCAGTGAGACCGTGAGCGACCACTTCCGTGGTCGAGGAAGTCGTCCAGGTGCCGGAACCTGCAAGCAGGTCACCGTTATCGAAAACGTCACCGATGAGCTTGGCGTTCTTCTCCGCCTTGGTGTAGCCACTCATCAGGTGTTACTTCCGATACTGGATGCGCTTCGGACCTGCCGCAGGGCTGCTTCTCGGAACGTGTCCCAGCCGCTGTAGAAGTACCAGCCGAGGGGCTGGAACCTACGCAGCTTATCGGTCACGGGACCCATGACGATCGACGGAGAGATTGACTCCGCCTTCGCCAGGAACTCCCGGCCGAAGAAGTACGAGTGGTACTCATCCACGGCGCTCGACGCACCATCGGTGTGGATGGTTGCCCGAGCAGTCTCCATGAAACGGAAACCAGCAAAGGAGCCGATTTCGTCATTCCAGACACGGTTGCCGCCCTCCTGCCGGATGGCAGGGCCGAGCCAGGCGTCGTCGCCAGTCTCAGACTTCAGGTCATACAAAGTGTCCGGGTGAAGAACCGCCGCGTACTTCGATGCGTCCCAGGGCATCACAGATGCCCCTCGGAGCTGTGCCCTCTTTTTCCGCACGAGCGCTGCCGTCAAAATGTCGGAAGCAACTACGCCGGAAGCAGTGGTGTCTCCCACGAACTCGATGTTCGTGGCAGAGCCGCCGTCAATGGCGGCCACAACGATCTTCTCCAAAGAGTCGACCATATTGAACGCCAACAGGTTCGCCACATCCGCGTCGAAACCGATGAGCATGTCATCGGTGCGGATCTTGATGGTGAGCAGCACAGCATTACCGTGCTCCTGCGGCGTCACGCTGACGGTGCTATCGCCAAGGGCGACGGCATCGACATCGGTCGTCTCGTTGAGCGCCGTGGTGTTAGCAGTCATGTCCGTCCAGAATGTGAACGTCACGACATCACCAGGGCTCGTCAGGTTACCCGGCTTGACCTTTGCGAACGGGTCAAAGATGGGGTCCTCACGAAGAGCGAAGAACGCAACACGCTGATAGGCAGTGAGAACCTGGTTGGTTGTCAACGATCCAGTGCCAGCACTGGACTTTGTGAAAACATCAGCCAAGGGTCATTACCTTTCTGCGATCAGATGTTCGGTGTGTCGACTACCGATGACTTACACGTACGACTCTAGGCCGCCGTGCTTCGCCATGACATCAGTCACTTCTTCACGTGACTTGGTGCCCACGATCTCAGCGTCGATGGATTCTCCAGCCTTCTTCGCAGCCTGTGCCACAGCCTGTCCAACCGAAGAAGCAGCACCCTGAACATCAGGGGCCTTCACTGTCTCACCGTCCGCCGACTCGTCCCCGACAGACTCGATGACACCGAGCCCTGCCGCTTGGAGAGCTGCCGTCACCGTCTCAGCGGTGAGGTCGCCCTCGACCCTGTCCAACACGATACTGATGTCGAGCCCCTTATAGCCCGCAGCATCCACTAGCTGCCTGGCTTCACCTTCGCGGGTCTTGGTAACCTGCGCGGTGACCGTCTCCAACGTCTCGACAGCCGTTTTCAGCTGCTTCGCGAGATCGCGATTCTCCTTGCGGAGGTTCGCCATTGGGGCGGAGTCCTGGTTCGTATCTCCCGTGCCTTCTGTGGTCTGGTCGTCGTCCACTTTGTACCTCTCCGTACTCAGCACTCAGGGTACTCTGGTGCTGGCGGGCCGCTCTTCTCGGACAGCCGGTCCGGTGCAGGGTCGCCGATCTAGCTCGGCTAGGCGTACAGTAAGGGGCTACACGAGCGGTGTTGCGCAGCGTGCCTCAACAAATACAACACAAGACACCTCACTTAAGGGTGCATGAGTCTTATACTTCACATATTCTCTTATATTCACAGAACTGTGAAGTATGGGCAATTAGTGAAGTTACGCCCCTTCGGGTGCGAGAGATTCAAGTCCTGGACGGGTCGGCTGCCCCTCCTGCGTGAACCCGACGAACAGCTGCGCCTTCGGGTTATCCTCTAACCCCAGCTCCACAGCGAACTTCGACGCACGAGCAGACAGCTCGGCAGGTGACATCTCTACGCCATCCACAATCGCCACGTTGCCGAAGGCTCCCTGGATGAGAGCGTCCTGGGTCAACCCCGAGCGCTTCAACCCCACGTCACCCAGCGACAAGAGCCGTTGCTCAGATGTCGAGAAGTTCGCAGCGACCTGCGCCTCCGACAGATCCGTAGTCCGGGCCAGCGACATAATCAACCGGCGGTCGATCTCGACACCGGCACGTTCCGCCTGGAACTGAAGGCCAGCACGCTCCACGATCTGCTGCAACTCCGCGTCAGACGTACCACCCAGCACATCGAACACGTCGTCGAAGTCAATCGTGCGGCCCAGGTCCCTCTCAGTCCACTGGTTCAAGACACCCGCGTACTCCTCAGAGTTCGCAGCCCGCACGAAGACAGACGAGAACTCGTTGAACGACTTGTCCTCAATCCCCGAACCCAGCATCGTGCCCAGTGTCGAACGGAACGACCCGTCAGCATCGCGCTGCACGCCCAGCTCCACGAGGGAGCCCTCGACGTTATTGGCGTACTGCTTCCACAGTACCTCCGGCTGCGACGTCCTGCCGAACAGTGTCGTGATACCCGGATAGAGCACGTTCTGGAAGAAGTTCGTCTGCCGTACAGCAGCCGTCACCTCAGCGTCCGTCATCTTGTCGCCCGCAAGCACCTTCCTCGACAAGATGGCCTGAATCTCAGGGTCGCTCAGATACCGTGCCAGCAGCGTCGGGTCAGACACCCCGGCCTTCCGCGCCACCTCGCTCGTGATGTCGGCCGACAGCTCCTGGAAGGTGCCGGACTGTCCCACGACGTTCCCCTCAGCGGAGCCCGCCACAGTGAACGCAGGATCGTTCAGGACACTTTCAGGAAGCTCACGGAACGGCACCACGCCGGACGTGAACGCATCCTTGCCCAGCGACTGTGTCACCTCGTCGCGGCTCTCGAACTGGTACATGATCCACTGGCCGGAACCAGGCGGGAACTCGTACCGCATGAAGAACAAATCCGTCTGATCCTTGCGGCGCACCTGCACCAGCTCGCCGCCGCCCAGGACACCAGAGGCTAGTCCCTCTTCGGCACCGACCGGCGGGGGCGCAGGATCAGGATCTTCGCCGGGGACGAGCGGCCTGTCGCCAGGTGCCACTTCCTTTGCGAACGGCGCCAACGCCAGACGCACATCGGCGAGGGTCCTGTCCCCAGCGTTAATCTCATCCGTGATTCGCTGGAGGCGAACCGTTTCCGATTCCGTCGGGGTGCCGATAGTCGTGATGCCCAGGTCAGAGAACACAGCCTTCACCACATCCGGCGTCACAGTGTCCGACCTGAAGCCACCCAGGGCAGAGATGACGTCAGCCAGTGTCCGTGACCCGCTGTTTATCTCCTCAACGATCCTCGCTAGCCGCACCCCGGCGCTCTCGCGGCTGGTGCCGACGGGGATGTTCAGGTCGTCGAAGACGCGCTGGACGTCAGCGACTGTGACGACTTCGCCATCAGCGCCGATCGTAGAATCATCTACGTCCTTCTTCTGCGTATCCTGCAACGCCAGCGTCGTGTCAGAGCCAACGATGCCATCGACCGTCAGGCCATTGGCCTTCTGAAATGCACGGATCGCTGCACGGGTATTCGGACCCATGATCCCATCAATCGCTCCAGGGTCGAAGCCCTTCGCCTTCAGCAGCTCCTGAAGTTCACGTGTACTCATAGCAGCCCTACCACTCCCTCAATCGCAGACCGTAGATCGTTCTGGAACCCTGGCACAGCACGTCTCGACTGTTGGAACACGGCGTTCCCGGCCGCCGACGCAGATTCCTGCGCCGAAGCACCGACCAGAGCCTGGGCCACACCAAACGACTGAGCGTCACGCTCCGACATCCCGGCACGCACCAGCGCACCCTGGCGGTTCGATACCCACGTGAACTCGTCAGTCGAGTCCGGCCGTAGTGTGTGAATCGCCTTGTACTGAGGTAGCTGACGGACGCTCTCCTTCACGGATTGCATCGGGTCTATATCCTCAGTCTCCCGGAGGTCGAAGGCACGCTTATCTTCTGACAAGTACCGTGCTACCTCCTGGTCTTCCAGCACCGGGTCGCTCTTCCCGACCAGCGCCACCAGCATTCCTTTTACGGCTTCACGAACGAGCCGCTCGTCAGGCTTGCGGTATACCGGGGCGGCGGCGCCACCCCTACCGCCGCTGCTCTTGAACAGGTCAGCGAATCGTGAGAAGAAGTCCTCCTCAGACGACGGCTCCACCGGACCCAAGATGGCCTGCCGGAGTTGCGCCCACGGGATCGGTACGGAACCGTCGCTACGGGGCTCCGGGAACCCGGCACCCTCCCAGAAGTCACCGTACGTAAACCGTTCCCCAGGTTCCACGGTCCAGATGTCACCATTGATGTCGATTTGGACAGGCTCTTCGGTAGTGTTGTGCCACATCACTGTCGCTGATGTCACCATCGGCCCGAACTGGCCCGGGTCCTGCGGGGACAGCTCGATGACCTGACCGCGAGCGTCGATACGACGACCCCGCTCATCAACGATCGCACCCTTGAGGAACCTGCGGATGGCGTCAGAACCTCCACCGCCCCCTGGGCGAGACGTCGACCAGCCCGCCTGCGACCACGCCGTCACGTCAGCTGGTGACACGGACCGGCTCAACAGATTCCCGTTCACCAACTTCCAGACAGAGACGTCGCTTTTGGCCGCAGCATCCTTCCTGCGAAGCTGTTCAACGCGAGCCGTGACATCAGCAGGATCTGAAGTGACCAGATCGGCGAGAGGGTCACCGAAGCCGCTTGCCGACGACGTCGGGACGCGTTCCTCTACTTCGCGTGTGCGCTTCTCAGCCATCAGATTGTATCCCTTCCAGCGGCTCTAGGTTGCCGCTGCTCCTGTCCGTAGCGTTGAACAACAGCTTCGGCCACACGGCCGAACGGACCGCCTCGTCGAACATGTCCAACCCCAGTTGATCTACTAGTCCCTTCGCAGCCGGAGTGGTCTGGAAAAACTCCAGCTCCGCCCACGACACCAACGCAAACGCCAGCCGCTCGCCCAGCTCCGACGTCGGGCCAACACCCTCCGCCTGCAAGATCGCGAACACCGCGTTCACCTTCTCCAACAGTGGCTCCAAGCCCGGCGGCAACTTGCCTACCATCGCCAGGCGCTGCACCGGCCACGACTCACGATACACAGCTTCGCCGCCCCTGCCAGAAGTCACCAGGCCCTGCAACAGCTGAAGCTCCAGAGCCTTGAACGCCTTGTCCCTCTGCCCGCCAGTGATCGCGCCCTGACGCCACACATCCAATACCTCGCCACGAGCTTCCTCGTACTTCAGGTACACGTTCCAGTCGCCAGGCGTTGAGGGAAGGTACTCCGCTGCGGCGGGGTGGTCGACAATGAGACGCTCCGAAGCCTGGGCCGTCAGCCACTCCGGGGGCTTCCCGACCCACTCCAACTTCTGCTGCACCTGCTGTTCGGGTGACCGTGCCGCCCACAACCTGTGCGTCTCGTTCGGAACCTGCAACCTGCCGCCGTCCGGCGTCGACATAGACACCACAGGCGTCAGCCACGTCTTGTTGTCTAGCTCAGTCAACCTGTCGAACAGGACGTCACGCTCAATGTCAGAGTCGGAGGCGTTAATCTCGTCCCACAGTTCGCCACGCTCATCGTAGTATGGCTTCCGCACCTGCCGCCAGTACTCAGCGTACAGTTGCTCGCGCGGGTTCTTCGGTGCGCCCTCATCCTCGCCAACAGCTTCCTCGATGAGGTCGCCCAGCATCCCGTAGCCGCGCTTCACCTTACCGGCCGTGTCTTGCTGCTGCTGCTGCGTCATTGACGTGAACGACAGGGCGTACTCCATCTCGTCCATCATCTCGCGCTGCTCGTCGATCTCAGTCTGGAGACGTTCGAGAACGGTCATCTTCTCAGACTCGTTCCTGGCCCGCCACGCAGCATACCTGCCGTCCGTGTGCATCTCGTCTTCCCAGTCGAGCGCCGTGTACCGGATGTTGTGGCGTTCCTGTAGCTCCTGCCACTTCTTCGGCTCGTTCACCATCCCAAGGAACTGTTCCTCAGCTGTGAATCCGAATGCGACACGCAGGTCCACCTCCTTATCGGTCGCCACAGCCGTCCTTGCGTACCGTTGCATCCAGATGTCCGGGTCGTACGGCAGCCGGTTGCCAGCCTCCACGTCCTGGAAGAACTCCTCCGGGCCGTTCACCAGCGGCGGCGCACCGCCCGGTCCCCAGAACGTCTTCGCCTGCGTGAACGCTGCCAGGCCCGGATGAGCGGCACGCATCCACGCCTGCGTCTCGTCGCCAGTCGGGTCGTCGATGAACGTCGAGACCAGCCCCATCGTGTCGAGGAAACTCTGCTCATCTTTGATGCTGGAGTTCTTAATGATCTCAGCGAAGTTCGCGGAGCCCCGGACTTTCACGTCCTCCCCGATCTGACGTGCCTCCCAGAACGCAGCCGTTTGCCGTTGCTGGTCGAACCACATCCGCGGGTTAGCGGGGAGGAAGAACCCGAGGAGGCCACGCATGAAGATCGACCCTGCTGCGTTATCGGTCGAGCGTTGCACGATCTCGGCAGAGAGAAGTTTCGCTTCGTTCAGCAGCGCATTGTACTGCTCGTTCAACTCAGGAGACCCGAGGTCCCTCACGAGGCTGAAGTCGCGGGACTCGAATGCCTTGCCTGTGGCGTTCTCGTAGAAGCGCTGCCCTTCAGTGACCTTCGCCTGCCAGAGACTGATGAGTCCCTCGCTGGCCTCTAGGTTCTGGAGCTGGCCGATGATCTCAGAGTTGACCTGGTACTCGCCGAGGTGGCCGAACATGGCGCCAATGATCCCGCCGTCAGGGTCGTCATCGTTCATGTGGATACCGAGGCCCTTCATCATGTACCCGATGCTCGACGGGGTCACCTGCATCAAGGTGCCCAGCACCGACTGGTGTGTCCCGAACGGGAACACATTCTGGTCGATCAGCTCCTTCGCCAGCGACGTCGTCGGACGTACCCAGTGCGACTTGCCCTCTACGAGCGTGACCGCTGCCTGCACTGGATCTTCCAGCACCTCGTCGTAGCGTTCCTGACCCAGCATCTGCACGAGTTGACGGCGGTTGCGTTCCATGAACTTCCCGAAGTCGGCCTCGCCCACCACCTCAGACAGCGGCGCTGCCTCCTCCAGGTCAAACAGGTCGTCGTCGACACCGAAGGGGATCTGGTTATACACCTTCGTCGCTGCGAACGACAGGCCAGGTGTAAGGCCGAAGCCCCACTGGTTCACTGCCATGATGCCGTGGTCGAACGGGTCCAAGGGTGAGCCGATCCCGAACGAGTAGCCGTCCTTGGCCCAGGCGTCCAGGTCGGGTAGGAAGTCAGGCGACCCGAGCATCGTTGAGGCGATACCACCAACATGTTTGATGACGTTCACTGGGGCAGAGGACACTGTACGTGCGAACGCTGTTGTGTTGTCAGGATCGTCTGTGATGTTGAGCGTGAACCCGGACCCATCAGGGTTGGGCTCGACGATACCTGACTTCACGAGGGATTGCATGAACCTGTTGGAGCGTCGGAACAGATCGACGTAGCCGATGCCGAGCCCGGCCTGTGACGGCAGCTTGTAGAACCAGGTCGACATCACTTCCCACCATGCGCCGAAGAACGGGATGACATCGTTGAGGCGCCGCGCCATCATCACCTGTGACTTGGTGTTGAAGAAGACATGGTTTGTCAGCTCGGTCGCCTTCTCCATCGACGCCGCAGCAGCAGTAGACTCGTCCCACCCTTGATTCCTCAACTTCGCGAACCAGCGCTTCTGGATCGCGAGCCAGGCGGGCTGACGGTTCAGCGCCTGTGTCGCCTTCTCCCCGAAGGTCATCATTGACCAGTCAGTCAACTTCCGGTAGTACCCACGCTCATCGACCTGTCCGAGCCTGGGGTCGAAGAAAGCTGAGAGGCGGGGCGGCATCGCCATACCCTCGATCTGCGCAGCCTGGGCGTAGTCCTTCCCTGCCTGCACGGACCCACCGTACTTCTCTCCACCCTTCGAGAACCGCACCCGCGTCGTCCCACGTGTCGCAGAAAACGTCCCGTCAAGGGCGCCACTCAGGACCCGTGTCATCTCTTCCGGGTTGACGGCGCCATCAAGGCCCCGCCAGAAATGCCCGAAGAGCGTCTCGACTGTCTCGTCAACCAAATCAGCGAGGTACCGCTCTGCCAGCTCCACGTCGGAGGTCCAGGCCCATCCGCGGGAGTGCCCGATGTCGACGACATTCGGCTTCACTTCCTGCCACCACGCCAGCCGTACTAGCTCCGCAGCAGTGTCCGTCGACTGTTCACCCTTCGCAAACGCCAGCTTACGCTTCAGCCCGTACCGGACGATGGGGTCGTCCATGGCGTTGTGGATCAGCCTGCCCAGTGCGTGGCCGTAGTCGTCAATCATGGTGGATGTCATCCCGGACGTGTTCCACGACACCCGCACTCCGGCGGCCTTCATCTCTTCTGAGTACATGGAGGCCATCGAGCGGAGCGTGATCCCGTCGGCGTCATCCTTGAAGTTGAAGGTACGCTTCAGTCCCGTGGCTTCCAGCTTGTTGCCTGTCCTGACGATGCGCTTGCCTCGGCGTTGAAGCAGTGCCCTGCGCCAGAGGTTGCCTCGCTGCCCGAGCCTATTCAGTGAGACGGTGTCGCCACCGACGAGGCCCTTCCCGATCTCGGATGCGGCGAGCGCCCGGAAGGCGGGCTTGTTCGCTATGGACACACCGGCCTTGAGCGCGACGTCTCTGATGTCGGGGATAATGTCGAGTATATCGTCTATGACGTCTGAGTCGATACGTGCCGGGTCGAAGATGTCGTCCAGCATCGTGTCGATACGTGACCCCATCTCTTCGAGCTGCTTCGGCATCCGACGGATGTGCCGGGCCTCCGTATACTTGTTGAGGAACGTAGCTGGTTTGCCCCACAGGTTCGGCATGTTCGCCATGTTCGCCCGGATGGATTCTTCCAGCAGGACTCGACCAGACCAGGAGAAGGGGCGGAAGGCCAGCATCGTTGTGGTGAACACGTTGTGCAGGCCACGGACGGGTCCCCATGCGAACCGCATCGCACGTGAAACAGACCCTGCGCCGGAGGCGCGGTTACCGACACCGCCGAGGATGTCAGCGTAGGCAAGTGCGTACAATTCGTCGTCGTCCATACTGCGTGTAGCGTTGCGACCGATCTTCTGTGCTATCTGCGCCTTGTACTGATTGACCAGAGCCTCCCGGCCGTTCTGGGTGGTCTTGCGGATGCCACGGTTGAACGTTGGGACCTTCGACTTAGCTGTCTTAAAGCGGCGGATGGAGGCGAGGAAAAGCTGCGGGTCCGGCATCGGTACGCTCTTCGTGAAATGCATCGGCAGGAACGGCTTGACCGAGGAGCCACCCTCTTCGGCTACGACTGCGCCCAGCTCGTCACCTGTGCGGCTGTACATGTATGACACTTCGCCGGAGCGGTCAATAAACGAGAGGAGCCCCTCTCGCAGATAGGGGTGCTCGATCTGTGCGCCAGCTTCCTGCATCGTCTCTTTGATGATGCGGAGCCGTTGCGACGAGTTGGTGGCACGGCGAAACTCGGACAGTGCCTTGTCTTGTAGGGCAGCGTCTGTGCCGAGGATGCGCAGCCAGCCGCGGAGAGCGGCTGCACCTTCTTCCTTGTTCACGAGCGAGATGTTATTGGGTGCGTAGTCGGTGAAGTTCGCGGCCCAGCGGCGCCGCCATGCGCCCGTCGAGCGGGCCTTCGGCAATGCTGTGGCACCACGTACGGTTCGTGTAGCTGCAATGCGTGGAGCGTCGAGTACAACCCAGTTGGTGCGGGCAGGCGCGTCGAGGGACTTGCGCAGCATGTCGCTCTCGGCGAGAACGTTCACTTCTGCCCTGAAGAGGTCGATAGCCTGCGGCGACGCTTCGTCGGCGTGGTCGACGCCGGTTAGCATCTTGGCTGCGCCCTTCTCTGATGGCAGCAGCGAGTCGCCAACCCTGATGGCGTCGAGGCCGGAGGCGTCCATAAACCTCAGGAGGACTTCCAGCTCATCAGGTTCCAGCGCCTCGAAGAACTTCACAGAACCCAGCTCTGAGCCGAGGGGTGTGACGTCGTCGATAGCGGAGAGAAGGTTCAGCTCTTCGTCGGTGAGTTGACTCACGGCCTTCTGCGCGTGGTGTGTGTCCATGTTCGCGAGGATGTTGCTGAGCCGCTGCGCGGCTGGTGAGTCTTGCTTCGACAGCCAGTTGATGACATTGGTCACAGCCTCGCTGCCTTGCTCCCACTGCTCAGAGTCGAAGACGACACCGAGGCGTGACACGACGGACTTGGTGCCGCCGTCACCATTCAGCTCTACTGCCTTCATGGGCACACCGCCAGCGACCACGTTACTGGACGACACCCACGCACCGTCGACAGCGACGTCGATCCTGTCCAGCTCGTTCGCTGCGTGGCGTACACCTAGCTCGCCGGAGGCCACAGCCTTGTTGCGTGCGAGGAGATATTCGCCCCTGGCGGTCTGATAGCGGGCGTCGAGCAGGGCGACACCGGCCTTGCCAGAGCCGATCGCGTCCGTACCTGACATCGCCATTCGCATCAGATCCTGGATACCCTCCCTGGTGGGCTCCCTCGCCATAGCAACGGCAAGGTCATTAGGTATGTTCTTGAACCGGCTGATGATCTGCTGCGGCGAGTCCATCTTAGAGATGGCGAGAGCTGCCCGGCGGACGCCGCGAGTCTTCACTAACGTGTCGGCCGTCCTGCCTGCTGTCAACCATGTGAGCCTGGCAATGGTGCCACGGGACATGAACGGCAATTCCAGATTCCGGCCCGAGAATGGAACAAGGGCACGCCCTAGCAGCCGCGCACGGGAGACGTTCGCTGCGACCGGGACTGTCTTCGAGAGCTTGATACCACCGGCCACGCCGACGAGGGCGTTAAGTGGCTCGACGGGTGTGAGGTTGAGTGCGAAGTCCCAGGCGCCAGAGGCGAGAGCGAAGTTGTCTTCGCCCGGGTCGATCCCTGTGGAGAGTGCCATGTTCTGCCCGAACGACATATGGCGCCTGTGCGCGAAGTCCTGCGGTGAGGCTGCGAACGCAGCTGCGTCACCAGCGAGGCTCCCGATTTCACGGAATGGGGCAGTGATCCCTTCGCCGATCTGGCCCAGCACGGACGACTCGGCGTCTTCCTCCATCAGCTCCTTCTGCGCCATCGTGTACGCGAACGTGATGAGCTTGATCTGGTCGTCGTGTGTCTTCAGCGGGTTATGCCGCATGTGTTCGATGAGGAGCGCTGCGAGCTGCGACCGGTTGTTCTGCCGGGCGTTGCCCAACGCACCGAACGTGACAGCCCTGAGGACACCGCGGCCGATGTTGCCACCAGTGGACTCACCCTGGAGCTGCGGCACGGCCGCCAACACCAGCGTCAAGAACTCCTTGTTCTCCTGCGTAAGCACTGACCCGAACTCGTTGAACATGCGGGCCACCACATCGTTCGACTCGACGTCGGCAATGACGTCCTCTGTTGCGAGCTGACCCGCCTCCGACATGTTGGCGTGGAGCGCATCCATTACCCCAGCGGGGGTAGCCATGTGTTCCAACCAGTCGTTGTACTGGTTGACGATCTCTGGTGCGTACATGAGCGTATGCGCCGACTTGAGGAGGTCGTTGGCGGTCAGCTTCGAGCCCTGCTCCAGGTTGAGGAGGCCGTCAGCAAGGTCACGCTCAACGGATCCGTCGCTCCTGTACGGCAACGGCGTCGAGGCCGTAACGGCCTGGAACGCCAGCGCCTGGTTGAGGACGCTGGGCGCCACGTCGAGACCACGTTCCTCAGCGATCTGAGCAGCGATCTGAACCGCGGCGTCCGCCGGGACAGGCTCAAGAGTGCTGGGGTCGCGCTCAGTGGGGATGCCACGGAACGGTCCGACAGTCTGCTCACTGAGGTTCTGCTGGAACCCCTCGCCGTCACCGGCAGAGGCCAGGTTGACCCCTTCGCGATCGCGCGCCTTCGTCGTCAGCTCAGCCACTGATAGATTCCCTCACCGATTCGTCCAGCTCCGCCATGCTCAGCTCCACCTGCCGGGTGTGCCCCGGCCGGTTCACCATATTCGACAGCTGTGTCACGTACGCTTGTGTCAGCTTCGACCCAGCATTTGGATGTGTCGCCATTGCGGTCAGGAACGGCAGCCACGGCGTCGGGTCGACGCCCGTACTCAGGGGCACCGGGTCGCCGCCCAGCGTATTGGAGAGACGCTTCTGCGCGAACTGGATCGGGTCCGGGACATTCAACACACCGCCGCCCCCCTGTGGGGTGCCTTGGACTGTGGCGCCGCGCGCCGGATTCGACCGCTGGATAGGAGCTACCCTTTGGCCCTGCTCCAGCTTCTGGACGTCGCCTTGCTGTAGGTCTGAGCCGCTGAGGCCCGGCGTAGCGGGCCGCTCCAGGTCGTGCCGACGGGCCTGCGCCCCGACCGCTGGTGCCTTCGGGGGGCGACCATCCGACGGGATGCGTCCGCCCCTGCCGCCTGTATTCTCACCCGCCATAGCGTGTTACCTCTTTCGCTGAGGCCGTGTACTGGCGGTATCCGACCTGCTTCGTGTTGTCTGCGCGCTCCACCCAGGTGGAGAGCATCCACCTGTTCTCATGAACGTCGAGCCATACTCGACGGACACGCTTATACCGGAACCAGGGGAGCCTCACAGCAAGTACCCCTGCACCATGAACCTGTGCGACACGAGGCCAGTTAGGTTATCCTCGAATGTAGCCTTGAGTTTGTGGCCCGGGCGCAACGTAAGGGGGGCTCCCGACTTCGCAAACGTCCACCGCACCACCATGTACTCATTCCCCGCGCCTAGAGTGATGTTCTGTGTGTCGTACGACATAGTCGACCATCCTGCATTCGTCTTCACGGGCACTCCATCGAGGAGGTCTAGTGTCACGGTGTCGTCTGGGTCGGTGACCCGGACCAGGACACCGTTCGTCAGCGGCCCAGCAAGGTCCCCATAGTTCGCCGCCGACCAGTTCGTGGTGTCCTCTATAAAGACGATCATGCGGTGTATCACCATGTAGCGTGAGCCGTGCTCGATCCAGAAGTCTGTCGCTGACGCATAATTGCCGTTGGCGTTCTTCGTACCCGACGATGAGCCGTCTGACGACAGGAACCTGAAGATGGCTTCGTCTGGCCCAACATTGTCTCCCGGCGTAGCGCCGGTCCGTACAAACGGTCCTGGCATATTACACCAGTCCGGGCGGGGGAAGCCCCGGCAGCTCGGCTTCCTGTGGTGCAGTTGCGGGGGCTTGGCCTGGGGCGACCGTCAAGGCGTCCGCTCCACCCTGTTCGACGGACTGTTGCGCCTGTTCGCGGATCTCTTCCTCCATCTCTACCACGACCTCGTGTAGCATCTTGCCGCCCGAAGCCATGCCCTCCCGCATCTTCGCCCACTGCACAACGTCGAGCTGGCCCGAGCCAGCTTGAGTCTGCATGGCGACCATACCGGCTTCGTCCATACCCTCGATCTCGATTTCGCGCAGCTCCTTGTCGACGTCGGACACGCCAGGCATGTCTTCCATCACGGTCTTCCGGGACTTCATCTTCGCCCCGTGCGCCTGAAGGTTCATCAGGAACCCCTGGTAGCCGGTGACGCCGAAGCCGTACTCGACGTTGATGTGGTACCGGCCGTCGATGTCCCTGCTGGGCGTGTACGTGTCCCGGTGCATCCGGTTCTTCACGTTCGTTGTGATGTGTCGCTCCACGTCCGGCCACAGCTTGTCGTCCATGGCGAGGGCCGCATGGAACATGTGCTGCATCCCGACCGAGATCAGATCCCAGTACTGGCCGATGACGGTGTCAATGGCCTCGGAGAGCTGCTCTAGTGTCTTCGCCGACTGGTACGTGCCCTTGGCCTGTACTTCGCCCTGCCTTGACTCCGGGTTTCGGTTCAGGATACGGGACAGCTGCATCAGCTGCTCGATGTCTTTGTCGACCTGGATCAGGTTCGGTGGCGTGAGGACACCGATCTCACCGTTCGGTGACAGTTTGTTCAAGGTGTTGGGACCGATCTTTACTGAGCCGACGTGTCCCTTCGCCCAGTAGACGGGGTTGACGTTGCGGTCCGCAGCTGCGAGCTTGAGCGACATCAGCATGGAGATGGCGACCTGGAACGTGAGCTGGTCAGCGAAGAGCGACAGCCCACCTGTGCCTTCCTCGCTGGGGTTGAACGACTGGTATACCCACCCCGGCACAATGCCGAGGCCGTGGTCGTCGGATACGAAACGGCCGTTCTCGGCCACAACGGTCCATGCCTCATCGTCTATGAACTCGCAGACTGTGACCTCGTCGGCTTTGCCCTGGAAGGCGCCGACACCACCGAACTGCTCGCTTTCGTCGGCGAGGCCTAGCTTCTCGGCAGTCAGGCGAGGGATCTTGTACTTGAAGAGGAGGTCGTAGACTTCGACGGGGACGCCGTCTACGGTTCGCATGTTCGGGGCGCAGTGGCGCGGGTCGCGCCGGGAGAGGATCGGGGTCGGCTGGCCCTGCTTGTCGACGCCGGGGTGTACGAGTGTGACGGCTCGGCCTGCGCCAACGAGCCACCAGGCGGTGCCCCACATGAACTGCTTCCCGGAGGGTTCCGCACGGCGGAGGTAACCGTGCGAAACACGCTCCAGGAGACCTACTCGCTTCTCTTCCTTCGTAGTCTCATTGAGTGCATCCATGCGGAGGTCGGGAATGCGGCCGATCGAAGTCGCTAGATCATTCCAGGCGAGCTTCACCATACCAACGACGTGTTTCGGTGCGGCACGGGGGAAAAACTTGTCGTACTCCGGGGGCAGGACGTTGCGGTACAGGTCCGTC